>VOFD01001070.1_pt1 | contig 42988 bp, 65 predicted proteins | sample 5384101 | NCBI WGS metagenome assembly VOFD01 (sample SAMN12384723, study PRJNA508395) | human gut metagenome | isolation source: healthy gut C | host: Homo sapiens
AGGGTGGCGGAAGCGCCATTGCCGATGCCGTTGATGAGGCCATTGGCCACAGCCCAATTCATCGCCTCTTTGGCAAAGTTGAGACCTTTCCGGCGTCAGAGAAGGCGGACAGGACATCCTCTGCCACGGCCTGCTCCCCGTCGTAGCGGTACAGAATTGCAGCCAACTGCTCCCGGGTGATGGCAGCTTCCGGCTTGAAGGTGCCGTCGCCGTTGCCCTCCACAATGCCCTGGGATGCGGCCCAGAGAACAGCCTCGGTGTAGAACTTGCCTTCCTTCACATCGGTAAAGGCATTTTTCCAAACCGTCTACCCGGGCTCGCCCTCCATCCGGTAGAGGATGGTGACAATCTGGCCACGGGTGATGGCTGCGTTCGCCAAAGACACCGTTGCCCATGCCTTCCATGTAGTTGCTCCGGACCACGAAGTCCACACCCTTGTGATACCATGCGTCCAGGGACACATCCCGGAACAGGTCAGATGCGCAGACCAGCTCACCGGCAGCCTGGATGGCCTCCCTTGGCTGCAGCCAGGGCAACCTCGACTTCTTCCACCGTCTGGGCAGCTTCCACGGCCTGTCTGGCCTGGGCCGGGGCGGCATCCACCTGCTCCATCTGCTCGGGGTATAATCAGGACACATCAATGCCCACCAGCTCGATGATGGCGTTGTACTTATGGCGGCGGTGAGGGCGGCCTCCTGGGCTTCAGCGCCTCTTCCACCTTCTTCTGGGCCTTCCGCGGCCTTGGGCGCCTCGGCATCCTCGGCGGCCTTCTGGGCCTGGGCCAGGTACTCCACCATCTCGGCCTTAATGGCTACGATCTCAGCATAGGTCTCAGCCATCTGCTTGGCGTAGTCGGCAGCCTGGGCGGCGGAGGCAGCAGCCTCCCGGTTGGACTGCTCCGCAGCGTTCCGCGCCGCTTCGGCGGCACTCGCATCTGCGGCAGCCTCGGCAGCCTCGGCAGCCTCCTGGGCGGCCTTGGCCTCTTCTGCAGCCTTCTCGGCAGCTTCCTTGTTCTCTGCAGCAGACTGGGCGGCTTCGTCCGCCTTCTCCCAGGGCCTCCTTGGCCTGGTCACGGGCCCGTTCCGCCTGCTCCTGGGCGTCCTCGGCGGCCTGGGCCTTTTGGGCCTCGTGCATAGCATTGGCAGCCTGGGCGGCACTGCTGGCAGCCACTTCCCGCAGACGCAGCGCGGCGGCGGCGGCGCTGGTAGCGGCATCTGCAGCCTTCGATGCGGCAGCCTTGGCAGAACCAGCGGCCTCTGCGGCTCTCATAGCGGCTTCGCGATTGGACTTCTCGGCAGCCTCAGCGGCCTCCTGCGCGGCATCCTGGGCGTCTTGGCAGCATCCTGGGCGGCCTTTGGCCTCGTCCCGGGGGTCTCGGCAGCCTTCTCGGCAGCTTCGGCCTTCTCGGCGGCCTCCTGGGCCTTATCCTGGCAGCTTCCGCGGCGTCGGTTGGTACCAGCCTCTTCGGCGGCCTTTCTGGCTGCTTCCTCAGTCGGCAATTGCCTCCTGCGGGCAGCCCGGCAGCCTCTTGGGCAGTCTCGGCCTTCTCCTGGGCAGCCTCAGCAGCAGCCTTGGCAGCCTCACGTCGTTCTTTGGCAACTCGACTGCCTGGGACAGGTCCACCAGATCCTGATCGGACAGGCGGACGCGAACCTGGATGCTCTCCAGCTCCTGGCCGCCCTTCTGGTAGGAGACGTTCCAGGTGCCAATCTCATCTGCCACAAAACGCCGTTGGTGTCTGCCACCAACTTGCCGGTGTAGGCGCGAAACTCCAGCTCGTTGATCCGAACGTTGTTGTCATTGCCGGCCGTGGACTTGCCCACGTACAGGCGGTAGACCTGGGCCTGGACCAGATTTTCCTGGGGGATTTCCCGGGTCACGTCCACATCGAGGTTGCCGGTGACGGCGTCAGGTCAATCCAGTAGGGTTGTTGCTCATCACGGAATTTTTCTCGCTGGAGGACATGGCCAGGAAGTCCTCCTCCGTGACGGAGCCGTTGGTCCAGCACCTGGAGGCTGAAGTCCCTGGGTGATGTAGCTCTCCAGCTCGCCCTTGGCGTGGACGGAATGCCACTTGCCCACAACCATAGACTCCGGCAGGGTAAAGCCAACCCAACCGGTGGCACCCCGGCCGCACCACTTGTTGCTGCTGCCAGTGATGATACCATCAAAAGAGGTGATACGCCTCCTCGCCACTGTACTGGGCGGACTGGCCCTGGACGCTGGCGTTCAGCGCCACGGTGGTAGTCTCGTCCAAGGTGCCCAAATCGGGCTTCTCCACACTGGAGGGAACATAGATTTCGCCGTCTTCGTCGGTGATGACCACCTTCACACCCTTGGGCATGGTGGTGGCACTGGTCAGGTAGGCCTCGTCCACCCAGCTTTCGCCCTCCAGGTCGGCCACCGGCGTGCCGCGAACGGTCTTGAAGGTCTTGTAGCTGTCGCTCAGCAGGTCCAGCAGCTGGTATTGCTGGGCCATTGCGCTCGTAGATGACGTCGGACATTTCCTCCCGCACCAGAGCGGGCTGCTGGCCGCTGTAGGTGAAGCCCATGGGGCAACCTCGTGGCCATACACAGTAAAGCGAGCGTAGCAATCGATTTCATCTGTATTCGTGATCCGAATGTACTGGGCTCTGGTGCCCGCCGGCAGTGCCACTGTATAGTCGGCGGTCGCATCGGTCACCTCAGCGGCTACCGTATAACTGGTTCCGTCGATAGATACTTCCACGGTCATCTTAGTCAGGACTTCGTAGTAGCCCCAATCGGCATAGGGGTTTGAAACCTGAATGGTGCTCAGGGGCACAACCCGGTTCAAGTCAATCGTCGTACTGTTTCCGCCCCAATAGACAGATAACCGCTCCCTACCTGGCTTGCAACAGGATTGATCTCTTCCTCCAGGTCGGCCGTGTTGAAATAGGGACTCCACGCCATCCTTCAGCTTGCCCTCTTTGGTCCCGGAGGACAGGTCCAGCTTGGCGTTCTGCCAGTTCCAGTAGTAGGCATTGGTATAGGCGGAAGGGGAAGCGGCAGTGATCTTGCTGATCTGGCTGTTGGAAATCACAAAGTTGTGGAGCATGGTCATGGCGGAAATGTCAAGCTCCGTCATGTTGGTGCCGGAGAGATACAGGTTCTCCACATTGACACAGCCTGTGAAGTCCACCTGGAGATTCGGATGGTCTTCCAGCCCACAAAGGTCAGCTCCCGGCAGTTGGTGAGGTTCAGGGTCTCCAGGCCGGTGGGCAGCATGTCGGAGGTGAGCTTGGTCACCTTGGTGCCGGTGAGGTTCAAACCCGTAAGGCCGGGCAGATACTGGGCAATGCCGGTCAGGTCCTTCACCTCGGTGTTCTTGCAATCCAGGACGCCGGTAAACCCAGACAGATCGGTCACGTAGGGACCCACCTGGCTGATGACGGCCTGCCGCAGGGCGGCGTCGGGGAAATAGGTCTCGTCCACCAAGGGTTCCATATTCCGAACCTCAGGCAGGGTGGAGCCGAAGGCCTTGATCACATCGGCAATCTTTCGGCTACGCCTGCGCCCTCATTCAGGCCGTCTGCCGCGCCGTTGTCGCACCAGACGCAGAGCATGGCGCCAGCAGGATTGAAAATGGTGTCTCCACCTTCGAATTCGGTGCAGTCAAACTCGCCAGCCTTCTTCACGCTGACCTCGCCAGTCGGCGTTGCCCAGCACCCAGTAGTAGCCCTGGTTGGTGTTGGGATGAGCTCAAAGCCGGCGTTGTTCAGGGTGGTGGCAGAGGCCAGGTTGTAGCCGCCCCAGCCGGAGGACCAGTAGCAGACCTGGACGTCCTGGTCCATTTCCACGGTGGTGTCGTTGTTGTACAGGACGCCATCGTTGAAGGCTCTGGGGGTCATGCCCTTGTCCTTGATGATGGCAGCCACGTCGTTGAAAAAGGGCACAAAGTGCTCCTTGTAAATGCCGTTCTGATAGATCACCTCGAAGCCCATGCTGCCCAGGTCATTGGCAAACTCATCGGCGCCGAAGTTGAAATGCTTGCAGCCCTTGGAGGCAAAGTACGCGGCATATTTCTCCACGATTGCCTTGGCGAAGGCCTTTGCCTCGTCGCTGGTCAGATCAATGGAGCTCTTGGAGCCGGTGTAGCGCAGGTCGGGGAACTCCTCCAGAATGGCGCCCATATGGCCGGGCACATTCAGGGCGGGAACCAGCTCAATGCCCTTGTTGGTGGCATAGGGAGATGATGTCATCCATCTCGGCCTGGGTCAGGTATTGGTTGGAGCCGTCCGGATATTTGTTGTCTCCCACATAGCCGTCACCCAAGGAGTTAGTCAGGTCATAGGTGCCGAACCCGTGGTCACGGTCATGTCGTCCAAGGCAAAGCGGAAGCCCTGGTTGTCGGAGAAGTACAGCTCCAGCTGGTTGAAGTTGGCCTCAGCCATGGTGTCCAGAATCTGCTTGATGTACTGCACACTGAAATATTTCCGTCCAGCGTCCAGGTGGAACACCCGCTCGAAGGCTTGGGGAATGATGGGCTCGCCCTGATCATCGAAGTTGTATGTCACCTTCTCAGAGACATTTCCTTCATAGTCGGTCAGGGGTGACCTCCAGGTCAGGATGTCACTGGGCAGGGACTGGAAGCGGGACCAGTCATTGTTCAGCTCGTTATGGCTCTTCACACCACGGGTGTACTCCTCAGAACCGGTACTGCCGCCCGTGTGGTATAGGTAAGGCTCAGCTTATACCAGTCGGTGCAGGCCACGGGAGAGGTCAGCTGATGGCCGGTCATGGGGCCGTCGTAGGGGATGCAGTAGCTGTCGTCCAGATCGCCGTCGTAGGCCTTGGGCGAACCGCCCACCGGGGTCACCAGCATCTCATACTCCCCTGCCGTCGGCGCCGGCGCCTGTGGGAACGGCGACAACCACAGAGGACTCGCCGGCAGCAGCCTGAGCCGTGAAGGTCTCCATGGTGGCAGGCACATAAGCGGAAACGTCTGTCGCTACTGTGGCATCGGCAGGGGTAAAAAGCTCACCGTGAGGGTGCCGTCGGCAGCTTCCACAGCCAAATCGGTGACGGCTTTGGCGTAATTATAGGTGGCGGTGGCGGCCTCCAGACTCGCTGCCATCGGCCAACGGCGGTCACCTTGATGGTCACCTCACCCTGCGCGTCGTAGACGTCCTTGATGTAGTAGATCTCGTCGTAGATACCGCCCATGTACTGCTCTACCCCGTTGATCACGGCATAGACGTTGTACTGCTTTACGGTGTCGTAATCGCCCAGATCCCAGGACACGACCATCGTTCGTATCATAGGCCTTGTCAATGGTGAGACCGGTGGGAGCATCGGGGTCAAATTCTGACCGGAGGTGTACTTCAGCTGGCCGATGTGCATCTGGTAGTTCTCAAAGCGCCCCTTGAAGTACAGGCCGATCATGGCAATGGACTCGCCGGTGTAAGCGGACAGGTCCGCCGCGGAGGTGACCCAGCCATTGAGGCGGCAACGGTGTTGTCCAGGGGGATCTCGGTGACGGTGTAGGTATTGTTCTCGGTGTTGATGTCCTTGGCGAACACAACGCCCAGGCTCATGGCCACGTTGTCATCGGAGGTCTTCTGGAAGGTCAGAGCCAGCTTGCTGGCGTCCGTCACATCCAGGTTGGTCTTGTACAGATGCATGAAGTTATCGGCATCCACCTTGCCATAAACGGCCAGAGAGGAACCGCCGTTGTAGGGGTTCACCAGGTCGAAGTCCGAACTCTCCGTAGGTGGTAGAGCCTTCCACCAGGGTGCCCTCCTTCCACTGAGCACTCAGACCCTTCTGATAGCCGGTACCATAGTCGTACTCCGCCTGAAGAGCCGTGCCCTCAGACTGGAACCAGAACTGCCAGGTGGGCAGGATGTCCTGGATGGAGATGTTGGCCCCACTCATGGGTGTTGGAGATTTCGCCGTCCACGGCGTAGACCAGGCCGTGACCGGTGTTGAAATTGGTGACGAAGGTGTCGCCGTTGACCACAGAGCGCTCGGTCACCAGGCTGGCAATGCCAGGCATCTGATTGGTGCCACTGCCATTGCTCTTACCCACAGCAGTAACCGTGTCCGTAATGGGGGTGGCGTCTGTGGGATTCCCGGAAGAGCCAGTGAACCAGGCCCGCTCACGGACAGCGCTCATCCACTGGAAGTCATCGTTCTCCCGGCGCATCTCCTGATAATTTCCGAAGTCCTCATCCATGCCGGCATGGACAAAGTCAGTGCCCAAGGTGGCAATGGAGCTGACAATCTCACCGTCCTGCCACATCTTGGAGAAACTATTGTTCCAACGGTTGCCGCCAGCCTCAAAGCCGCCGTACACCGCATCCATGCCGTACTTCTCCACTTCGCTGACCGCGCCGGAGGTGCTCCAGCCGTAATCGCTTGAAGAAGGAGGTCGGCCGCACCGGCGTCCATCATCTGGTATCGATGCTGCCGCCGGCGTTGCAGTACTGGACGTACAGGCCGCCCTCGTCCCCAGGTACTTCAGGAAGGCAGCCAGCTCCTCCCTTGGCTGTGCCGGAAGGGCTGTCAGAGCCTTCAGATTCATATACCAGCCGTCGAAGCCATAGTACTTGGTGATCTCAATCAGCTTGGGGAAGCCGCCGTTCTCATCTCTCTGGATGAGGGTCCGCCAGGACTGGTAGGCCCGGGGCAGGAAGATGCAGCCCAGGGACAGAACGCCGTTCTTGTGAGCAGCATTGGTGTAAGCGGCGTTGGGCAGATTCATCATGCCAAACTCAAACTCCCGTCCTTCCCAATTGTTGGTACCCTTCCGCTCGCCTTCCGCATCCCACAGCTCAATGGGTGTGGTAGCCGTAGTCTGGCCGTGCCAGGGGCGTAGTAGTCGATGTACTGCCAGAAGTTGAAGCAGTATTCGCTGAACTCGTTGGTGTACGAGGTGCCGCCGAAGAAGGCGTTGCCATAGTCGCCAGCCAAGGTCAGGTATTTCACCTCCCGGGTTCAGGCTGGGGTTGGCCTGGTGGCTGCAACCGCTTCAATGCGGTTCTGCAGAGGCACCCGCGCCCGCAGAAGCTCCGCGTCCGGGTCCGTCGCCGGATCCCAGGACAGCAGGTCCTCGGCCCGGTAACCGTGAGATGTGGGCTCGTTGTCCGCTTCAAAGCGCTCTCGCCCTGATAGGGCAGAGTGTCACCGGCAAAGGCAATGGTGGGGCACAGAGAGACCACCATGGCGATCACCAGGACGAAGGACAAAAGCCGTTTCAGATGGTTTTCCTTCATTTGTGTATTGCTCCCTTCAAATTTTATTTCACGCGCTGCAGTTTTCGGGCTGCAGTGTTTGAAAACAAAGTTATGTAACCAGCTGACGTTACCTAAATTGTAACACGAACCCACATGTTCTGCAACACTTCTTCCAGAGTCTTTGAAAACTTTGTGAGGATCCCACAAATCACACCTGGCGAATTTGTTGAAAATGCAAAACGGCCAGCCGGCCCGAATTCTATTTCAGGCAGACTCCAGCCCTTTTTCCGGCAGACAACTGGATGTCCGCTTTCAGGACGGGTCATAGAAGGAAGCCGATGTACGCCTCTACGGGGTGTGCCGTGGTTCCCCACCCATCCATCGAGGCCGCGCCCTACTAAGTCAGAACGTTTCTGAATCGGCCTGCCACGGTCTGTAACCGATCGCCGTTCCCCATTCGCCACGGCTGCGCCCTATCTTCTGCGATGCATCCCGCATTTCCCTCAATCTATGATACTGTGTAACATAATAGAGCGAATTTCAAATGATTCCCCAACGCCTGCAAGGGGTGGTGACCCCCTGTGCAAAAAAACAACAATGTTGGCTCCCCGCCTGCCCGCGGACTTGAAATATGGCAACCGCATCCGGGTCATTGAGACCTTTCTGTCCGGCGGTGTGTGCAGCACCAACGATATTTCCGCCACCATGGCCTCAGCCCGGCAGACTGTGATGAAGTCCATTCAATTTTTTCTGCGAAGCGACGCTTTTGATCTCCGTTGGAAAGGGCGACTCCACCCACGTGGGCGGTAAGCGGCCGGAGCTCTTTGCCCTCTCACCAGAGAAATACTTCCTATGCATCACCCTGTGGCCTCAGGAGCTGCGGCTGCACCTGTTTACCATCGGCCAGCAGCTAAAAAGGCCAGATCTGCCTGTCCCGTCCCCTTCCCCGGACCCAAAAGCGGCCATGGACCACGTGGGCCGCCTTTCTGTGGAGCTGTTGGGCAGTATCAAATCCCTCCGGAAAATCTCTGCGCCGTCAGCGTCTCCACCGCAGGTACGGTAACTATAAAACCGGCCGGCTGAAATACAGCTCCCAATCGCCTGCATGGGGCACCGATGTTCCCCTGGTGTCCCTATTTGCAGCCATACTTTTGCCCCCAACACCATGATTTTCCTGGAAAATGCCGGCAAAATGACAGCCCGGCCTTTTCTCCTGGAGAAGGACCTTGCCGGCAAGCGGGTCCTGGTCATTTTTGCCTGCTGGGGCCTGTCCAGCTGCCTCATCGAAAAGGGGCGCATTCTGGGGGGCAAGAACTCCCTCATTGGGGAAATCGGCCACATGATCATCGACCCCAGTGATCCCGAAACCTGCGGCTGCGGCAGCCACGGCTGCCTGGAGCGGCTGGTGAGCGTAGACCGGGTCCGCAGTATTTTGCAGCAGCAGGCGGCACATTTCCCCGGGTCTTCCCTGCTGCAGAGCGATCCGGAGCAAATCACCATCCCCCAGGTATTTGCCGCCTCCAGCCAGGGAGGACCCTCTGGCCCGTTACCTGGTCGATTACCTGGCCCGGGCCTTTGCTGCGGCTCTCAGAAACATTTCCCTGGTTTTGACCCGGATCTCATTGTGTTTCAAGGCGATTACGCCTGGGCCGACCGTACTTTGACCAGCGGCTTCGGGGAATCCTCCGGGAATTCCAGTACTTTCCTCCGGAAGGACCGCTTTGAAATTCACTATGACCAGCGTCCCCTGGCGGAAATGGATGTTTTGGGCTCCTACACCGCATTGACCCGCCGGTACTTTGCGACTCCCGCCCTTTACCAGGAATCTGATCCGGGATAGGGACTCGCCAGAGAATGGACTTTTCGCCCTGATTTGACATGCTACCCGAAAAATGCTTCATCTTTTTTTGTTTTCGCTATTGACACCATCTCAGAATTCAGCTATTATACACATATAGTGATATTTCCCAAAAATATAAAAAGCAAGGTGATTGTTTATGTCCGCTCTGTCTTTATCCTCTAACGAATTCTGCATCCTGAACCTCCTCTGGTCAAAAAGCCGCGCCATGACCCGTCCGGAGATTTTGGAAGCACTTCCGGACAAGGATTGGAATCCCAATTCTATCCACCTCATCCTCAACAACATGATTAAAAAAGGTGTCCTTCAGGTGGTGGGCGTCGCGCTGCGGGCGCGGCTACGGCCGGACCTATGCCCCCACCCTCTCCCAGACAGAATACGCCGCTGCCCAGGCTCTGGAGGCTACCCCGGATATGACGGTCAGCGACCGGCTGCTGGGTGTGGTCGCTGCCTGGTCGATAAAAAGGGAATCGATGCCCAAACCATTGCCGAGCTGGAGCAAATGCTGGAGGAAAAACGCAAAAGAGTTAAATGTCTAATGGATTTGAATGAACTTTCCTTCTGCATGGGGTTGATTTGCTTTTCCCTGGCGGTCATTTTGGGTAGCTGTCTGGTTTTATGCACCAAGGGCCGTTCCTTCTGGCTGCTGGGATTGGTTTTTGGATTGGGATTTCTGCGCTTTTTTGCTCCCGGTGGAGTTTCCCCATACCCGCGTAATCTGTTGCTGGCATGTGTATCCTTCTATCATATCCCTGCTCTGGCAGGAGCTATGGCCCGGACTTTCCCTGGGCCGGGGGGCTTTGATTCTGTGGTGCGTCGGGTCCGTGGGGATGCTCTGCCGGTTGGCGGTCACCCTGTACCGGCAGCACCGGATTGTGCAGCTGTGCCAGCTTCCTCAAGAGGGGTCGCGGCTCCACCAGCTATGTTGCCAGGCTGCCCGGGAGGCTCAGTGCAGCAAACCAGTCTCTGTGGGAATCTCCTGCCGGGTCTCCACCGTGATGATGGTGGGATTTACAAAGCCAGTGATCCTGCTCCCGCCGCAATCCATGCAGCTGCCTGCTTCGCAGCTACATTGCATTCTGCTTCATGAGCTGTACCATTACCGAAGCCGGGACCTGTGGCTGAAGCTGGGAATCCGAATTTTCTGCTGCCTTTTGTGGTGGAATCCTCTGGTGTATCTGTTCAAAAGCAGCGTGGATCAAAATTTTGGAGCTTCGGTGTGACAAGCATGTGTGTAGCCGGCTCTCCAAAATGGAACAGCTCCAGTACTCCTCCGCGCTCCTGGAAATATTAAAAATCGGAAAACCTCCTCTCGCTCTTTGGCTGCCAAGTATTTGGGGATTCCTCCAAATCCCGGCTGCGCCAGCGCTTCCGCCTGCTGTTGCAGCGTGAGCGCCGTCCGTCCAAATGCGCGGTCCTTCCTTGGATCGGGGCAGCGTTATGTATGCTAGTTTTTCTGAGCTCCTATACCGTCATTTTGCAGCCTGGGTTTCCACCACCTGCAATTGAGGGCATAATTGAACGACCGTCTGATGCGAGTCTCACTTACATCTTCCGCAAAGGAAGACGGTCAGCTGGAATACTATGTGGAGGGGAGTTTGTAAAAGGAGCTGACCCCAGAAATGCTGTCGCTGCCGCCTTACTCGGATCTGCCCATCATTGACGTCGCAATCGAAGAGGTGCGGTTGGACTCTGTTTGGGGCGGCTAATACACAAATGCAGGGGTTGTCTCAAAATTTTTGAGGCAACCCTTTTTTGCTTTGCGCTGGAGCAGCAGCGCCTTGCCTGCCCCTGGAAGCAAGCGTGTAAGCGCGCCTATGCCGCCTTGGCCAACCTCCAAAGTTCGCCTGGGTGGATGAACTGCGCTGAAATGGCCCTGCGCCTTTGATCATCTCACAATTCCCATCATGACGTACCAGCAATCGTTTCAGGAACCCGAAGAAAGTGGTGAGCGGCTATGTCCGAACGAAATTCCTACCCCCTCTATACCCAAAACCGGGAGCTCTCCTGGCTCCGATTCAATGAACGTGTGCTTTTGGAGGCCTTGGATGAGCAGGTTCCCCTGCTGGAGCGGCTCAAATTTGTCTCCATTTTCACCAGCAATTTGGATGAGTTTTCATGATTCGCGTGGGAAGCCTGCTGGACCTGTCCCTGGTCAAGGGGCACGCCCCAGACAATAAAACCGGTCTTTCCCCAAAGAGCAGCTGGAGGCCATTTTGCCGCGGTCCAGCCGTTGATTGCGGAAAAGGATGACATCTGCCGGCAGCTCCAGCAGCTCCTGGGGAGCTACGGCATCTGCCGCCTTTTCCCGGGCGATCTGGATAAGGCGGACCAGAAGTATTTGCGGCAGTACTTTCAAAACGAAGTGGACCCCATCCTCTCCCTCAGATCATCGATGGCCACCATCCCTTCCCCCATTTGGCCAATAAGGTCCTGCACATCGGGGCGCTGCTCCAAAATAAGGGTAAGGTGGTCTTTGGCGTCATTCCCGTCCCCACCTCCTGCCGGAGACCTTGTTCCTGCCGGGGAGCGAGGTGCGTTACGTTCGTACAGAGGATCTGATTCTCTCCCCATGCCGAGCGTATTTTTAAGCCATACGCCATTACGGAAAAGGTGATTTTCTGCATCACGCGCAACGCAGACATTGCACCTGCGGAGGAGGGCTTTGAGGAAGACTTCCGGACCCAAATGAAAAAGCTGCTCCGCCAACGGACCAAGCTGGCTCCCGTGCGGCTGGAACTGAGCTGCCCAATCTCCAACCACTTCATTCAGTATTTTTGTGAAAAGCTTCAGCTGGGGAAAAAGCAGCTCTATGTCACCTCTTCCCCCATGCAAATGCATGACGTCTTCTCCCTGCAGGACCGGCTGCCCCCGGCTCTGCGCCAGGAGCTGACCTATCCCCCCTTCCAGCCGCAGCCTCCCGCCGGAGTCCTGCCCAAGGAGAGCATGCTGCGCCAGGTCATGAAAGCGGGATGTGTTGCTGTCCTATCCCTACGAAAGCATGGGCCCTTCCTGCAAATGCTCCGGGAGGCCGCTTCGGACCCGGCGGTCCTGTCCATCAAAATTACAATCTACCGCCTGGCCAGGCAGGCCAAACTGGTGGAGTATCTTTGCGCTGCAGCAGAAAACGGCAAGGATGTTACGGTCATGATCGAGCTGCGGGCCCGGTTTGACGAACAGAACAACATCGACTGGTCCCAGCAGCTGGAGGAGGCGGGGTGCCGCATCCTTTATGGCTTCGACTCTATAAGGTTCACTCAAAATCTGCCTGATCACCCGCCGGGGCAGAAATGGCATCGCTTACATCACCCAGGTGGGCACCGGCAACTACAATGAAAAGACGGCCAGGCAGTACACAGACCTTTCGTATATCACATCCAACCGGGAAATCGGCATGGATGCCAGCGCCTTCTTTAAGGATCTGGCCATTGGAAACCTGGAGGGTACCTACCACCGCTTGCTGGTGGCCCCAACTCCATGAAAACCCGGATCACCGCCCTCATTGACCGGGAAATTGCAAAAAGGCCCCAAAGGGCTATATCTTCCTGAAGCTCAATGCCATTACCGACCTGGATTTGATTCAAAAAGCTGCGGGGAGGCCTCCCAGGCCGGCGTCCAGGTGGAAATGATCGTCCGTGGCATTTGCTGCATCCTGCCGCAGGTGGAAGGCGAGACGGAAAACATCGGGTCACCAGCATTGTGGGCCGTTACCTGGAGCATGCCCGGATTTACTGCTTCGGCAAGGATGCCGAAGAGCTGATGTTCATCTCCTCCGCCGACTTCATGACACGCAATATGGACCACCGGGTGGAGGTTGGCTGTCCCATCGACAGCCCTCAGGTACGTCAAAAAATCCACCGCATCATAGAGCTCCAGCGCATGGATAATACCAAGGCCCGCCGTATGCGCTCCGACGGCACCTACCGCCGGGTCACCACTGGGAAGCTCCCAATCGGCGCCCAGGACGCCCTCATGGAGGATGCCATGGCCGCTGCCAACCTAAGCGCGCCGGAAACAGACCATCCCTGGTGGAAACGCCTGCTCCGGCGCTAAAGCAATCGTGGTAGCCTCCACGTGGGAGGCTGCCTCTTTTTTCCCACCAACCGGCTTAACCGGCTTCAAAATTCCGTCGAAATAGACCCATAGGGCTCCCCCGCCGGTAGCCCAGCTTCTCCGCCAGGGCCACAGAGCGCAGATCATGGGCGTCCCAGCTGGGATTCAGTCCTCTTTCCAGGCACAGCAAGATCAGCTATGCGCCGCAGGCCGTCGCCAAGCCCCGCCTCCGGTACGCCTTCTGGGTTGCAATTTGAATTTCAATGCCTCCGTGGTACACCGAGTAGGAGGAAGCGCCTGCCACCAGCCGGCCCTCCTGCACCACACCTACCCCAATCCCCGGCGCTGGAAATCTGCAAAATCCTGAAACAATCCGCAAAAATCCCTGGACCGGCTCTGCCATCGCCTGGTGGTACAAGTCCCGGTCAAAGACGCGCAAAAAAAAAAGACGGTTCTAAAGCTTGGGCAAACCGGCGCAGCTTCTCCCGGTCAAACCGGTCAGGTTCCTTGCAGATGGCATAGCGGAGGGACTTCTGAACGCTCTGGCCCAAGACCGCCTCAATCCGCCGGGCCCCGCCTCATCCTTGGGCACCAAAATGGGGGCGCCTGCCTGGCAGATGAGGCGATCCTGAGGCTCACCGGCAAAAAGCAGAAATCGCCCACCACAATCTGCGCTGCCCTGGGCGCCTCCTCCTGATCTGCAATGGCATGCCCCCATGCAGCCCTGGAGGCAAGACCAAATCATGGTCTCCTCCCAGCCGGCAAAGAGGGGGCGACCCGTTCCAGCTTCACCATATGTTCCTCCCCATACTCAGGCCTCCACCAGTCGCTTTTTTCTTCCACACGCCGGAGCAAAAACGCCACACAAAAAGGCCGTCCGGCAGATCAATCAGCACCATAGCAATCCAAACTCCAGTGGCCCCGTATCCCAGCTTCACGCACAAGATCCAGGAGAACCCAATGCGCCACAGAACCATGGAGGCCACGCTCACCGTCATGGTAAACCGCACATCACCGGCCGCCCGCAGAGCATTGGGAAGCACAAAGGCCGCCGGCCACAAAACCAGGGCGCTGACCGAATGAATCAGCACCAGGGTCCGGGACAGGGCAACCGTCTCTGGAGACAGGGACCGGTAAAACCCGATGAGCAGCGGCAGGCCGGCAATCACCAGCACATTGCTCAGGCCCTGGGCCACATACACCCAGCCCATCAGCTTCCTGGTCTGCCGGGAAGCCTGCTCCGCTCCCCTGCGCCCATGCACTGGCCCACCACCGTAATCATGGCAAGGCCCATGGCCTGGCCAATGATGATGCTGATGCTATCCAGATTGTTCGCCACGGCGTTTGCAGAGGTCTGGGTCGTGCCAAACAGGGCAATCATACTGACTACAACCACCCGGCCCAGCTGGAACAGGCAGCTTTCAAAGGCCGAAGGAATGCCGATTTGCAAAATATGTCCCATCATTTGGGATAAAAGTGGATGAGGTTCCGGGGCACCAGCCGTACCTCCTGCTCTGGCCGGGCGGCCAGGGGTCAGAATCAGCACAGCTGCAACCGCCCTGGAAACCAAGGTGGGAATGGCCCACCAGCCCCCCCCATCCCCAGGCCGTAAATGCACAGGGCATTTCCCCCCATTGATCACATTCATCACCAGGCTGACCTTCATGGAAATCTTGCTATTGCCCATGCTCCGGAAAATGGCCGCGCCTGCATTGTACAGGGCCAGAAAGGGGAAGGACAGGGCTGTGATCGAAAATAAGTCAGGCCTGCCGCCATAACATCCGCCTCAATGGAGCCAAAAAAGAGGCGGAGCATTCCCTGGGCCAGGAACAAGCAAAACGCCATCACCCCCAGGCCAAAGACCGCAGCCATACACACCAGCTGCCCTGCACTTCTCTGCGCCTCCTCCCGACGCCGCGCCCCCAGAAACTGGCTGGTAATCACAGCGCCGCCGGTGCCAGGGCGGCAAACAGGTTGATAATCACATTGTTGATCATATCCACCAGGGAGACGCCGGAAATGGCCGCTTCTCCTGCCGAAGATACCATCACACCATCGCACATCCCCACCAGAGCCGCCAGAGCCTGTTCAATCACCAGTGGGAAAATGAGGCGGAGCAGCATCCGGTTGGTAAAAGCTCTTCTTTTTGCAATTTCACAACATTCACCTGCAAATCTTTCTTCTGAGCATGTAGAGTATAACACCAAAAAGAAGAAACTGCAAGGCGGGAAACAAAATATCCCAGGCCCTCGTCCGGTTCGCCTTCCGGCCAGGACGGAAAAACCGGGGCATTGCTGCAATCCCCGCTCTTTGGCAAACAGACGGCAACGGCAAAAACAGTGCTTGACATTTTCTGCAACATTCCCTAAATTATTATACAAGAACTCGCTGCCACTTCTGGGAAAGGACGACGGAAGCCATGGACTATGCATTCATCCGGAAACCCTATATTTTATTTGAAACGGTGGAAATGTTATACAGATTTGTCAATGGCATTTCCTTCCGTTCCTGCTAAGTCTGAGGCTTGCCGCAGAGGATACCGCCGAGGAGACCGGATGGTGCGGCAGGTGGAGCAACTCCAGGAGATTCTGGAGGAGACCTGCCGGGGCCTGGACCCCAAAGCCCTGCTTTGCGGCGCTTTTTTGCCCGGGTGGACACCAGCGACAAGCAGGAAGGAACCTGCCTGGCGCGTCTTTTTGACCTTCTCTTTTTCACCCTAAAGGAAACAGACTTCTGGAAGAATGTGGAAGAAATCCGGACCAACTGGCGATACTTGCAGGAGAAGGGGGCGTGGATTCAAAGCTACTCCATCATGAGCCTGGAATTCTCCTTTGGGGAGGATTGTCCCGGCGATTTTCTGGACCAGGTCTGCGCCCTGGAGCTCCCGCCGGAATTCCAGCTGAACCTGTGCCGGGCGCTGCGAAGCTTTGACAAGAGCCTGGACGAGCTGGCGAACCTGATTTATCCCATTGCCCAGCGGTTGGAGGAAACCCTTCATCGGGCCCACTGGATTCTGGACCAACGGGTGGAATATTGGCAGAATTCTCCCGTGCCCCTGTTGGACTATCTGTCCGACACGATGGGACAGACCCTTGCCGTCGGCGAACATGAGCATACTGTGGTGGCAATCTTTGTCATGAACTACAACTTTCTGCTTTACAAAAAGTCGGATTTATTGGAAAACGAAAGCTATCTCTACCTGGGCTGCGGCGTCAGCGTCAAGAGTCAGCGCCGGGACCAAAAACATGACCTACGAGATGCTCGGCCTCTCCCTGAAGGCCCTGAGCGACAAAAAACGGCTGGAAATTTTAGGCAGACTTAGCAAAGAACGGGCATACAGCCTGGAATTGGCAAAGGCGATGGGCGTAGACCCCAGCAATATGTCACGGAACCTGGCGCTTTTGGCAGTTATGGCTTCCTGAAGCAAGAGCAGGAAGCACAAAAAAAATTATTATCAGACAGATCATGAAGCAGTACGCCACTTCCTGCGGCAACTGGAACGAGTATTGCTGACATAATGGAACCGGCGCGGAGGTGTCTCAAAACGAATTTTGAGACACCTCCGCACATTTTTCTGCCCAGGAGCGCCTTGCCTTCCCCGGGGATGGTACCCAGCGGAGCGAGGCGGATGAGGAATGGCCATGACTGACCGGCAGACAGAACCGGCAAAAACGTAACGTGTTCCCTTCACAGTGATGAAATCCCATGGCGCTTTGCGCCTGCCCTGGGAAAAGCCAGGGGCGCCCCCGCCAGGATGGAAAAGGAAATGCTGTCCCTGGATTCTCCGCGAAAGCGGTTGACAATTTGTGCACAATGTGGTATATTGCAAACATAGACCACAAAAATTGGTAAAGTAACGCAACTACAAGCCGGAACGTCCCTTGGGTATTTGGTGCGGGCCACCGCTCTGAATATACAACATCCAACATTGAAAAGGAGAATCAACATGAAAATGCAAGTCACCAAGCGTCTGCTCTCCCTGTTGCTGGCAGTTGCCCTTCTGGCGGGCTTTGCAGTCCCCCTGCGCGCTGCCGGTGGAGACGATGTCGCCTTCACCAAGGTGGACAACGGCACGGTTTCCGCCTCGCTTCTGCCGGAGCCTGTGGAAGACGCGGCAGAGGAACCGCAATATGCGGATACCGACGTAGTTCGTGTTTCCATCATGCTGGAGAAGGCCTCCACCCTGGAAGCCGGCTTCTCCACTCATGGCATTGCAGACAGCCGGTCAGCCATGACCTACCGGTCTGGCCTGAAGAAGGACCAAGCTGCCGTCACCGCCAGGATCGAACAGACCACCGGCGAAAAACTGGATGTAGCCTGGAACCTGACCTTGGCTGCGAACATCATTTCCGCCAATGTGGAATATGGTCAGCTTGCCTCCATCTCCAGGATTCCCGGCGTCAGAAAGGTGGTTCTGGAGACCCGGTATGAGCCCCAAACCGCCACCACCAGCGCTGTTGACAAGCCCAATATGCTGGTCTCCGCCAACATGACCGGCGCTGTCCAGGTATGGGAATCCGGCTATACCGGCGCCGGCACCCGGGTCGCCATCATCGACACCGGTCTGGATACGGACCATCAGTCCTTCGATCCCGGCGCGCTGGTCCACGCTCTGGCCGAAGACGCCCAGCTGGCCGGTATGAGCTACGAGGAATATTTGAAGGCCATGTGGATGTGCTGGACGAGGATGAGATTTTGGGAAAAAGATGCCCCAGCTGAATGTGGCAGAGCGGAACCCGGGAGCGGCTGACGGCAGAGGATCTGTACTTAAATCTGAAAGCCCCTTTGCCTATAACTACCTGGACAAGGATCTGATGTCACCCACGACAACGACTCCGCCTCGGCGAGCATGGCTCCCATGTGGCTGGCATTGCCGCTGCCAACCGGTTCATCAAAGAGGGCCGGTTATGTCTCCGCTGCCGACGCAGTTGGCACTGTGGGCAATGCACCCGATGCCCAGATTCTCACCATGAAAGTCTTCGGCAAGATGGGCGGCGCTTACGATTCGGACTACATGGCCGCCATCGAAGACGCCATCATCCTGGGCTGTGACGCGGTGAACCTGTCTTTGGGTTCCTCCTCCGCCGGCTTCACCACCAGTGAGGACTATGAGGACCTGCTGGACTACCTGACTGAAACAGACTGCGTGGTGGCCATGGCTTCCGGCAACAGCGGTTACTGGACCGCGAACGCCGCAGGCCCCATGCCCAATCTGTACGTTGAGGATGTGAATTTCCAGACAGCCGGTTCCCCCAGTACTTACACCAATTCGTTTGCTGTGGCATCTGTGGACAACGATGGGGCGGTGGGTCCCTCTCTTCAAGTAGGGGCAGCTCCTTCGGCGTATGGTGACGGTACTGGCAGACTGGCCCCGGCTGGAACGAAGCCCATGGCCACCCTGGACACCACCGGAGAAGGCACGGCAATACGACTATGTATTCCTGAATTCCATCGGACTTGAGGAAGACTATGCGGGCATCGACGTCACCGGTAAGATGGTTTTTTGTCTCCCCGTGGTGAGACTGTCCTTCTATGATAAGGCGGAAATTGCCGTGGAATGGGCGCCATCGCCACTGTAGTCTGCAACAACGAGCCTGGCACCATCAATATGGATCTTGACTGGTTACTATGAGGAAGCTCCCTGCGTTCTCATCACCCAGGCCGAATGCATGGTCCAGGAGCACTCCACAGAGGCCACCACAGACCGCGGCGTGACCTACTACACCGGCAAAGACCTGACAAGGTCAAAAGCTTGCGGTTTCCATCGAACTCCCTTACTATCACATGAGCAGCTTCTCCTCTTGGGGCGTTCCCGGTGACCTGAGCATGAAGCCGGAAATCACCGCCCCCGGCGGCAACATCTACTCTGTCAACGGCGCAACCAGCGAGACGGACCAGTACGAGATGATGAGCGGCACCTCCATGGCGGCTCCCCAAATCACAGGTATTTCCGCCCTGGTGCAGCAGGTCATTCGGGAGAAGGGACTGTCTCAGCCCGGCCTAACGGATCGTGCCCTGACCCAGAGCCTGCTGATGTCCACCGCAGTTCCCATGAAGGATGCCAACGGCCTGTACTATTCCGTCCTCCAGCAGGGCGCAGGCCTTGCCAACACGGCGGCTGCCACCTCTGCCGATTCCTACATTCTGGTGGATGGTCAGACGACGGCAAGGTGAAGGCGGAGCTGGGGAGGATGACCCGGCCGGGATGGTGTCTATTCCTTCGGCTTCACCCTCAATAATTTGACCAGCGAAACCAAGGTCTTTGAGCTTTCCGCAGATATGTTTACCCAGGATACCTTTGCCTACAATGCCAATGGCAAATCAGGACATGTCCCAGCTGGCAAATTACCTGGATGTGGCGACCACTGCCCTGGAGGCCACCGCCGCCTTGGACCGGACGGCCAGGTGGTCAACAGTGCCGGTGAAATGGGTTGTGACTTCGATGGCGATGGCGATGTGGATACGGATGACGCCCAGGCGCTCCTGGACTATGTCACCGGCGCACAGCTTTTCCATCAGCAGCCTGGGCATGCTGATGTCTCCGGTGATGCCGGGTGGACACCTACGATGTTCACGTGTTCCGGCCAAGCTGTCCGGCGGCGCTGTGAACGTTCCTGCAGGCGGCTCCGTCAAGGTAACCGTGACTCTGACCCTGGATGCCGGGGAAAAGGCATATCTGGATGCTCATTATCCCAACGGCGCTTACCTGCAGGCTTATGTGTACGCCGATGCTGTCACAGACGCCGAGGGGAGTAGACGGCACCTGCCACAGCATCCCCGTGCTGGGCTTCTATGGCAACTGGACAGATCCCTCCATGTTTGAAATCGGCACCACCCAAGAGCTTGCCACCGGCAACCAAATTCGCACTCCCTACACCGGCATCGATTCGATCAACAGCATGATGGTGGAGTACGCCCGGGGATCCCGGCTACCCTACTGCCTGGGTGGCAACCCTGTGGTCGCGGATGAGACCTATATGCCCCAGCGCAACGCCATCAACAACCAAAACGGCGACAGAGTGTACTCCGTTCAGTTCAACCCCATCCGAAATGTGGCCGCCAGCCGCATCCGGGTCACCAATGCCACCACCGGAGAGCAGCTGAAGGAGGTCTATCTCGGCAGCTTCTATGCTCCCTACTATAGCGTCATCCTGTTCTTTGAAACATGGTTGAGGCCATTCAAAAGCTACAAGCTCAAGTGGGTTCCCCAAGGAGCTGGCAGAAGGTGAGACTTTGAAGTCTCTGTGACCCTGGCTCCCGAGTACTATGTAGACGGCGATAGGGTGAACTGGGACGCCCTGGGCAAGGGCGCTACCCGGACCATGCAGGCCACCATTGACAACACCCCTCCGGAAATCCAAGAAGTTTCTTTGGGCATGGTGGGAAATACCCTGACTGTAGATGCCAGAGATAACCAGTATGTGGCCGGCGTGGCCCTGTTCAACAGCACTGGCAGCGAGGTCCTGGCTTACACCGGCTCCAACGCAGACGCCGTGCCTGGCGAGACTGGCAACCCACACCCTGAGTCTGGACAAGGCAAACGGCAATAAATTCCTGCTTCAGGTCTATGACTACGCGTACAATGTAACCACCTACGAGCTGAAGGCGGATCTGGGGCAGGTTCCCGCACTCCCTCCTATGATCGCCTATGACCGCATGTACAACAGCTACTGGACCAGCTTTTAACCTGGATTCCTGGTACAGATTTGAGCGTCTATGCAAAATCCGAGACGGCGTTCAACGCCGCCACCATCGACAGCCACTATGTCTTTGCCTCCTCGGTAGACGGCGACCTGTACGTCATGCCGGAGAATGATTTGGCGGACATGACCCGCATCCGCAACCTGGGCACTGTCCTGTGCGACATGGCCTATAGCCGAGCGGACGATTCCATCTACGCGGTAGCCTATAGCGACCGTGGAGAGTCCGTTGGTACACCGTAAACAAGCTGGACGGTGCCCTCACGGAAGTGGGTACCCTCGGTCTCAACACCAACACGCTTGCCTGTGATTTGGACGGAGTCTTTATTGCAACGAGTACGGCACCAGCAAGGTGTACTCCTTCACCCTGGACACCTTGGATCAGCCCAAGTATCTGATGGAGTGCGTCAACGACAATGGCGAAGCCTTCACCTCCATGGGTGCCCAGGCTATGGAGTATGACGTCAATACCGGCAACGTGGTCTGGATCAGCTACTACTTCCAGGAGACGGCCTGGGGTACCCCCAGGGGCTATAGCTACCTGTATGAAATTCACCCCAAGACCAAACACCTACACCCTGCACAATGATCTGTTCCATCAGCTGACTGCTCTGGTGATTCCCCAGCGCTCCGCCGGTGGCAGCTGGACAGCGCCTACGGACCAGGTCACCAGCCTGGAGCTGTCCCAGGAGAAGCTGACTCTTCTCAAGGGCAATTCCGATCAGCTCACTGCCAACGTGCTGCCCTGGACCGCCACCGACCGTTCCGTGACATGGTCCTCTGCAGACACCTCTGTGGCTACGGTGAACCAGTACGGCGTGGTCACCGGTGTGGACCCCGGCACCACTACCATTACCGCCGTCTCCAATCTGGACCCCTCCTTTACCGCCAAGGCCACGGTCACGGTGGAAGCTCTGCCCATCACCGTGGAGGGTGTTCTCCAAACGGAGGAAGGCGCCCCCGTCCGGTTCACCTGGGACATGACCCGGGACAACACCTGGACCGCAGGTATTGAGCTGGATACCGATGTGCTGGCAGCCACCCACAATGGGAAGGGAACCATGTATGTCACTTCCGGAGACGGCAAAACATGAGGTCCGTGGATATGGAAACCGGCGTCTCTGCCAAGTTGAGCACTTGGGCCAACGGCCTGGACGACCTGGCATACAGTAAGCTGTTCTCCACGCAGGAGCAAGACCTGGTACATTTTGTATGCGGCTCTGTATGGGCTCCCGCCAAGGACCCCTCCAACATGGAAGATGACGAAGGCTGGGATTTGTCCAGCTACATCTACCAAAACAGCGGCGGTTCCCAGCTCCTGGCCATAGCAGAGGGGGCTCGTGCACCTACACAGAAGTTGACGGCATAGAGCACGAGGCGGAGATTCTCTACCTTGTGGATGACAAAGGCTGGATCTGCAAGCTCTACGCCTATGAAGACGGCGATTTCTATAACGCCGGCATGGACTACTATCCCTCCAACCTCACAGATGCCGGCTACGAAGCCACAATGGACGAAAACAGCCTGGTCATGTGCTCCCCTGCTGGTTGGGGAAGACGGCAATCTGTATTTCTCCGGCTGGAACGGCAAGACCAATGTGTTCTACAAGCTGACCTTCCAAGAGGAAACCCAAGCCTACGAGGCGATTGCCTTTGCCAACGTAGGGGGAAGACGTATGGCCCGCCTCCCTGCTGGAGGTCAAATCCAATGCCGCAACCACCAGTCGTACCAACGTTCCAGCCAGTGGAGACTCCCTGGCTCAGAGCGCCCAGCGGGTGAGCCTGTCCGCAGCCGGTGAAAAGGCTGTGCAAAAGGAAAACACCGCTCTCATGACCTTCCCCATGGCAGAGGAAGCCCTGGCCAGCAAGGAGGCCCGCGTGACTCCTGCCGCCGTTCTGACCCCTCCCCCAGGAGGCAACGGCAGCAGAGGATGTGGTGGTGACCCTTACTGCCAAGGATGCTGAAGGAAACGCACTGGACGTCACCAACGGCCTGTTCCGCGCCGCCTACGACCCGGAAAAGCTGACCTTGAAATCCGTGGAAAGCGATGCTGACCTCACCTCCACTGTAACCGCCAGCGGTTCCGTGACCTTCGGCTACGCCGGTGTGACCCCGATTCCCACCGGAAGCGCTGTGGCCAAGCTGGTCTTTACACCCAAAGCCAGCGGTACCACGGATGTGACCATCACCACCACCCAGATAAACGATACCAAGGTGGAAATTACTGAGACTGTCACCGCCACCCTGCCTGAGATTCCGGTCTGTGAACACGCCAGCACCGAGATCCGGGGGCGCAAAGGAAGCCACCTGCACAGAGGACGGCTATACCGGCGACGAGGTGTGTGCACTGCCTGCGGCGAGATTGTGAAACAGGGTGAGACCATTCCTGCCCTGGGCCATAAGACCGAGCTCCGGAACGCCAAAGAGGCCACCTGCACAGAGGACGGCTACACCGGCGACGAGGTTTGCACCGTCTGCGGAGAGACTGTGAAGGAAGGCCAGGTCATCCCGGCCAACTGCCCCAGCAAGGCCTTTTGCAGATCTGAATACGGACCGCTGGTATCACGAGTATACCGACTATGTCATTGCCAAAGGTCCTCATGAACGGCATGGATGAGACCCACTTTCGCCCCGGAGGGGAACCTCACCTGGGGCCAGCTGGTGACCACCCTGTACCGCCTGGCAGGGGAGCCGGAGGTGGCGGGGCCTGCCACCTTCAGCGATGTGAAAGCGGGCCGGTACTACACAGAGGCCATGGCCTGGGCGGAGGAGAACGGCATTGCAAAGGGTATCACAGATACCACCTTCTGCCCGGACAAAGCGGTCACAAGAGAGCAGGCCGCCACCTTCCTGTACCGCTACGTCACCGAATACCTGGAGCAGGAACCTGCCACTGGGGCGGACCTGTCCATCTACACCGACAGGGAAGCCATTTCCAAATTTGCCAGGACCGCCGTTGCCTGGGCAACCGCCGAAGGCTTCCTCCAGGGCTTCCTGGGTGGCTCCCTGCAACCCAGAGGCACCTGACCCGGGCCCAAATGGCAAAGCTCCTGACCATTTTGGACCAGAAATTCTGATTCCACCATCTCATTTTATATCTCTTTTTTTTTATCGCGACTAAGCAAAACCCGGACAGCCTCACCAAGCTCTGGTGGGGCTGTCTCTTTCTTTCATGCAAAAAAAGCTCCCAGATGAATCAAACGACTATGAGCGCCCACCTGTCACGTTTTACAAAAGCCGGATCCAGCGGGAAAACACCCCAGCGCCTGATGCGACATAAGCTGGCGGGAACAGACCTTTTTCGTGCCTGTTCTAAAAATTAAAGGGGAACACTTATGTGGAATCTATCTGATTATCCGGACACTGGACAGATCCGGGAATATGACATTGAGGCAATCTCTCTGCCCATTGTCTACAACCAGTATGGCGATCACGACCCCAACGGTTTGCTGTATGTGCTCCGTGAAGATTCCCAGAGAATTGGAAGGAGGCTCTGAGAAATTTTCGGCAGCCCATCCCTGCAGCCCTATGAGGGCGTGCAGCCTCTGGTGATTCGGGCAAATCTGGGCGACACCGTTCGCATTCGCTTCTTCAACCAGCTGGGCCGCCGGGCATCGATCCATGTCCAGGGGCTTTCCAACTCCGTGCTGACCTCCGACGGGGCCAACGTGGGTTTCAACCCGGATACCACCACGGACGACAGCATCTGCTATACCTGGCTGGCGGACAAGGAGGGGCTTTCCTCTTCTCCGATCTGGCAGACCCCCGCAGCAGCGAGGTGAAGGCGCCAATGTGCACGGACTGTTTGGCGCAATTTTGGTGGAGCCTGCCGGCTCTGTATGGCTGCATCCGGAAACTGGCAAGCCCCTGCGCAGCGGTCTGTTTGCAGATATCTGCAGCCCGGGGGCGTCCGGCCTTCCGGGAATACGCCGTGTTCTTTCACGATGAGCTGGAAATCCGCACCCGGGACGGCGGCCAGCCGGTAGACCCTCCACCGGCTTCCCAGCGGTAACCACCGCCATCAGCTACCGCCCGAGCCGATGCGCAAACCGTCTCCCCGGACCCGGATGCAGGTCACGAGATACAGCGAGGATATTTCCATGAGCTCCTGGGCCTATGGCGATCCCGGCGCCCCCTGGTGCCAAGGGCCCATGTGGGAGATCCGTCAAAAATCCGGCTGATCCACGGCGGTATCAAGGAGACCCATGTATTTCATTTGCACAACCATCAGTGCTTAGATCCGAGGACCCCAAGTCCACCATCCTGGACTCCATCTCCATCAGTCCCAGGAGTGCTATACACTGGATCTTCTCTATGGAGCCGGAAGCTTCAACGGGATGATTGGCGACGCCATCTTCCACTGTCACCTCTACCCCCATTTCCACGAGGGGATGTGGACCCTGCTTCGGGTATTTGACCGGCTGGAGGACGGCACAGGACACTATCCTGACGGCACGCCCATAGCGCCGCTGATGCCGCTGCCGGACCGGCCAGCGCCGCCTCCCAAGGACGATTTGCACCCCTGGATACCCCAATTTCATCCACAGCCAGTTCGGCCAGGGAGCCAAAGCAGCCACCTCTTGGCATCCTCACAGCCGCCGGAGAAAACAAAATTGAACCCACCCCTCTGAGGCGGCAAATTTCGTACCGGATTTCGCGCCGGGAGCCCTGTACACCGATACCTGCCCCTGCGATACGGACGCTCATGTGCGGGTGTTTGAAATTGCAGCGGTACAGGCCAGACTGACCTACAACCGCTTGGCTGGCAATGACCCCCAGGGGCGTTTTTTCGTGCTGAAGGAAGAGATTGAGCAGGTGGGTACCCTGGATGAATACCTGGCGAAGGTAGAATCCGGCGAAATCTGTCCGGAGCCTCTGGTGCTTGGGCCAACGCAGGAGACTGCGTGGAGGTGCGGCTGACCAACCTTCTGCCGGAGTTTCTGGAGGAAAGCCCATTCCAGCTTAAGACGCTGACGGACATTGTGGGCTTCCACATCCACCTGGTGAAGTTTGACACCATCGTTTCCGACGGGGCAGCCAACGGCTGGAACAACATCGCCGGGGCGCGACGGTGTGAAACCCTGGTGGAGCGGTTTTTCGCCAACGAGGAGCCCATGCCGTGTTCTTCCACGATCATTTATTTGCCAATGTGCACCAGCAGCACGGCCTGTTTGGCGCGCTGATTGTGGAGCCCGCCGGTGCGAAATTCCTGGACCCACACACCGGCGAGCCTCTGAAACGGGGGACTCAGGCGGTGATCCGCACCGCCGACGGCAAGGCGTTTCGGGAGTTTGCCCTGTTCTGCCACGATTTCGCCCTGCTGTTTGACCAGGACGGCAACCCCATCAACCCGCCGGAGGTCCCGGGCTCCGACGACGACCCCGGAGTCATGGGGATCAATTACCGCTGTGAGCCCATGCCGGAGCGGCTGCGGCACAAGGATGACCCGTCCCATATTTTCAGCTCTTGGGTGTATGGGGATCCGGCCACGCCAATTCTGGAAACCTATCCCGGAGAGCCGGTGCGAATTCGTCTTTTGGACGGCGCACATGAGGAGCAACATGCCTGGAACCTCACCGGTCTGCCCTGGCGGAGGGAGATTACCGACCCGGTGTCTCCCCTGGTGCAGGCCCAAACTCTGGGGATTTCCGAATCCTTCAGCCTGCACATTGATGAGCCTTACCAGGCCGGAGATTATCTGTACCATTTCGGCGGAATCGACGACGTGTGGTTGGGCCTGTGGGGCATCCTCCGGGCCTATGCACAGCCCCCAGGGAAACCTGCCGCCGCTGTGCGGTCAGAAGCCCGGGTTCCGTGTCTGGCGCCGCCTTCCGGTGCGGTGATTCGCAAATTTGAAATTGCGGCCATTCAGAAGGATTTGGTGTACAACCGCTTGGGGACCACGACCCGGAAGGGCTGCTCTTTGTCCCTCTGAACCAGGCCGAAGATGTGCGGCGGGGCTGCCGGCAGCCGGTCCCCCTGATTCTTCGGGCCAATGCCGGCGACTGGATTCAGGTTACCCTGCACAATCTGTTTGACCCAAAGGTTCCCATCCGCCAAAACGAGTATCCCTCCGTTCCAGTGGAGCAAAAGCACACCCCCAGCAACCGGGTGTCTTTGAATCCACAGTTCCTGAAATATGATCCCATCGCCTCTTCCGGCGTCAATGTGGGCTATAACCCTACAGAGCAGACGGTGGGACCGGGGAGAAAATCCAGTATTTGTGGCACGCAGACAGAGAATATGGCGCCGCTCTGCTCACCTCCTTTGGCGATCTGCGGAATCACCGGCATCACGGCCTGTTCGGCGCCATCCTCATTGAGCCGCCAAAGGCCAAATATTACCGGGGAATTCGTCCGGACAGGAATCACCATGGAGAACAGGCCGTAATCACCGCGCCGGGAGTGGAACCCTACCGGGAGTTTGTCCTGTTTGCCCACAACGGCATCCGGCTTCTGGACCGGGATGGAGCGCTGATCAAAACCACAGAGCAAGGCGGAGAGCATGGCGGCCATGGGCCCCCGACCACGAGGACACGGGGAGAAGGATATAACTACCGTTCCGAGCGGTTCTTCAACCGGCTCCGGCGCAATCCCCCTGCCCTTCCAGGTCTTCGACTCCAAGGTTCATGGCGACCCGGCTACGCCTCTTCTGCGCAGCTATGCCCGGGAGCGCATCATCATCCGGCTGCTGATGCCAATAAGCCCGGAATATCAGCTTCACGCTCCACGGTCACCGTTGGCGAACCCAGCCTGATGACCCATTTTCCAGGATTGTTCCCATCCAGGGCGCTATGAGCGTGGGCAATGTGTTCAACATCGAGCCTGAGCCGGTGTCGTGCCCCGGTGATTACCTGTATCGCTCCGGGTCCCTACGCTGGGATGTGGAGTCCGGTATGTGGGGCATTTTTCCGAATCGTAAGCCGCAACGTCCGTTACTACTGCGAAACTTCGTGTCGAAATTTCCGGCAGTGGTGGGAGAAAAAAATGGTATGAGAAATAGTGCAAAGACCCTGCAGTCGTTCACGGGTCTTGCGTCAAGATCAGCGGCGCTCCGGCATGTTGAGCCATGTAAAAGCAATATAACATGAGCCGCAGTCAATCAAACAGGTCCCCTTTTGTAAAAAATTGAAAATAGCGGGAGAAAACACAGAAATTCGTGCTTTCTCCCGCTAAAATATGGGGGATTTTTTCATCCAGACGCTGTTAACGTCCGGCTCTGGTGGCATTTAAAATCGCCAGAACTGCCACGCCGACGTCTGCAAATACCGCCAGCCACATCGTGGCGATGCCAAAAATACTCAAAAGCAGCACAATAAACTTCACCGCCAGGGCAAACACAATGTTCTGCCTGGCCACGGCCATGGTTTTCCGGGAAATGCGAATGGCTTTTTGGCAGGCTCCGCAGGTCATCTTTCAGAAGGACCAGGTCCGAGGCCTCCACCGCCGCGTCAGAGCCAATGCCGCCCATGGCGACACCCACACCGGCCAGGGCCAGCACCGGGGCGTCGTTCACACCGTCCCCCACAAAAATCAGGGTGTCCCCGGACTTCTGAAGCTCGCGCACCCGTTCCACCTTATCCTGGGGCAAAAGTCCGGCAAACCAGCGGGTGAGGCCCAAGCGCTTGGCAACGGAGGCAGCGGCATGTTCCCGGTCGCCGGTCAGCATCACAGTCTCCCGGATTCCCAGGGTATCCAGCCCGCCAGAGCTTCCCGCGCCCGGGCTTCACCGTATCCTCCAGGAGGATGCAGCCGGCATAGCGGCCATCCACCGCAGCATAGACGGCCGTGCCCCCGGCCTGCACTTCCTCCGGCGTGAATCCGATTCCTCCATCAGCAGCCGGTTTCCGACGAATACTTGGTGTCCTTCCACCACAGCGGAAATACCGCGACCGGGAATTTCCTTCAGATTCTCCACCCGGGTTTCCCGGGCGCCCGCAGCTGCCACAATGGCCCGTGCAATGGGATGGCTGGAGGCGCTCTCCGCCCCCGCCACCAGGCGCAGAAGCTGGGCCCGCTCCATCCCGGCGGTCCGCACCTGGGTGACAGCGAAGGTTCCCGTGGTCAGGGTCCCCGTCTTATCGAATACTGCCACCTTGGCTTTCGCCAGATTCTCCAGGGCTACGCCGCCCTTGGCAATCATGCCGGCCCGGGAAACTGCACCCATGCCGCCGAAAAAGCTGAGGGGCACCGAAATAACCAGGGCACAGGGGCAAGAGACAACCAGGAAGTTCAGCGCCCGGTAATCCATTTGGCAAACTGCCAACCGTCAAAAAAGGGCGGCAGCAGAGCCAGAATCACAGCGCCAGCCACCACGCAGGGGGTGTAGTACCGGGCAAATCGGGTGATGAGGCTCTCCGTGGCGGACTTTCCCTCCGTGGCCGATTCCATCAGGTCCAAAATCCTGGCCACGGTGGAGGAAGCATATTCGCTCTCCGCCCGAATGGTGAGAATGCCGGAGATGTTGATGCAGCCGGACAGGACCCGGTCCCCGGGGTCACGTCGGCAGGAACCGACTCCCCGGTGATCTTGGCGGTGTCCACGGAGGAGCTGCCCTCCACCACCACGCCGTCCACCGGGATCCGCTGGCCAGGCAGGACCCGCAAGAGGTCGCCCGCCTCCACCTCCTCCGGGTCGCATTCCTCCGGCTCCCCGTCCCGCAAAACCAGGGCCACATCGGGCCGGAGATCCATCAGCGCCGCCACGGAGCGGCGGGAACGCTCCACAGCAATGCTCTGGAACAGCTCCCCCACCTGGAAGAACAGCATCACTGCTGCGCCCTCGTCAAAATCCATCAGAGCAAAGGCTCCAACGGTGGCTAACGTCATTAGAAAATTTTCATCAAAGATTTGGCCATGTCCTATATTTTTGACTGCCTTGATGGCAATCTCCAGGCCGCACAGCAACCAGGACATCAGCAGCAGCCCCACCGCCGTCAAATAAGCCCACGGAGCGTCCACTGCCCGCTCCAGAATCATCCCTGCCAGAAACAGAACAATTCCAAGGATGATTCTGGTCAGCAAACTCTTCTGCTTTTTCGTCATTTTGTCACAATGCGGCAGTCCGGCTCTACCTTGTGGATCTCCTTCTGAATCTCCTCCAAAGGGCCGCCATGTCCGTGCCGTCAGGCACCACCAGAGACAGGCGAGAGGTCATAAAGCTCACCGTTGCTTTTTTCCACTTGGGGCATTTTGTTAATCGCCGCCTCCATCTTGGCGGCACAGTTGGCGCAATCCAGGTCCTCCAGAGCATAAGACTTTTCATCGTTACGGTTCCTCCTCCAAATGTTCTTTTGCCATCCCCAGGATGGTCTTTACGTGGTCATCTGCCAGGCTATAGCCTACCAGCTTTCCCTGGCGGCGGTTTTTCACCAGCTTGGCCTGCTTCAGCAGCCGGAGCTGGTGGGAAATCGCCGATTGGCTGGCCCCTACCCGGTCCGCCAGCTCCTGCACAAACATCTCGCCGTCAAACAGGCAACACAGGATTTTGATCCGGGTGGAATCCCCGAATACCTTGAACAGCTCCGCCATATCAATCAGCAGGTCCTCACTGCCCAGGAATGGTTCCATACCATCACCTCTCTCCTTATTTTCTCATATTTACATATGAGTATGTTTTCATTTGTATTCTACAACGACGTCCCGTCTTTGTCAAGGGGCGCAGAAAAAATCTGCCGCAAAGTGGAGCGGTCCGGAGAATTCCCCATAAATTTGGGGGAATTCCCCTGGCCGCTCTCTTTTGCAGCAGGTCAGTCTATACAGTGGCTTCCAACCCAAGCGGGCGGGGCCGTCCCAAAATGAAATTTTGAGCCAGCCCCCTCTGCCTTACTCAATGGCAACCGTGCGGCTGCTGGGCGTCGTCTCAGTCCGCTTGGGCAGGTTCAAGGTCAGGACGCCATTTTGATATCCAGCCTTAATCTGGGCCGTATTGATATCAGAGACGTCAAAGCTCCGGCTGTAGCTGCCCCAGGTGCGCTCACGGCGGATGTAGTTGCCCTTCTTGTCCTTCTCCTCCGATTCCGTCCGGTGCTCGGCGGTGATGGTCAGGTAGTTGTCGCTGAGCTGGATATTGATATCCTCCTTTTGGAATCCGGGCAACTCTGCCTCCAGAACGTAGGCCCCTGCCTTCATCCCGGATATCCGTCTTAAAAGAGGACATCCCATTGCTGCCCCAGAAGCGGCGCTCCATCTCATCCATCATCTGGAAGGGGTCATAATAGGAAACTTCATTGTGTTTACGATACGGTGTCAAGTTAAACATTATTCATACCTCCAAGTTGCTGCATCCCCAGGTTTTCAGGGACTTCTGCTTTTTATTTGTCTATAGGATATCCCAGATTTATGAATAAAAAACGGTGATTTTGTGAATGGACTGTAAATTCTAGCACTCCCGCCTCGAGAGTGCTAGAATTTCAAGCAATCAACTCCGTGCCCCCTCCGGTCCTTTGTTCCGGCCCCAAATGGCAGCTGCCCCTTGCAGAAAGCCCCGGGTTTGCTCCGGCGATGCATCTGGGCCAAAGCTGGCTCGACCGTCCCAGTCTCCAGCGTTCCGGCGCTCTCATGGGCCGTCGGTGCACAGTGTAACCCAGCCCGCAGGGCAATCCCCGGGCGGCAAAGCTACCGGCAGCCTTTTTTTCGCAGTCTCCGTCCGGCGGCAGAAAAAGACAGCACGCCTGCCTGATGCGGGCCTGCAAAACCCGAAGGCCCAAACGGTTGAGCCCCCGGACCGCCTGCTCCATCTCCCGCTCCTCCCGGGCCCCAATGGCCTTGAGGCCCACGCGCTGGATATGGGCCATACCGGCAGCCAGGCCGCAGATTCCGGGGACATTCACCGTCCCCGCCTCCCCCGGTCCGGCAGGAAATCCGGCATGTCCTGCTGGATAGACAGGCTCCCGGTCCCTCCTTGCATCAGCGGTTCCGGGTCCCGGGCACACAGCAGCAGCCCTGTACCCTGAGGCCCCAGCAGCCCCTTGTGGCCGGGCATCGCAATGAACTCCGCCCCCAGCTTTTTCAGGGGAAACCGGGCGGCTCCCGGCAGATTGGGCCGCATCTACCAGGAAGGGAACACCATGGAGATGGCAAAGCTCCGCCAGCTGCTCCACCGGCAGCACATAGCCAAAGACGTTGGAGACATGGGTAAAGATCGCCGCTACTGGCTTCTCACTCAGGGCCTGGTCAAAGGCTGCCAGGGTGTCCTCCCAATCAAACAGCTTCCGGCCCGCCACTGTAACCCTGGCTCCCAGGGCGTGAAGGGGGCGGGTGACGGCGTTGTGCTCATAGCCCGAGATCACCACCCGGCCCCCGGGACGAACTAAGGTCCGAATGGCCATGTTCAGCCCGTGGGTGCAGTTCATGGTGAATACCACCCGCCCGGCGGACAATCAAACATGGTGCCGGCCAGACTCCGGCAGCGGAAAACGGCCTCTGCCGCCTCCATAGCCGCCGGATACCCGCCCCGGCCTGGGTTGGCGCAGGAGAGCAGAGCCCGGTTTACAGCAGCGCGGACGGCCTGAGGCTTGTGCAGGGTGGTCGCGCCGTTGTCCAGATAGATCATGGCTTCAGCTCCTCCAGTCCCCCCGTCATCCCGGTGCAGGTAAAGCCTACTGAAGGGAATTCCGGATTGCTTCAGCTGCTCCATGGCCGCAGCCCCATATCCAGGGGGCAGGCGCAAGCTGTAACCGCATCCTTTTTCCTCCATCCGCGAGGCGTCCGCTGCAGCTGCACCGGAATTCCCGCGCTACGCAGCACGGCCCCCCGCTGGGCGAAGGTGATAGAGCGGAATGTGACAAAATACTCTTTCATATGGCAACACCTCCCGGGCTAACCTATGCCCGGGGGGAGCAAGAAGGTGCCTGGAAACCGCAGTAAAACGGCGTGGCCGCCCCGACGCCAAGTCTGAGGCGGCCACGCGCCACTGCAAAAGTCGCAATAGGAACTGCCAGCTTGAACAGGAATCGGGCTTGCAGCCCTTGTTCTTCCACATATCGACGGCAGCCAATGGGAATGTTACTTCAAAAACAAACTATTCACTGCAATGCCACTGCCAATTCCACCGATTCCTTGCAATGTTCCATCACCCAAAAGCACGTGATACAGGATAGAACCAGCACCCATATCCCGAATGACATAGACATCCCCCCGAATACCAGTCCTGAATGAAGCTTCGGCCCCTGTCGCTCTCGCCCCAGTAGCCCTGAATCCTGCACAACTCTTCCATGGTCTGATCTTGGCTATTCAGATCACACCGGTACATCACCCCAGTTCCGTAGGTGTCCATAAACAGAGCCACTGCGTTGTGCACCAATAAATTTCCCGGTTTCAACGCCTGCGTCCGTAGCAGTTCCACCGTATCGCCCGTTTTTGGATCCACTTCTACAAACGCCGAAACGTTCACGTAGTACTCGTCATCACGGCTACCTTCCAGAACCCCATATAGCTTTCCGGTCGCTTCATCGTAGGACAAATCCACGACGCGAATGGGGCACTCCACCGTCACAAGCTCTCCGCTCCACCAATCCTCGACCTCGCAGGACAACGTTTGACCATATAGCCCCCTGTCCCACCAGAGTTCTCCGGAAATCAGTGGAATCCACCGTATAGAAGCGGCCTTCCACGTCATAGGCATAAATTGTATTTCCTGTATAGACCGATGCCGCAATGGGAGCCTCATCTGCAGAATCCTTCCGCTCTGTGGTTACCGCACCTGTGTTATTGGCATCAAAGCTGATCCACTGCGCATTGGTTTCATCATAAGCAAAGAATCTGCGCGCCGACTCCGTTACGATGATCTGACAGGAGGCTACAACACCGCCGGTTGACTCCGCTGTGATGGTGGCTGTACCAGCCTTTACCCCGGTGACCACTCCGTGTTCCACTTGGGCAATATCGGGGTCACTGGATGTCCAGGTCAACGTCCGATCCATTTCTGCAACACTATAAGGCAACACCACAGCAGATAGGGCTTTCGTTTTTCCAACTGCAACCGTATTCCGCTCCGGCAGCTGTACACGCTCAGGCGCAGTCTGTCTGGGAACTGCAGGTTCCTGAGATGGCAGCGTATACATGGCCGTCATCATGGCTCCAGCCAGGCCAATTCGTCCCAAGCTTGTAGAAGTACCATCATCCAGACTCACCAACCGCAGGCTACTAGACCGATTCTCATCTACCTGTGCCCAGTAAACATTGCCCGTGTTCAAGTCATAATGCATACACTGCTCATACTTGGCCGTTACGCCGGTATTACCTACCAACGTTGCTTCCGCAGTCAGTCGGTTCAGGCGGTATAGATTTCCAGCTTCGCTTATGGTGTACAGATCGCCCTTGGCATCACAACAAAGGGCCGCCAGTGTGATTCCAGTATCGCCCACCAACGCGATCTGGCCAGTTTGCAGCTCCAGCTGCGCCAATCCGCCCCGTACGAACCCGCCGGAAACAATCGCATACATCACACCTGTGGTGTAATCAAAGGCCATGTCCCGAACTGCGTAAGGTACCTGCTGCAAAACCTGGTAAGAATTGTCCTCCGGATTGATTTGCAGGAAATAGTTCTTACCGCCATATTCCTCTCCGCCCTGACCTACGGCATAGAGGGTTCCATCATAAAGCGCACCGGCGCAGATCGTGAACGGGAAGGGTTCTTCGGTCAAATGCTCCGTTCGGCTCGTGTCGTAATCATCCACACGCATCCAGAGCTTGGAGCTCTCCTGGAAGTCGGAAACCAAGAAGCCATACAGACTTCCCGCAGAGGGAACCACGGTAACCGTCGCCTCCAGCGTGCGATCCAACGCTGGCACATAGACGCCCAATGTGGTGACGCCCGCCTTGTGGCCGGTCAATCTGCCGTACTCATCCACAGTCACCACAGAGGCGTCCTTCACCGCATATTCCACCGGGCAAACGGCATTCCAAGGTTCCACATCCAATCCTACCTGAACCATCCCATTCTCCAGGAGCATATAGCTCTCCTGCAGGGTTACCTGCTCCGGCTTGACCTGTGGCATATGGGGTTCTTCGTCGGGAATTGCCACCAATCCCATGTTCATGGCATAGCCGCCGTCTGTACTTCCAATTCCCCCCAGATCCATCATCTGGATGTGATCCAAATCTGTCGGATTCAGCCAGATGAGTCTCCCTTTGCGCATCGGCCCAGAACAAACCGTGATTCTCGGCAGAATATGTCATGGAGCCATAGCTGTAGCTCTCGCAATTCTGGAGTGCACCAGATTGCAGTTGCACAATTGTATCATTTTCCACGCGGAAAGTTAGCAGTTTCATACTACTTTCATCTTCTACAGTTATCATGTAAAATCTGCCGTCAGGACCGATTGCCATGCCGCCGACCGGACTGCCAAAGCGTGCAGCTTCCAGTTCTTGTAGCCTTCGAATTTGACCGTTAGCAGGATTCACCCGCACCAGGTAATACTGACCGCCATCGCAGTATTCCAATCCGTACAGGAAGCCGTCAGCATAATTGTTGGCCAACGCCATCGTCTGTGCATCGGAAGCGCCCAACTTGAGACCCTGCAGCGTATCCGGATCCAGACGATAGAAGGCTCCCGCACCGTCAAAGGCATAAATCCAACCGTTTCGGTACGCCGCAGCATCAAAACTCTCACATGAGGCTATGGCCTCGGTCACAGATTCCGCTTCTTTCGGAGAGGCAGCGTTAAACTGCAGCCACTCGGAATTGTTTCCCGCATCATAGAGGTACATCTGTCCTGCAAACTGACTGACTGTTACCGTGCAGGAAGCCGTAATCTCGCCCGTAGAAGCGGTGATGGAAGCCGTTCCCTCTCCCACTGCAGTAACTACCCCTGTGAAACTGTGGCCACCCCGTTGTCGCTGGAACTCCAGGTAATTTCGGGCAAATTGGAATAGTAGGGAACCGCCTCACATTGCAGCGTTACGCGCTTTCCCTTGCTCAGGAGTAAGGTTTCCTTCGAAAGCTGCAGACTGGTAACCGGCGCATCTGCCGGGTACAATGTCTGCCCTGATTGCCAGGGCTTATACAGGCCCGTCATTTGTCCGTTGTCTCGTGACTGCCAGCGTGGTCAACTGGCCGCTTTGTTTGTCCACTTCATAAAATACGTTGCCGGTAAAGCCCTGATACGCTGGTAACCCCTGGTCGGTCAATTGGCCCGTCAGGTAGTCCAGCTTTACCAGATGGCCGCCTTCCTTTGGATTTCGCTCGTCTGTGAGCAGATACATGGTTTTTGTTGTATAATCAAAGGCCATATCCAGCGCCAGATACCGCTCGCCCTCCAGCGTCAGCTCACCCAAGATCCGCCTGTCCCAACTGCCGGCGCGCATGGTAAAGATGGTACCCTCCGTATCCACACCCAGAATGTATCCATCCACATACTCTGCAGCTGCCACCTGCGTCTCACCAGTTTTTTATACATAGAGGTATGCATGAGCATCGTATCCGCTGTTTCAAAGGAATACCAGCCGTTATAAGCGTCAGTTGCGTGCAGGTAGATGCCACTGGGAATGATGCTATACCGGCGGTACCCATAGAAGGAATCAAAATCCACATTGTGCAGGCCGGAGAAGGATACCCTGTAGTAGGTCTCATTGCAGGCATAGTCACAAACTGCTAAAATAAATTCAGAATCAAAGTCTGTCACATCCACGGAAACCAGAACCTTCTCCCCGGGCCTGTCCTCCACCGGGAGATACTGAATCGGTGCGTCAGCCCCGGTCAGCAGTGCAATTGCGGCAACGTCATAGTTATCGGAAACATAAAATTCAATGCGCCGGGTATCGGCATGCTCGTTATACAGATACGCAATCTCATCTGTGTAGAGGATGGGCGCCTCATTGTCAATTCTGAGCGGTACAACAACGCTCTCATCCGCTTGTTCGTCGCCGTCATCCAGATAACCCTCTATCGAGAGCTCCAATCTGGTGCCGTCCGGCAAGCTGTTGCCGTCTGCGTCCCGGAAATAGTAGGGATCGCAATACCAGCTGTAAACCAGCGGCAGACACAGATTATAGCCACTGTTATAATAGGCCTTACGGGCATACGGGATAGAGGTATGGAAATAGACGTCCCCAGTGTCCCCTGTTGGTCCAGGTGAAATCCAGTTTTTTTTTGCGTTCCGCATCAAACTCAGATAATTTCAGAAACCGATCCATATAGCCATCGCCGTTCAGCGACAACACATTGTGCGCCGGGTCATAGTCCTCTTTCAAATAGGGATTCATTCCCAGCAGATAGTCTGATGTCCCAAAATCTGTAAAATGACATTGGGATACCGGTTATACTCCACCGCATTGATATCCCGTCCCTGATAGTACCAGCCACCATCAAAAATGCGGCCTCGACTCCAGTCTCCATAAAAACCCATGAACGGCAAGCTCAAATCTGAGCGTTTTCATTCTCCGCATACAAGTGGACAAACCCATCTACATAAATGCCGTTTTCATAGTAGGTATCCATGTAGTTTCTATCTCCGTCGGAAAGCGTCACGGTGGCGTAAACCATGGTCTTTTCCAATGCCATTGTCAGTCCTGCATATCTGACCGTGCGTGGCGGAGCGCCCAAGGCTTCTCTGGGAGACGATGACAATAGGACCGGCGTGTACCGATTCTCCTTCGAGGTAAACAATCTGACCAGTGAGCCGCAGCGCTATACACTGAATGGAATTGCACTGACGGATCAGGCAGACCTCAGCCAGGAGGAGCAGGGCTACACCTTCATGGGGAGAGACCTCTCGGGCCCTGGAGGCCAATGTGACATTTACTTCTCAGAATGAAGCCCTGCCCAAGCAGTACGACGCCAACGATGACGGTGTGACAGATATGGCAGATGTACAAGTGCTGCTGGACAGCGTCAATGGTTTACCTGGGATGACTGAGCAGAAAAAGAGCGCCTTTGACCTGAACGGCGACGGCATTCTGGACACGGCCGATGTGCAGAAGCTCTATGAATGGATTCTGAGCGGATTCACACCACTGGACGTGATAGAAGTGCCGCCAATGAAACATTGGCTGATCCGGCTCCCTGTTTTCTGGGCGAATAGGCAATGCCGGAATCTTCCAGCACCGGAACAGCTGTGCTCATCAAAAGCGCCTCTGCTACCGTATGCATCTGTTCATCGGTCAGATCGTAAGAATCCCGCAAATACTGTAGCACCAGGGCGCTCATACCGGCCACATGGGGAGCGGCCATAGAAGTACCGCTCATGGTACCGTATTTTCCCGTGATTCAGGGTCGAGTAAATATTGCCGCCGGGGGCAGTGATGTCCGGCAACAGCTGTAAGTCCGGCGCGACACCCCAGGAGGAGAAATCACTCATCCGGCCTGCCAGAGGATTTTCCAGCACCATATGTTCGTCAGAAGGCATAATCTCCATGGTTCCCACGCCGTCCATTGCGTGAGCAGCCAAAATGGCTCCACTCGCCTTTGTAACCGCCACATTGGGCAGCAGCCCAGCATCTTGCATATTTAGTAGATCGCCGTCTTCATTGTCATACACGATGCAGCCGATGGCCTCTGCGTCATAGGCGTTTTGCTGCTTATCTGTAAAGGCCAGCTCGCCTCTGGACACAACTGCAATTTTGCCCGCCACATCCAATCCGGCATAATCGGATACATCGCCAAAGCCTGGAATCATAACGTATTCCACGGTTTCCGGCCAAATCGGTAAATGGCTTTACCGCTACATCGGAATAGGGCAGCTTCTCTTCACCAACCAGCAGGTAGTGACTCATAATCAAATTGTTTTTCCAGACTGGCCACGACAGTCGTTCCCAGATAGGAGGCGGGAGAGGAAATAATCCCATTATCCGGATCCTTGGTCAGATTTCGGTTGGTGCCATATCCATTCATGAGGGCAGCGGAATAGCTGTTGCCCGCAGAGACCGAAACCACCATATCGCTTTTTCCAAAATTCGTTCAAAAATTTCGTCGATGTACGGTTCCTCACTGCAAAAAGCCAGCAGGCGTTCCCAAGCTCATATTAATTGCATCTGCATTCAGCCGGAAGCTATCCTCCAGCGCGGCAAGAATATCATCAAAATACGCGCCGCCGTTCATGCCAAATACCTTCATTACAAGGAGCTGTGCATCAGGAGCAACACCCACTGCAGCACTATCCTGTGTAGCATTGGCCGCCGCAATACCGGCTACATGTGTGCCGTGATCCCCTTTGCTCATCATTGTCATGGGTTACATCCAGGCCCCCATCTACATAGTTGAACCCATAGGGCACCTTTTCACTGCGGTAAAGATTTTCCGCCGTCAATTTCACACCGCTCTGATTGACATACCGGTCATAGGCATTCAAGGATTCCAGTGTATTGGATACCTCGTCAAGCGTCAGAGAATTTTCCGTCAGAGGAGGTGCTGCTGTAAAGGCAGGGTGATCCATATCCAGGCCCGTATCAATGATTGCAATCCGCATTCCTTTTCCGGTATACCCAAATGTCTCCCCAGGTCTGCGCAGCACCGGTGATCGTTTTCGTTTCATACAATGCTGGGTTGGCCACAACACTGCCATTGGTCATATCCTCCGGCACATCGTATCGAGGCGCTATCAAAACTTTTTCCACACCCGGCAGAGCCCGAACTTCTTCCAAAGTCCCATAAGGAAGCTCCACTGCCATGCCGTTCACCGCCACATGATAATGGTACTTGAGGGTTGCCGGATTGTCTTCTGTCAGCTTTCTGATTTTTGCAGTGCCGATTCCTGCTGGAGCTCCATAGATTCCACTTGCTTTGTCACCGCTGTACCATTAGACGCAATCTCCGCCCCAGTGAAGCCTTGCTCCAGCAAGCTCCGGTTCTCCAAGACCACAATGGCCCGCACCACTTCCGTTTCGTCATACGGCTCCTGTTCTAGTGTTTCCACCTCAGAGTCCTGTCTCAGCTCCACACCGGGATTCTCAATTTTTTCTGCCATAACAGCAGACGTTTCCTCTCGCGTCCCATCTGCCCCCTGAGACGGAGCCTGGAACCAGCGGTGCAAGCATACACAAAACCAGGAAGAGGGGAAAGTATGCGGTTTTTGTGTTTCATGTTTGTTTCCTCCTCTTATAGTCCCATATAACGGTTAAAAATTGCAGCCGCCTGCCCGCGTGTGGCCTCACCTCCAGGCAGCAGATGATTGCCAGGATACCCATTCAAGATTCCCGTTGCAACCGCCCAGGCTACTGCATCCTTTGCCCAGCCGGAAACGCTGGCTGCATCCCCATAGGCGGACAGGTCGTCTGCACCTGCCACTTCCTGACCCTGCGCCTTTGCATAGCGGTACAGCATAGTCACCATTTCCTGTCTGCTGATTGCTCGGTGGGGAGCAAAGCTGGTATCACTCATGCCATTGGTCACCCCCAGCTTGACTGCCCAGGCCACCGCATCGGTATAGTAGCGCCCCTCTTTCACATCTGTAAAAACAGTTTTTGCAGACTCCACATCGGGGCAGCCCGCCAAACGGTAGAGTGCCGTCACACACATTGCCCGGTCCATCGTCCCTTCCGGTGCAAACCGGTCCACTGTCACACCTCGGAACAAACCGGCATGGCAGGTCTTCAAAATGTCTGCTTTTGCCCAGTGCTGATCAATATCTACAAACGGATTATCAACCACCACAGCTGAGTCGGAGGTAACGTCTATCTTTTTTTCTCCCACATAGATTTCAGAAGCCACCGCGGTGAAGGCTGCATCCTGACTCACCCCTTCGATGATCCGGAACGTCAGCTTCAACAGTGGATGTTCCCCAGTGGGGAAATCACTGCCTCACCCAGGCCAGAGATACCGTATCTGCCCCTTCCCGATTCACGCTGGATGCGCCACAGGAAAGCAAGGCCTGGACGTCTAAAAGTTCCACCGTCTCAGAATCATACGTAACGGCCAGGCGACCATTGGTTACGCCCTCCGATTCCTCCATGGTCACCATTGCCATGATCTGCCCGTCTTGATAGCCGGCCGTGATAGACAGCTTGCAAGAATTGTCTCCGGCCGCCAGGCCGCCGGTGGCCATGGTAAAGATCAGAACCAGTGCCAAGCATAGCGCTCTCAATCGTGTTTTCACATTGCTCTTCCTTTCGATTTTTAATTTTCATGTGCAGGGTAGCCGCAACAGCGGCAGGTGGAATTGAGTGCGCAATTAATATATCACAGAATTTCAGCAAAGAAAAGGCGGTTGTTTTGCGAAAATTCCTCACAAAACAACCGCTTTACGCACTTTCTGGAGACCATTTATTGCACAAACTTGTGCAGCAATTCATATGCCTGCCGATATTGACGGTTGGAAACGTACCACTCCTCTAGCCAGGGCAGGTGAAACCGTATAAACCCCACCGGAAGTCGTTCCCGCATCACCTCAAAGCAGTCACATAGTACTTTTGCCATATGCGGGATCTTTTGTATATTCCGCATGATCCAACCTGTAACGCACCAGTGCACACATTTGGTCCAGTGCTTCCAGATCCATAGGTGGTTCACAGGGCAACTCAATGCCCGGTCCAGCGCTGCGCTGGCTTCCTGGTAATGTCCCAGCTTTTTCATAGCAAATTGCCAGCTTGTGAAAATACAGAGGATCGTGTTCCAACGGATGCTCCATCAGACGTCGAAAAGCCGGTTCCACCTGATTCATCTGCAATTCCGTGGAAGCCAGGCAGTAGGCAATTTGGCTCAAATCAGACTGGTCGCCTAGGGCCCGAATCATGCGGCTGGCCACCACATAATGTTCTCTAGCCTGTTCCAGCCGATTCAAATCGCTGTAACAGTTGCCCAAATACAGCCTGCACCAAAACTGCACATATACGCTCCCTTCCCGGGCAGCTTGCTCCAATCCCCGCTGGAAGCAGACGACTGCAAAACTATAATCCTCCTGGGGTAAGCCCACTTGCCCGCCTCCAGCAAAAATAGCTTCGGTCGGACACCCGCAGAAGCTCCTGGAACTGCCTGGTCAGGCACATATATAAGTTGCGCTGCCTGGTATCCATGGCTGGAACAAAGCCTCAAGCTCACCGGGCTCTGCCCGGCGGCTGCCAGAACAGGAGAAACCAGTCCAGGCAAAGGGGCTGTCCCGGAGCTCCACCTCCCGCCTCTTTAGCATCTTGGCAATCTCCTCCAGCCGTTCCCCAGCAAACAGGCGGTCATAGCAATCTTCCAGCCACTCAGATGCCTCCTTGCAAAAATCCGGATCGTCCCGCCATTGAATTCCCAGCCTCTGGAACAGAAGGTCCAACACTTCCGAGCTCCCTTCCACCTTGCCTCGTTCGATTCTAGAGAGATAGGAAACCTCACAGATTCCCGTACACAACGCCGCCTGAGACCATTCCCGCTCCTGCCGTCTGTTCCGAATGATCAATCCCTGTAATTTCTGCCACACAATCTCACCCCCTATTTTTAATAATAATATAATACATGCCTATTAATTATATATTTGTTCTATTTCAAGAAATCGCAGTACTGCGCTGCTCGCCGCCGATGAATTTGGGGCGGGTTCTGGCGCACAAGATGGGAGCCTGACCAATCTGGGTGACGGACAGCCGCACCGGCACGGCCACATCCCGCAGGTGCATCCCAATGAGGGTGCCGCCGATGTCCATACCGGCGTGGGCACGGATGTGCTCCACCGCCACAGGGTCGGCAAAGCTGTCCCAGGCGGTGGTGGCAAAGGAGCCGCCGGCCTTGGGTTGAGGACGGACGTTGACCACCTCGTACCCAAACCGCTCCGCCGTCTCCCGCTCCACAATGAGGGCACGGTTCAGATGTTCGCAGCACTGCACCGCCAAGGCGACACCTGCCTCCTGGGTAATGGGGTATATTCCGTCAAAGGCCGCTCTCGCCGCCTCCAAGCTGGAGCCCTTTCCAATTTTCAAACCCACCATCTCACTGGAGGAGCAGCCGATGACCAAAAGGTCCCCCTGCTCCAGCTGCTGCCGCCAGCAGCTCCTCCATGGCCTGTGCCGCCTGCTTTGTCACGTCCTGATACATTTTAATACCCCCTAAAGTTCCAGCTTTTCACGGCCCGTGCCGGCTTGTCGCTGAGAATCTCCCCATAGGCGATTCCGTCTGGCCGCCCTGGAAATACCGCCGTGCCTGGCGGAATCCTCCTCCACATCCTGCCTCTGAGACATGGCCTCATAAGCCAGGTCATACACGCTCATATCCCGGTACTGAGGCGCAGGGTCCTCCAGCTCCACCTGGAACAGGCCCACCTTGGCCCCTTCCT
>VOFD01001039.1_pt1 | contig 42900 bp, 54 predicted proteins | sample 5384101 | NCBI WGS metagenome assembly VOFD01 (sample SAMN12384723, study PRJNA508395) | human gut metagenome | isolation source: healthy gut C | host: Homo sapiens
GTATCGGAAAGGCTCAGACAAGGTCAACCTTCAGCGTGGAGCCTACGGCCACGAAGATACATACGAGCAGCGCATAGACCTTCACGCCCTTTTTTTCCGAAAAAGAGAACGGATATTGACCTCTCAAAAAATACCAGCCGATGATGGTGGAAAACGCGAAGAAAAGCATACAAACAGCGATGAATACCGTACCGCCGCGGCCAAACATGGTTTCAAACCCTGCCTGAGTTAGATCGACGCCCTGCAACTCCCCCGCATAACCACGCGGCAGCACACCGGTTACCAGCACAACGAGGGCAGTTAAGGTCAGGATGACAAATGTGTCAATAAAAACGCCCATCATGGCCACCACGCCCTGATCGCAGGGATTCTTCACCTTTGCTACCGCATGGGCATGAGGCGTGGAGCCCATGCCTGCTTCATTGGAAAAAAGGCCGCGCGCCACGCCAAAGCGGATTGCCTTTTGCACGGTGATGCCCATTGCACCGCCCGCGAGAGCCTGCGGGGAAAAAGCGCCGGTGAAAATCTGGGCAAAAGCATCGGGGATTCGGCGGAAATTGACGGCGATGATGAGAAATGCGCCAATGATATAGAACAACGCCATCACGGGCACGATTTTTTCCGTCACGCTGGCAATACGCTGTACGCCGCCCAAAAAAACAAAACCGGCCGCTGCTGCAACGAGCACACCGACCACGAGGTGGAATGCCGAAGGCGTTGCGAAACGCAGCGCCGATAGAATTGGACTGCACCATATTTCCCATAAAGCCGAGCGCACAAATCACCAGCACAGAAAAAATACCGGCAAGCACTTTACCCAAACGGCCCTTGAACGCTGCACGGATATAGTATGCTGGTCCACCGGTTACTTCGCCGTCGCGGGTGGTTTTAAATTTTTGCGCGAGGGTCGCCTCTGCGAAAATTGTCGCCATGCCGAAGAAGGCACTCAGCCACATCCAGAAAATTGCGCCTGGTCCACCGCCAATCAGCGCCGTGGCCGCACCCGCAAGATTGCCCGTGCCAACCTGAGCGGCGACTGCCGTAGCGAGGGATTGGAAGGAACTCATCCCTTGGCCATCCGCCTTTGCACCGCGCAGGCGGATTCCGCCAAAGGTGCGGCGAAAGCTCTCGCCAAAACGGAGAACCTGGATAAACCTCAGCCGTAAGGTGAAATAAACGCCGGTTCCGCATAAAAGAAATAAAAGCAGATAGTCCCAGAGATAGTGGTTTGTAAATGCGACTGCATCCTGTAAAAACGACAAAATCATTGCTCCTTTTTCACTGCTAGTCCATGGTTGCCCGGTGAGGCGCCATGCGTAAGGTGCCGCTGTGGCCGCTGCACACACAAAATACTTATCTATTATAATATAACAGTCGTTTCAGATGCAATCCCTGCGCACTGATTCGATTTGAAAAATGGATATTCAATCATTCTTGACGGGCTGTACGATTTCTGTTATTCTAAAAATAGATCATTTATACAAATTAGAAATAAATTCATATTGCTAGGAGTCAGTATGCCGAAACGGAATGGCAGGTTGCAGTTGTGTACAAAATGGGAAAAAGTAGCGATTCGGCTGCTGCTGATTGCGGTTGCTGTTGCGTTGGTATCGCTGATGGGCGGGTGCCCGATTCGGCGTTTTTGGGGTATATCCTGCCCTGGCTGCGGTATGACACGGGCGTGTGCCGCACTGCTGCGGCTGGATTTCCAGACAGCGGCAGCGTATCATCCATTGGTTTTTGTGCTGATCCCAGGGCTTCTTTACGTTGTGTTCCGGGAGTTTCTGCCCTTCTCACGGAATCGGAAGGTAGAAATGGCGCTTTTAGCGGCGTTTTTGGTTGCCTTAGTGGCCGTATATTGCTACCGGATGTTGATCTCCCATGCCGCCGTGCTGAAACGGATTATTCAAACTCCGTTTTTTATAGAATCGTTTCTGCTATAAAGGGCTGGCGGACTGAAAAAATAGCTTCAAACGGGTCGCAAAGTTTCAAGCTTTGAAACTTGGAAGCATTGGAAAAATGCCTTTCGCTGAGCGGCAACGTCATTTTTCGCAGGGAGGCTTTGCGTGTATGATGAATCAAAAGCCTACTCAAATAGATCCTTTTAAGAATTATCATGGTGGACATTTACGACCTGTATCGATATTTCGAAATCAGGGCCCGTCTATAGCGGTCTGCGCCAAAATACGGACTTTCCTTCCGGCATGGAGGCACGACAGCGCCGCCTGTACACTGATGCAATCCTGCCCTGATTTTTTATGCGGGGCGGGATTTTTGCACTGCATTTGAGTGCATTTCAGGAGCATAATAAAGAAAAGCCATAAAGCCTCCTCCTTTACGCAAAGGGGAAAGGATGATAGAATTGATCTATAACCCTTTCGGATTAGCCGGATTAACCGCATAGCGGTCGATGCGGCTGATTGGATTTGAGGAAAACGACAAATGACCCTATCAAAGGAGGAGCGATGATGAAAGCGCGAGTGATCCCATCGCAGCCGGAAATAGCTGTGCTCTATCACTTTAAGGAGACGCAGCAGGAGGGAGCGGTACTGCGCGAACTTCTTTCTCAACATCATATTGAGGCTTGCAGCCTTCCCGAAGAGGCGCTGGGGCAAACGGTGGCCTCCTTTTTGGCCGGAGAGCCGCCCGTGGCGGGAAAGCAGGCGCCTTATCCGGGGCAGGTGATTGTATTCAGCGGCGTTGCCGCCCAAAAGCAGCAGGCGGTTTTGCGTGCCTTGCGTGATGCGCGCGTGGGCCGGGAGGCGATCAAGGCAGTGGTTACGCCGACAAACCGTGGCTGGGTGTTGGAACGGCTGTTTGCAGAGCTGAGTGCAGAGCATGCGCACATGCCGGCGCCGAAAACAGCAGAAAAAGAGGCGAACTGTGAAACCAATTGATTTGAAGAATAGGGCTCTTTTTTGCCCGTGCAAGCGGAAAAAATGCGCGCGTTTCGGGGATTGCGAAGCTTGCCGCGCCTATCATCTAGAAAAGGGCAGCCCGCCCTACTGTGAGCGCCCTGCGGGCGTGCGAAAGAAACAATCAAGCGATGGCGCCGCCCCTCGGAGGATGACCGAGATGAATGAGCTTTATTTAAAACGGATTATGCTTAAAGAAGATTGCGAAGCGGAGAAAAGCTATGTTTGGGCACTGCCCGTGGTGCGCCATTTAAAGGAGATTACGCTGCGCAGCCCCGTCACCTTTTTCTGTGGGGAAAATGGAACGGGAAAGTCCACATTGCTAGAGGCGCTGGCTGTGCACTGCGGCTTTAACGCCGAAGGCGGCACGAAGAATTTCAACTTTGCAACCAATGAAACGCATTCCCCTCTTTACCATGCCCTGTCGGTTGCAAAGGGCCGCAGGCCGCGCGACGGCTTTTTCCTGCGTGCGGAGAGCTTTTTATAATGTGGCGACGGAGATCGATCGGCTGGATGCGGGCGGCGGCTTGGGCCGCCCCGTGATCGACAGCTACGGGGGCGTGTCCCTACACCATCAATCGCATGGCGAGAGTTTTCTCTCCCTGTTGCTTAACCGGTTCGGCGGGGAAGGGCTGTATCTCCTCGATGAGCCGGAAGCCGCGCTTTCTCCTGCTCGGCAGATGACATTGCTTGCACGGATGCATGAGCTGGCGGAGCAGCGCTCCCAGTTTATCATTGCAACGCATTCACCCATCCTGATGGCCTATCCGGGTGCTGAAATCTATGTCTTAACGCCGGATGGGATGGAAAAAACGCCGTATGAACAAACGGAGCACTACTTGCTGACCCGCCGCTTTTTAGAAAATCCAGGGCGAATGCTTGCACAGCTTTTTGAAGAGGGGCCGGGCGATAGCCGCGCCGCAGGAGAGGAATACGAATGAAATTGATTCTGCAAACCCGCCGCCTGACGCTGCGGGAATTGGAGAAAGAGGATGTGGGCGCGTTGCGCCTAATTCTGCAAGATCCGTTGGTTATGTATGCCTGGGAGCATGCGTTTACGGATGCGGAGATTCGGGGGTGGATCGAAACGAACCAGGCGCGCTATCAAAAGGATGGGTGCGGTTATTGGGCGGCCCAGGCATCAGAGACCGGCAAGTTGATTGGCATGCTCGGCCTTTTGATGGAGGAGCTTGATGGTGAGCGAAAGCTTGGCCTTGGCTATCTTCTCCGCCGGGATTGTTGGGGCATGGGCTACGCCACAGAGGGTGCGCAGGCGTTGCTTGACGAAGCCTTCTACAAGAGGAATGCATTAGAGGTAATTGCGGAGATCCGGCCGGAAAACATACCTTCCCGCCGTGTGGCAGAGCGGCTGGGGATGCGGGCGGAAGGCGAGCTAGTCAAACGCTATCGCGGCAAGGATATGCCGCATTTAATCTATGTAAAAAGCGATCTGGTGAAAAAAGATTGTAACGCAGTGGATTTTGTGGCCATACTATCAGCATGAGGAACTCTTTTTTGCAAAGGAGACGGTGGAATGCCGGGCGTTTTATATTATAATGGCGATATTTTAACCATGGAGCCGCAGCTTTACGCGCCGGCGATTTTGGTGGAAAGCGGGCGCATTCGTGCCGTTGGCTCTAAGCAGCAGCTGGAGGCGGCCTTCGGCCCCGGAGCTGAGGCGTTTGATTTACAGGGGCGGACGCTGATGCCTGCGTTTATTGACCCACACAGCCATATTACCGCATATGCCAGCACGCTGGCGCTAGCGGATTTATCGCAGGCCAAAAGTTTTGCGGAGATGAAGGAGATCCTGCTGGGTTTTATGAACCGGAGGGATCTCCCCAAAGGCGCGTGGCTCATTGGATTTGGCTACGATCACAACCGGCTCGCTGAGCATCGGCACCCCGATAAAGCGCTGCTTAATACTGTTAGCGCAGAGATCCCTGTGATGATTACGCACAAATCCGGTCATATGGGCGCGGTGAATCAGCGTGCGTTGGAAAAGGCCGGTATTCGCGCTGACACACCGGATCCGGAGGGCGGACACATTGGCCGTGTTGAGGGCTCGCGCGAACCAAGCGGCTATCTGGAGGAAAAGGCGTTCATGGCCTTGGCCGCGCTTGTGCCGGCGCCCGGTCTGGAGGAGCAGAAAGCCCTATTGCAGCAGGCAGAGCGGGAATATTTGAAATATGGCGTGACCACCGTGCAGGACGGTCTCTTACAGGAGCAAGGTTTTAACCTGATGCGTGATACGCCGCTGCATGTGGATGCGGTGGGCTTTGCAGATCTTAAGCAGAGCCCGACCCTCCTGAAGGAGCACCCGGAATATTGTAAAGGATACCGAGATCACTTCCGGTTGGGTGGCTACAAGATTATTCTGGACGGCTCCCCGCAGGGGCGCACAGCCTGGATGAGCGAGCCTTATGAAGATGCGCCGGATGGTTATTGTGGATACCCGGTCTATTCCAATGCACAGGTGATGCAGTTCATCGAAACAGCTCTGCGGGATGGCGTGCAGCTTTTGGCCCACTGCAACGGCGATGCGGCGGCCGAGCAGTTGATTGCCTGTTATGAGCAGGTGATGGCGTTTCGCCCAGAGGCCTCCAGCCTGCGCCCTGTGATGATCCATGCGCAAACGGTGCGCCGGGATCAGCTGGAACGGATGAAAAAACTGCATATGATCCCATCCTTCTTTATTGCGCACACATATTACTGGGGTGATGTGCACCGCAAGCAGCTTGGGAAGCGCGCTTATGCCATCAGCCCGGCGCGTACCGCGCTCGGGCTGGATCTTCCGTATACGTTTCATCAAGATACGCCGGTTTTGCCGCCGGATATGCTGCGTACCGTGCAGTGTGCCGTTACCCGCTCGACGGAAACCGGAGCCGTGCTAGGTCGGGAGGAATGTATCTCTCCGCTGGAGGCTCTGCGCGGCGTAACGGTGAACGCAGCCTATCAATATTTTGAAGAGAAAGAAAAAGGCTCTATTCAAGTGGGGAAACGGGCTGATCTTGTTGTTTTAAGTGCAAATCCGCTAAAGGTGCCGGCAAATGAAATTGGAAAAATTGAAGTGCTTGTCACCATCAAAGAAGGAAGCGTGCAATACCGAAAAGCATAGGAGGGGAAAAAGTGAAGAAAAAGAGAAAAGTGCTTACCTGCCTTGCTGCGGGGTTCCTTACAGCCGCTGTAGGGGCTGCATGGTACTTGGAGAATAATGATTTGGGGACAACACAGCTCTTTTATCAGGATGATAAGCTACCGGTGGCTTTTGATGGATTCCGCATCGTACAGGTAGCGGATTTGCACGATAAACGGTTTGGCCCCCGCCAAGAGCGGCTGCTTTCCGCGCTGCGGGCGGCAAAACCGGATTGTATTGTCATGACGGGGGATTTAATCGATCGGCGGCGCAAGGGTGGTCAGCCTGCCGCTGCATTTATTCAAGGTGCGGTCGAGATCGCGCCGGTTTATTTCGTGACGGGCAACCATGAAAATTGGTCCGGTCAAGCGGAGGATGTTAAGCGCTTCCTTGCAAAAGCGAATGTTGTTGTTTTAGATGACCGCTGTGAAACGCTCACACGGGGCAATGAATCAATCCTATTGGCAGGCGTATCCGATGAAACGTGCCAACCGGCGGAAAGCCGGAGAGATGGGCAGGAGGTTTTGCTCCCAGCGCTCGGCAGGCTGCTGGAAGGTAAGGAGGGCTTTCGGATCCTTCTGGCGCATCATCCAGAGCGCTTTGCTACATATGCGCAGGCGGGCGTAGATCTGGTGTTTTGCGGGCATGCGCACGGCGGCCAGTTCCGTCTGCCCGGCGTCGGTGGGTTGTATGCGCCTGGCCAGGGTGTTTTCCCAAAGTACACGGCAGGGCTGTATACCATGGAGGCGACGACGATGATTGTTAGCCGCGGCTTGGGCAACAGCCTGTTTCCCTTGAGGCTGCATAATTTTCCAGAGCTTGTTGCAGTAACGTTGAAAAAGGGCATAGCTGCCTCTGAAATGAAATAAGATCCGGTCTTCTGCACAGGCGGAAGGCCGGATCTTGTAATATGGCGCGAAATCACGTTAGGCTTTCGAGCCGCGCAGGATGCGCACGAGCTCCTTGAATTTCGGCGGCTTGCCATACATCAGCACGCCCACGCGGTAAATGCCTGCCGCGAGGAAGCCGATGCCAACGATGGAGGCAAACAAAATCAAGATGGAAAGGAGGATCTGAATGGGAGGCACCTCGCTCATCGCAATCCGGGCGAACATCGCCATAGGTGATGTGAAGGGCACAAAGGAGAGGACCTTCATCAATACGCTATCTACCTTGCCGCCGACCATGGAAAAGATCGTCGCCATAAAAGAAGCGACAAAGAGCATCACAACCGGCATAACGAGCGTGTTGGTATCCTCCATACGGCTGGCGAGGGATGCGAGCGCGCCGAATAGGAATGCATAGAGGAAATAACCGGTGACAAAGAACAGGATTGTGTAGAGAACCAGCTCCAGCGGCATGTCGAATAGGGAGGTGATCACAGAGCCGCTATCCCAATAGCTTTTATTCAAATTGAAGAATACAAACGCCGAGCCTACGATTAGCACGAGCTGCACAAGCCCTGCAAGCCCTGTGCCGACCACCTTGCCAAACATCAGGCTGCTGGGTTTCGCAGAGGTGATGAGCAGTTCCATAGCCTTAGAACTCTTTTCTGTGACAACACTCTGCGCAACAAACTGGCCGTACATCAAGATTGTCATATACAGGGCAAACATCAGGATGAAGGTGTAGAAATAGCTTTTCATCTGATCCTTGCCGGTGGTAATCGTTTCGCCCTGCGCCTGAGCGGAGAGAAGCTGCTGCGACTGCTCAGCGCTTAGGCCGAGCTTCTGCATGGTATCCGCCCGGTATTTGCTCACGATGAGCTCGTCGAGCGTGTAGGATACTGTATCCGTCATGCTGATGTTACCCACGATATATTGATATTTCAGGGGAGCCTGCAACAACAGGGCAAAGCGGTAGGCACCGTCCTCTACCTTTGCCTTGAGCGCGTCTGTATCCGCATCGGTCAGTTGCCACTCGTATTGTGGCAGGGCTGCGGAGAAAAAGGCGAGGCTTTCCTGCGCGTTGGCGCCGGATGCATCCGCTAGGGCGACGATCTCCTTGGCCTGGCCTGGCTCTTCCACCTGTGTGTCAGAGCTGAACGCTTCCTTCAGACGCGGAAAGAAGAGCACGCCGCCGAGCAGGAGGATGGCGAGCAGCGTGATGGCGATAAACACTTTGTTTTTCGCATAGTTTTTGAATTCAAACCGGAATACCGTTAAAAACTGCTTCATACCGCTCCCTCCGTATAGCTGACAAAGATATCGTTGAGCGAAGGCTCATAAACCTGGAATCCATCGAGATCAAAACCCTGGCCGGTTAGCGCGGTCAAAAAAGGCGTCCTTTGATCGACGGCGGCGAGGGTAATCAGCAGGTCACCGTCTTTATCATCCACTTGTTTTATCAATTCTGTGGGCAGCGAGGCCGCCCATTGCCGGATCGCTTCCGTTTGGCGGGTGGAAACAAGCAGGCGGTTTCGTTCATAGCCGCGCTTGATGTCTCGAATATTGCCGGAAAGCACGATTTTACCCTGATTGAGGATTGCAATTTCGTTGCAGAATTCTTCCACATAGTTCATCTGATGGCTGGAGAAAAACACGATCTTCCCCTGTTGGATGCACTCCTTCACCAGATCCTCCAGCAGCATCGCGTTCACAGGATCGAGGCCAGAAAACGGCTCGTCGAGGATCACGATCTGCGGATCACAGATGAGCGTTGCCACAAGCTGAATTTTCTGCTGGTTGCCCTTTGAGAGCGTATCGAGCCGCTTGTTGGCATATTCGCTCATGCCAAGGCGATCGAGCAGGCGCAGCGCGTCCTTTTTGGCCTGTCTGGCCGGAACCCCTTGCAGCGCTGCAAAATAGAGCAGCTGCTCCATGATGAGCTTTTTGGGATACAACCCGCGCTCCTCCGGCAGATAGCCGATCCGAACCCTGTTTACGTCCATCGGTTTCCCATCGATCAGCACACGCCCGCTGTCCGCCTGAAAAACTTGCATGACGATTCGGATCATGGTTGTTTTGCCCGCTCCGTTTCGCCCGAGCAAGCCGAGCGCGCGCCCGCTCTCCACGCTTAGATCAATTCCCTTGAGCACCTGCTTTGCACCGAAGCTCTTGGTAATGTTTTCGGCTGTCAGCCGCATGAAACCCTCCTTTCACCGGGCGGCATGCCGCCCCTACCCTGTTTTTTAACAGAAGATCCATTCAACGGATTCAGTATACGGGTTTTGTCAGCAGCCGTCAAGCGTTTCTGTTAAAACCTGGATTAAAGCTTGCGCTTATAATAGATAAAAGCAATCATAAGGACGGCAACAAAAAGAGCATTACAGCCAACAGTGTAAAAAAACCGCAGGGCTCAAAAAACTTGCCGTCAAAACAGCGGGTGGCAGCACGAAAAACAGCGCCCAACCGACCGCGGAAAACGCCTTTCGGCTGATAAGCTGTGTGCGCTCATCCGTTTCTTCCACATAGGCCTTTTGGAGCTTCTCAGGATTGCGGCAGGTGAGGAGCGTGGAGATCAGCGCCAGCAGGCTGCACACCAGCAGCGCCAGCACCATGCCATCCTGAAACCCCAGCATAAAATCGGTTAGCTGGCTTTGCACCAGCGGGCTCCACTGGAAGCGGAACAGCAGAAAGCTCGCAGCGGAAAGCAAGGTAGGAATCCAGACGAGGATTCCCCTGCGGATCATTGTTTTTTTGTATTTGCTGAATTTGTTCGTCTCGTTCAACGGTTATTCCTCCTCAAACAGAAACAGGTCCTCAATCGAGCATCAAAATAGCGCGCCAGCTTGAACGCGAGCGGTAGCGACGCGGTGTATTTGCCCACTTCCAGGGAGGTGATCGTCTGCCGCGATACGCCGACCGCCTGCGCCAGCTCCTCCTGCGAAAGCCTTCGCTGCTTGCGCAAGGCGGCGATATGATTCTCCATCCCGCACCACCTTTCTTGATTTGTCAAGCTAACTTTGCAAATTTAGTATAGCTTGCTTTGCATAATTTGTCAAGTAAACTTTGCAAAAAAAATAAAAACAACAAAGGGCAGCCCAATCATCCTGTTGGGCTGCCCCTTTTCATTTATACTTTGGGCATTAACGGTAGAGCGGGCCGTAGGTTGCACAGGCCCTGTAATCCGCACTCTCCGGCTCTTTCGTGCCGAAAGCGGACCAGGCGTGCGGGCGGTAGAGTTCATCATCCGATACATTGTGCAGCGCCACTGGAATGCGCAGCATGCTCGCAAGGGTAATCAGATCTTGGCCGATGTGGCCGTAGGTCAGGGAGCCATGGTTTGCACCCCAATTTGCCATGACGGAATAGACGTCCTTGAAGGCGCCTTCGCCGGTCAGGCGGGGAACGAACCAAGTTGTCGGCCAGGTTGGATCGGTGCGCTGATCGAGAACGGTATGGATTTCATCGGGCAGGGTGACCGTGTAGCCCTCCGCGAGCTGGAGGACTGGGCCAATGCCCTTGATGAGGTTAAGGCGGATCATCGTCACCGGCATTTCGGCCTGCGTTTTGAAGTGGGAGGAGAAGCCGCCGCCGCGGAAATAGCCGAGGTCTGCCGGGCACCAGTCGGTGGCCGCGGTCATGGCTTCAATATCCGCGTCCGTCACATCCCACCACTTTTTCATCAGGTTTGTACCTGCTTCATTCTTGCAGACGCCGGTGGCGTCAAGCGCCGCCGCGCCGGAGTTGATGAGGTGGATAAAGCCCGCTGCCGCCGGGCCTTCCGGTGTTTTGCCCGTAACGCGCTTGACCGCCTCCGGGCTCCAATAAGTGCGCACATCTGCGAATATGCTTGCTGTGCCGGTGAGGAGCTTGCCAAAGAGCATGGCAAGGCCGTTTAAGCCGTCGTTTTCGGTTGCGAAGGTGATCGGCTCCTTTTTGCCGTTCCAATCGAAGCTGGAATTGAGAATTGCCTCAGTGAAATCGCCGTTGGGCATAAAATCCGTCCACATGCGCTGGCCTTGGAAGCCGCCGAGGATCGCGTTGCGGCCAAGCGCCTCTTCGTGACGGCCAATGTTGTTGAGCTTCTCATTGCCCAGCAGGATATCACGGCAGATAAGCGTCATCTTCACGACGAAATCCCACTCATATTCCTTGCGCTCACGGTCATGCGGATTGGCGTTTTTATCAAAGCCCTCCTTGCAGTGCGCGCGCGTCCAGGCATAGGCCTGTTCAAACTCTTCCTTATCGTAGATATCGAGCTGATAGCGGCGCTGCACCTCGGACATATCCACCCACTCTGCGCGGATGCCGAGATATTCCTGCAAAAACTGCGCATCACAGTTAGATCCGGCGATACCCATAGCGACCGCGCCGATGCCGACATAAGCCTTATTGCGCATTTGGCCGACCGCCGCGGCACAGCGGGCGAAGCGCAGGATTTTTTCCGCTACGTCGGGGGAATGGTGTTATCATTCGCATCCTGCACATCGTGACCATAGATTGAGAAGGCCGGCAGGCCACGCTGCGCATGGGCAGCCATAGCCGCCGCGAGATAGACCGCGCCCGGGCGCTCCGTGCCGTTAAAGCCCCAAATGGCCTTAACAGTCAATGGGTCAAGATCCATCGTCTCACTGCCGTAGCACCAGCAGGGAGTGACGGAGAGCGTTGCGCATACATTCTGCGTTGCGAAGAACTCCGCGCACTTTGCCGCCTCTGCGCCTCCGCCGATTGTACAGGGGGAGACGACACATTCAACAGGCGTGCCATCCGTATAGAACACATTCGCTTCAATCAGCGCTTTCGCGGCCTGCGCCATTGCCATGGTTTTGCCCTCCAGGCTTTCACGCACGCCGCCCCAACGGCCGTCAATGATCGGTCGGATTCCAATTGTTGGCTTTGCCATATTCAGCATCTTCCTTTCAAGTGACAATATAATGTTGAAATTGATCATAAGCTGCATTCCAGCTTTGGGTATCTTTTGGCGCATAGGGGGTAACCGTTTCACTCTGTGCAATAATTTTGCGCGCCTGCCGGATGCTTTCAATCGCTCCGCTTGCGATAAACTGCACGGCCAGATTGCCGAGCACCGTTGCTTGCCTCAATGGGGCCTGCGAGCACTGGCACACCACAGGAATTGGCCGTCATTTGGCAGAGAAGGCCATCCTTCGTGCCGCCGCCGAGGACATGGATCTGCCTGTAGGCCTTGCCGGTGCAGTTCCGGATCGCCTCAAAGGTCAGGCGGTATTTGAGCGCGAGGCTCTCATAGATGCAGCGCATGACTTCGCCAACCGTCTGCGGGACATACTGCCCCGTTTTTTCACAGAATTCCCGCACCCGGCCCGGCAGGTCGCCCTGCGGGACGAATTCTGGCGCGTCCGGATCAATGAAGCACTGGAAAGGCTTTGCCGCAAGCGCTAGCTTCTCAAGCTGCGCGAAGCTATAATCCTGCCCTTCCCGCTGCCATTGGCGGCGGCTTTCCTGAATGAGCCACAGGCCGATGATGTTTTTCAAAAATGTTGTTGTGCCTTCCACGCCGCGCTCATTGGTGATGTTCATAGCGGCGGAGGCTTCATTGATGAGCGGAGCCTCCAGCTCTGTGCCAAACAGCGACCATGTGCCGCAGCTGATGAAGAGGAAATCCTTCTCCTGTGTGGGAACGGCAGCAACGGCACTCTGCGTATCGTGCGAAGCGACCGTGACCACCTGCGCAGGGGGCAGCCCCAGCTCCTCACAGATCGACTGTTCCAGTGGCCCGACAGGCTTCCCGGGCAGAACGATCGGCGTCAAAATATTTTTGGGGATTCCAAGGCGAAGCAGCACCTCTTCCGACCAACCGCCCGTCTGTGCGTCCAGCAGCTGTGAAGTGGAGGCAATGGTGAACTCCGTTTGCTTTTTTGCCTGTGAGTAAATAGTTGAATAAATCCGGCATGAACAGCAGCGTTTTTGCCCGCTCGAGCAGCGCGGGGCGCTGTCGTTTCAGCGCCATGAGCTGAAAAACGGTGTTAAGCTCCATCAATTGGATGCCAGTCAGCTGATAGAACTCCTCCTGCGGAATGCTTTTTGAAGCTCTCCTCCACAAGCCCTTTTGTGCGCTGGTCGCGATAGTGCACGGGATTGTCCAGCAGATAACCGCCTTCGTCGAGCAGGCCGAAATCCACGCCCCAGGTATCAACGGCAACGGTGTCAAAGCCACCGTGCTGCTTTGCTTTGAGCAGACCCTGCTTGATTTCATAATACTGGCGCAGCACATCCCAATAGAGGGTGCCGCGGATGGCCACCGGGTCGTTTGAGAAACGGTGCACTTCCTCTATGCGGATGGTTTCCCCATCGAACGTGCCGAGAATGGCGCGCCCACTCGATGCGCCGAAATCAAAGGCAAGCGCGCGTGATGGATGCTCCAACGTAAACCCCTCCTGTTATTCGGTTACAACGCCTTTTTTGAGGATGATATTGGCATATAGGGCCGTTTCGCCGGTGGCGATGATTGCATAGGCCTTTTTGGCCCGCTCATAGAAGGCGAAGCGCTCGACAAGTTCGGGTTTTACATTTTTTTGATGTTTCATAACAATCTCCCGGTATTCATCCCAAATGACCGGGCGGGGATCGCCCTGTGTGGTTTCCATGAGCGCGACAGGCGCGTCAACATAGGTATCCAGCGGCATGAGCTGGAGCATAGCGTCGAGCAGCTCGGGCACCGCGTGCCCATCACAGCGGACGGGCGTTGCGCATTGCTTGCTGCGGGGAAATTGCCATCGCCGATGACGATTTCATCGCCGTGGCCCATCTCCATCAGAATTTTTAAAAGCTCCGGCGAGAGGATGCTGGGGATTCCTTTCAGCATAGCGATCGTTCCTTTCTCGTTGACTCATTGATGCAGTCATTCTTTCTAACGCCTGTTGTTGGAAGGCTAGCGCTTGTCGTCATTTCTCTTCGCGGTAATGCTTAAAGCCCGGGTGTTTGCCCGTGATGCCATAGCCTTCTCGCATAGAGCAGAGCCGGTCGATATTCTCATGGGAAATCTCCCGCTCGCCGCCGAGCAGGTGTGCGACCAGGCTGATTTTTGCGTTGAGCTCAAGCGTTTCCATGCGGTAGTAGGCGGTGATGAGATCGCAGCCGACTGTGAGCGCTCCGTGATTCATCAGCAGCAGCGCGTCGTGCTCCTGCAAATAGGGCGCGATTGCCTCCAGGAACTTCGTAGGTGGATGGCGTGCCGTAGGGCGTGACGGGAACACTGCCGAGCGTTAGCACAGTTTCAATCATATTATAACGGTCCATATCGAGATGAGCTACGGCGAAGCCGGTTGCCGGGGGGATGGGCATGCACCACAGCGCCTACATCCGCGCGCTCCTGATAGCAGCGCAGGTGCATTTTAATCTCAGAAGAAGGGCGATAGCCCTCCTTCCCTTCGAGAACTTCGCCCTTGTCGTCGATGCGAACGATCTTCTCCGGCGTGATGAAGCTTTTGCTGATGCCGGTGGGCGTGGCGAAATAGGTGCCGTCCCCAAGCTTTACGGAGACGTTGCCGTCGTTGGCGGCCACCAGCCGAGCTGCCACATCTTGTGGCAGACGTCGCAAATTTGATCCTTGATTTCCAGTTCGTTCATTGTATGATCCATGTCCTTTCTGTGCGTCGCGCCCTGTTTCGGGCACAAGCCTTCTATATTCCAGAAAGAGGAGACGGCGTATGCCGCATACCCTTCTAAAACGGCAAACAATTGGGAGGCTGAAAAGCCGCCCGCTATGCGCCGGGCCGGATAAAGTTGTTGAAATGGCCGAGCGCGTAGGAATCGAGGGTTATAGGGGACTGGTTAACGGTTACTACGCAGCAGCAGGTGCTTTTTTTTTCGATTTTCCCATAGGCATATCGGCGTGTGTATAGGCCTCGCGCGCAAAATCACTCGCCCCATCGGCTGGCACGGGAGGGAAAGAACAATGCCGCTCTACCGGCCGAAAAGGCGGGTCATAAGCAGGAACAATGTGGGAATATTATAATATGTTTTGCTGGTTTTTACAATCCGTTCCGGTGATTTTCTACAATCGTGGAGCGCGGTTGACCTCCCCTGTTTTTTTTTATCATTGGCGCTGCGCGCTTACTGCTCGATTGTGAACGCTGCCCCGTAAAGGTTTTACAAAGTGTTCATAATTGGAATGTTGACAAGGCGGAGGGGGCGATGTATAGTATATGGTAGTTAGCACTCATAATGTTTGAGTGCTAACAATCCGAAAATCCGGTTGTGAATTTTACCGTTCAGGAGAATCAGGAGGTGACCGGCATGGAATTGAGTGAACGCAGGCAGCGCATCTTAGCGGCGATTGTCGAGCAGTTCATTGCTTCCGGTGAGCCGGTCGGATCAAAAGCCCTGTGCAATTTGTTTGAATTGTCGATCTCCTCGGCGACCATCCGCAATGAGATGGCAGCGCTCGCGGAGCTGGGGCTGATTGAGCAGCCGCATACCTCGGCGGGGCGCGTGCCTTCGCACCTGGGGTATCGGTATTATGTGGATCATTTGATGAGCTGCCGAGCGCTTGGCGTGAAGCAGCGCCATGCGCTGGAGGAGAGCATGGTTGTCCATTCCGGCGATCCAGAGCAGATTTTGGAGCAGGCGGGCGAGCTGCTTTGCCGAAATTACAAACTGCGCGGCGGTATCCACTACGCCGGCGGATGAGTCGGCCATGATCCGCAAGGTGGATTTGCTTCCAATGGGTGGGCGCACGATTATGCTTGTGTTGGTCACATCCAACGGTGTGGTGCGCAGCCGGGGCTGCCGCCTGCCGGAGCCAGTCACCCCAGAGCTAATTGAAACCTTTTATGCGGTTACGGAGCACACCTTCCTTGGCCGCCCGGTGGCGGAGATCAACCTCGTGCTGATTAAACGGCTGACGCCCCTATTGGGGGATAATGCCCGCCTGATGCAGCAGATTCTGATTGCCCTGTCAGAGCTGGCATGGGATGCGGCGAAAGAGGAGATTCTTCTGGAAGGGCAGAACAACCTTCTCCACCACCGCGAATTTGAGGAAAACGCCTTTGAATTGCTCGAATTTTTGGGCAGGGGCGAGCCGATGAGCCAGCTGCTTGCCACCTCATCGGGCCCGTTACGGGTAATTATTGGGCGTGAAACGCCGTTTGAGGAGTTGAAAAATTCCAGCTTGATTATTGCGCGCTACACGATTTCTGGCGGGCGCGGAGGCGCATTGGGGATCATCGGCCCAACGCGCATCGATTATGCGAAGCTGATCCCGAATGTAGAATATCTGACCAAGCTGGTCGGCCGTCTGCTCGGCGAAGCGTTGGGCGAGGATGGGTCGGATACCGGACCGGGAGCGCAATAGCGCAGCCCGCAACATGACGACAAAAGCAGGAAAGGACGGATGGACGGATGAATACGACACCGAACGCAGAGCCCGAGAAGGAAAGCACGCAACAGCAGCCGGAGGAAACTACAGCCTCTGCTCCACAGAAAGAACCCTCCAAGCGCAAGGAGAAAAAAAGAAAAAAAGGATCAGCAGGCGGAAAAGCTGGATGCGATGCAAAAGGAGCTGGACGCCCAGAAGGATCAATATCTGCGGCTTGCCGCAGAATACGACAATTTCCGTAAGCGCTCTCAGCGCGAACGGGAGGCGGCGTTTAATGATTCAAAGGCTGCCGTCCTCACCGAAATCCTGCCCGTAATCGATAACTTTGAGCGCGCCTCACAGAATAAGGAGGCGGGCTATGAGGATTTCCAGAAGGGAATTGACATGACCTTCCAGCAGCTGATGGAAATTATGAAAAAGCTCGGCGTGGAAGCGTTTGGCAAGGAGGGCGATCCGTTTGACCCCAATATTCATAACGCCGTGATGCATGTGGAGGATGAGACACTGGATGAAAATATTGTGACGGATGTTTTCAGTAAGGGCTATCAGCTCGGTGACCGCGTGCTTCGGCACGCGATGGTCAAGGTTGCAAATTAGCCAAAGGGCAAAGAAAAGGCAATCAGCGGCAACGCCGCATGATCTTATAAATTTACAAAATTCAACCGATACATTTTGGGAGGCTGTTAACAATGGCAAAAGTAATTGGAATTGATTTAGGCACAACAAACTCTTGTGTAGCTGTAATTGAAGGCGGCGAGCCGGTCGTCATTGCGAACGCAGAGGGCGCGCGCACCACGCCAAGCGTTGTTGCGTTCTCCAAAACTGGCGAGCGCATGGTTGGCCAGGTAGCAAAGCGTCAGGCGATCACGAACCCGGATCGCACGATTGCTTCGATCAAGCGGCAGATGGGCTCGGATTACCATGTGAAAATAGATGATAAGCAGTATACGCCGCAGGAGATTTCCGCCATGATCCTTCAAAAGCTGAAAACAGATGCGGAATCCTATCTCGGCGACAAGGTGACGGAGGCCGTCATTACGGTGCCCGCCTATTTCACCGATTCCCAGCGTCAGGCCACGAAGGACGCCGGCCGCATCGCCGGTCTTGAAGTGAAGCGCATCATCAATGAGCCGACGGCCGCGGCGCTTGCCTACGGCATTGATAAGGAAACCGATCAGAAAGTGATGGTTTATGACCTGGGCGGCGGCACGTTTGACGTATCCATCATCGAGATGGGCGACGGCGTGCAGGAAGTGCTCGCCACGGCCGGCAACAATCACCTGGGCGGCGATGATTTTGACCAGCGCGTGATCGATTGGCTGGCAGACAATTTTAAAAAGGAGCAGGGCGTAGACCTGCGTGGCGATAAGATGGCGATGCAGCGCTTGAAGGAAGCGGCGGAAAAAGCGAAGATTGAGCTTTCCGGCGTGACCACCTCCAACATCAGCTTGCCCTTTATCACAGCGGATGCAACCGGCCCGAAGCATTTGGAAGCAACCCTGACCCGCGCCAAGTTTAACGAACTGACCGCGGATTTGGTGGAAAGCACGATGGGCCCTGTGCGCCAGGCAATGTCCGACTCAGGCCTGAAAACCAGTGAAATCGACAAGGTTCTGATGGTGGGCGGATCCTCCCGCATCCCTGCGGTGCAGGAAGCCATCCAGAAGTTTATGGGCAAAAAGAGCCCTTTAAGGGCATTAACCCCGATGAGTGCGTTGCCATCGGCGCGGCGCTCCAGGCGGGCGTGCTTGGCGGCGAGGTGAAGGGCCTGCTGCTGCTTGACGTCACGCCGTTGTCCCTCGGCATTGAAACGATGGGCGGCGTCAATACGAAGATCATTGAGCGCAACTCCACCATCCCGATCAAAAAGAGCCAAATTTTCTCCACTGCTGCTGATAACCAGCCCTCTGTTGAGGTGCATGTGCTACAGGGAGAGCGTGAGATGGCAAGGGATAATAAGACCCTCGGCGTGTTCCATCTCGACGGTATCCTTCCGGCCCGCCGCGGTGTGCCGCAGATTGAAGTAACCTTCGATATCGATGCAAACGGTATCGTGCATGTTTCCGCGAAGGATCTCGGCACCGGCAAAGAGCAGTCCATCTCCATCACCTCCTCCACCAATATGTCCAAGGATGATATTGAGAAGGCTGTCAAGGCCGAGCGGTATGCGGAAGAGGATAAGCAGCGCCGTGAGGAAATTGACACCCGTAACAACGCGGACCAGCTCGTTTATCAGTGCGAAAAAGGTCATCAGTGAAGAGGGCGAGAAGTTCCCGGAGGCCGATAAAAAAGAGCTACAGGAGAAGGTTGATGCCCTTAAGGAAGCGCTCAAGGGGCAGGATCTCAATGTGATTAAATCCCGCCAGGAGGAGTTGACCAAAAAATTCTACGAGATTTCAGAACAGCTCTATAAGGCGGCGCAGCCGGAGGCCGGCGCGCAGGGCCCTGGAGCGGCGGATGGTCAGCAAGCCGGGCCGGATGCAAACGGCTACTATGAGGCAAACTACACGGATGTTTCGGACGACGACAGCCAGAAATAAGAAAGGGAAAGCGGACGTATCCATCTTTTGCAACCTCAGGCGGAATTCTGCCTGAGGTTGCGGGCGGATATAACGCAAATTGGAGCTACATGATTTTTTTCGGTGGGAGACGGCGTTTCCGCCGAAAACGTGAAACGATGGGGCTAGGCCCCGTATTGTAGGCAGGGCACATAAATAACAAAGCAATCAAAAGCCCGAGCCCCTGAAAGGAGCGTTTACCTTGCCGGAAAAGCGAGATTATTATGAAGTCCTTGGCGTCAGCAAGAGTGCGTCGGAGGATGAAATCAAAAAAGCATACCGCCAATTGGCAAAAAAATACCATCCGGATTTGAATCCGGGCGATAAAGCGGCCGAAGCAAAATTTAAAGAGGCAAATGAAGCCTATGAGGTGCTTTCCGACAGCGAGAAAAAGGCGCGTTATGACCAGTTCGGCCATGCAGGCGTAGATCCGAATTATGGCGCGGGCGGCCCTGGTGGGGCAGGTGGATTTGATTTTGACTTTGGCGATATTTTCAGCAGCTTCTTCGGAGGCTCCGGCTTTGGAGGCTTTGGCACAGGCCGGTCGAATCCAAACGCGCCGCAGCGCGGCAGCGATAATTCGACGAGCATCACCATCTCCTTTGAGGAGGCCGCAAAGGGCTGCAAACGCACGATTGAAACAATGCGTGTGGAGGCCTGCGATGCATGCTCAGGCTCCGGCGCCGCGAAAGGCTCCGCCCCCCAGACCTGCCCGGAATGTAATGGCCGCGGCCAGGTCAGCTCCCAGCAGCGCACGCCGTTCGGCGTGATCTCCACCTCCAAGGTTTGCCCGCGCTGCAATGGCAAAGGAACCGTCATTCAAAAGCCTTGCTCCAAATGCCGCGGCAGCGGCCATATTCGGAAGGCGCATAAAGTGGAAGTAAGCATCCCTGCGGGCATCGACGACCGGCAGATCGTCAATATCCGCGGCCAGGGCAACGCCGGCCTCAATGGCGGCCCGTCGGGCGATTTGCGTGTGGCAGTCAATGTCCGGCCCCATCCGTTTTTTGAGCGTGATGGATACGACGTATGGTGCGATGTCAACGTATCATTTGCGCAAGCTGCGCTCGGTGCGGAGCTACAGGTGCCTACCTTGGACGGCAAGGTCAAATATGAGATGCCTAAGGGCACGCAGCCGGGTACTGTTTTCAAGCTGCGCGGAAAAGGTATCCAAAATCTCAATGGCCGCGGCCGGGGCGATCAGCTTGTGCGCATCCTCGTGCAGGTGCCGACGGAGCTCAACGCGCGACAGAGAGCTGCTGCAAGAATTCGAGGCGGCTTCCGGAGGACGGCCAGTCGGCGGGGCAGACCCGCAGGAAGACCGTTCCGAGAGCCATAAGAGCTTTTTTTGACAAGCTGAAGGATAATATTAATAAGGAAAAGGATAAATGATGTGATTCACACAGCCCCGCGCGCTGATCCGTTTTTTTCCGGAAAGGCGGGCGGGGTTTTTCCTTTTCTCTCCAAAGTTTGATAGAGGAGGAGGCCTTTATGCAATTGTTTGCCTGCCCGGTATGCATGTGCCCGCTTAAAAAGGAGGAAAAACGTTATCTATGCCCGCATGGGCACAGCTTCGATCTTGCAAAAGAGGGGTATGTGCATCTGCTGCCCGCCAACCGGATGCATGCAAAGCTTCCCGGCGATGGAAAGGAGATGCTGGCGGCACGCCGCCGGATTTTTGATGCGGGCCATTATGAGCCGTTCAGCGATTGCTTGAATGCGCTTGTTTTGGAGTTGACGGATCAGGCGGAAAAGCCGGTGATTTTGGATGCGGGCTGCGGCGAGGGCTATTACACGGGCAGGCTGCTGTGTGCCCTGCATGAACGCGGTGTTGACGCGTGGGCTGCGGGCTTCGATATCTCAAAGTCGCCGTGCGCATGGCGGCAAAGCGCTATCCCAGCTTGGAGCTTGCGGTCGGGAGCGCTTATCACATGCCGGTTGCCGATCGGTCGGTCGATTGCCTCACCAGTGTTTTTGCACCGATTGTTCCGGGGGAATTTGCGCGTGTCACAAAGCCAGGCGGCGTTTTGATTTTAGCGGTGGCCGCTCCCCGCCATCTTTTCCAGCTGAAAGAGGCGGTGTACGCGCAGCCCTATGAGAATGAAACAAAAGTACGGCGTACGCCGGATTTACCTTTCTCAAGCGTGTTCCGGTGCGCGGAGAGATTACATTGAAAAACGGGAACGCAGTGCGCGATTTATTCACCATGACGCCGTATCACTGGAAAACATCCGTGGAAGACCGGGAAAAGTTGGAGGCCCTGACAGGGCTGACAACGGAAATTGGCTTTGACTTTGTGTGCTACCGGCGGCAAGAAGGCTGACTGACGGGTTAACCCGACCAGAATTTTCGATCCAGGCTTCTGTATTGCACTGCTTCCGCGATGCGTTCCTGCTCGATTTCCTCTTTTTCTTCCATATCTGCAATTGTGCGTGCTACGCGCAGAACCTTGTCATAGGCGCGCGCCGAAAGGCCGAGTTGTTCAAACGCTTTTTTCAGTAGGAAGCTGGCGTCGTCCGTGAGGCGGCAAAACTGCCGCGTCTGTGCGGAGGACATATGGGCGTTGCAGGAAATGCCCGTTCCCTCCAGCCGCCTTTCCTGCACAGCCCGTGTTTTTGCAACGCGCGCCCGGATGGCGGCGGAAGGCTCGGCCTTTGCCGTGTCGGAAAGCTGCTGAAAATCGACGGGCGGCACTTCAATATGGAGATCCAGGCGATCAAGCAACGGGCCGGATACCCGCGAAAGATAACGCGCCGGGGCCCCAGGCGGGCAGGTGCAGCGCCGGGTTGGATGGCCGAAATAGCCACAGGGGCAGGGATTCATCGCACACACGAGCATCACGCGGCAGGGGTAGGAAAACGAGCCAGCCACACGGGAAATCGTGACCGTTCCATCCTCGACCGGCTGGCGTAATGCCTCCATTGCCGCACGGGTGAATTCCGGCAGCTCATCAAGAAAGAGCACACCGTTGTGCGCGAGCGATATTTCCCCTGGGTGCGGCACGGCGCCCCCGCCCGAGAGGCCTGCGGAAGAAACCGTGTGGTGCGGCGAGCGGAAAGGACGCGCCCGGATCAGGGAGATGCCCGCCGGGAGGGTTCCCGCTACAGAATAAAGCTTGGTGGTTTCCAGCGATTCCATTTCGTTCATATCGGGCAGGATGGAAGAAATTCTTTTGGCGAGCATGCTTTTGCCGGAGCCGGGCGGACCGATCATCAGCACATTATGCCCGCCGGCTGCTGCAATCTCCAGCGCCCGCTTCGCACCGGGCTGCCCTTTGACATCGGCAAAATCCGGCAGCCCGGGAGGAGCATCATAGGCCTGAAATTGGAGTGGCGTGACGGGAGTGATCTGCTCCTGATTGCGCAGATGGGAGATTAACTGGGAAACATGCGATACAGGATAGACGCAAATGCCGCTGACCGCAGCGCCCTCCGCCGCATTGCCCTCGGGGATGAACACGCGCCGCAGGCCTCTCTGTTTTGCCTCCAAAAGCATGGGCAGCACGCCTGTCACCCGGCGGACGCCACCGCCCAGCGAAAGCTCGCCTAAAAATGCGGAATCAGAAAGCTCTGTGGTGATCTGCCTGCTCGCGCTGAGCAGGGCGATGAGGATTGGCAGATCATAAAGCGGCCCTTCCTTGCGAATATCTGCGGGCGCGAGATTGACCGTAATCCGGGATACCGGAAAATCCATCCCGCAATTTTTGATGGAAGAGCGAACTCGCTCGCGTGATTCGCTGACCGCCGTATCCGGCAGGCCCACAATATCGAAGCGCGGCAGTCCGCCGGAAAGGTCGCATTCGGTTTCAACCAAAAAGGTTTCCATGCCGAAAAGGCCAAGGCTGTATACGGATGTAAACATATGGGCTTCCCCCAATTTTGGAAAAAATAATGTAAAAATAAGTATTAAAATACATTTATACATCATTATACATGAATTATGGAAGAAAAACAATCCCGCTATCAAGCCGCTTCGCGTTGACAGAAAACCGCATAAGGGGTAAAATAAAACCATCTATAAGCCGGTAGGCAAAGCAGTGGAGAGCTCCTTTTGGTTGGGGGCCATGCTGCTTGGGCGTTTCCTGACGCCGGAGCCCTATGGCTTATCAAAGCAAAAATATTGGATAGAAAAGCGGGCTGCTTTTTGACGTTCTTTAGATGTGGCTTGGCCGCTCTGCATAGGACAGGCGAAAAGGCGCCGGATTGTTTAGGAAAGGATGGACATTGGCATGAATGACATCAATGCTCTCTATACGCTCTGGAGGGAAAAGGCAGTGCTGGATCCTGATTTGAAGGCGGAGCTGGACGCGGTTGCAGGGCAGGAGGACGAGGTGCTGGATCGGTTTTATCGCAATCTTGCCTTTGGTACGGCAGGGCTGCGCGGCGTGATCGGCGCCGGCACAAACCGTATGAACCTCTACACGGTTAACCAGGCGACGCAAGGGCTGGCGGATTTTTTAAATGCCCGGTATGCTGCGCCGCAGGTTGCAATCGCATATGATTCAAGGATTAAATCTGACCTCTTTGCGCGTGAGGCTGCCGGTGTACTCGCGGCGAATGGCATTGTAGTGCATTTTTTCCGGGAGCTCGTGCCTACGCCAATGCTCTCTTTTGCAGTGCGCAGGCTGCGCTGCCAATCCGGCATTATTATTACAGCAAGCCACAATCCTGCAAAATACAACGGCTATAAGTGCTATGACCCGGAGGGTTACCAGATGACGGACGAGGCGGCAGAGGAAACTTACCGCTGCATCCAAAAGGTTGATCTCTTCGAGGGCGTTAAGCGGATGGATTTTGACGAAGCATGCAGGGATGGCAGAATCCGTTTCATTGAAGATAGCCTGATCGAGGAATTTTATACGCGGGTGCTTTCCCAGCGTGTCAATCCGGAAGTTTGTGCAAACGCGGGCCTGAAAGTGATCTATACCCCGCTCAACGGCACAGGCAACAAGCCGGTGCGCGAAGTGCTGCACCGTGCGGGCATTGCCGATGTGAAGGTTGTGCCACAGCAGGAGCATCCTGACGGCAATTTCCCCACCTGCCCGTTTCCGAACCCGGAGATCCGGCAGGCGTTTGAGTGCGCACTGGAGATGGCAAAAGCGCATCCAGCGGATCTGCTGCTCGCCACCGATCCGGATTGCGACCGCGTTGGGATCGCTGTGCGCGACGGCGAGGAATATCGGCTGATGTCCGGTAATGAAGTGGGCGCTCTGCTGGCGGATTATTTGCTCTCTCAGCGTAAGGCAAAGGGGATGCTGCCGAAAAAAACCAGTCGTCGTCAAAACGATTGTGACCACTCAGCTGGTAGCAGCCATTGCCGATCAATACGGCGCACAAACGGTCGATCTGCTCACGGGCTTTAAATATATTGGCGAGCTAGTCACCAAGCTGGAAAAGAAGGGCGAGGCGGATCGATTCATCATCGGTATGGAGGAGAGCTATGGCTACCTCTCCGGTACGCATGCGCGCGATAAGGATGCGGTGGTGGCCTCCCTGCTGATTTGCGAGATGGCCTCCTACTATAAGCAGCAGGGGAAAACGCTCCTGCAAGTGATGGATGCGTTATATGAGGCACACGGTATGTATTTGAGCAGCCTGCTCAATTTTGGATTTGAAGGCGCGGAAGGCATGGAGAAAATGGAAGGCATGATGCGCGCCCTTCGGGCGCAGCCGCCCAAGGAGATCGGCGGGATGCCGGTTGCCCTGCTCTATGATTACCAAGCGCGCGTGGTAACGGATATGATAAGCGGCGTGCAGCGGGAGATTACCCTGCCAGAATCGAATGTGTTATCTTATAAATTGCCGGGTGGTAGCGGCGTGATTGTGCGCCCGAGCGGCACGGAGCCCAAAATTAAGGTGTATATTACCGCGCGGGAGAAAACACGGGAAAAAGCACAACGGCTAACAGACGCCCTTGCAGCGGATATGAAGCGATATATGAATATTGAGGGCTGATGATGGGCCCGGTTCTGAAGGTTCAGAAAGGATGCTTGCGTTATGTCAAATAAATTCGTGCGGGTTGTTGCGATTGTTTTGGCCGTCCTGATGGCAGGCGGCGTATTTGCGGCTGTGTTGCAGGTGTTTGCTGTGTCGCCGGAGGCGGCTGCCGTGGCGGCCACGGGGGCGCTCCTACTGGCCGGTAATTGTAGCGCTGATTGCAGCTGTTGTGCTGATTGTACTTTGCATCATCATCCCAAAGGTGTCGAAGAAAAAAATAAATGCTCCGCCGAGAATGCTTATCAGGTAGTGAAAGGGACGCTGCAAAATGCAAAGCATTTTGCAGCGTCCCTTTTAAAAAGCCATTTTTTGCCTCATGGAGGTAAATTTCGGGCTGAAATTGTTGGCGGATATATGCTGACAGGGCCGTCAATCCGCCTGAAATCACGCCTTTTTATCGTTTGCTTTTTGCGAAAAGGCGCCTCTCCTTTTTGGATTCTTGCTTTTGAAACAATCCAAAAAGAGCTTTACAACGAGAAAAAGGATGGTATCCTACAAGTGAAACAAATGTTATCCAAGAGGTGCGGTATTTGAGGAGCGTGTGATTCTCCATTGTGACCTGAATCATTTTTATGCTTTGGTAGAGCTCTTGAGTAGGCCGGCGCTACGGCACGTGCCGCTGGCGGTGTGCGGCAGTGCACAGAAAGGCTGGAGGGCTTGATGGGAAATATCGAACAAAAATATGGGCGGGGCATGCTGACGTGAGCCTCCTTTCTATAGCAAAAATCAGTCTTTTTCATTGCCGTGCGTAATGAAGGCCGTATCAGTTGAGGCTAAAGACACAATAGGTGGTAGAGAAGTCCAAAAAAAGACACATCCTGTCGTGCTTGAAAAATCCTTCACCCTTTTTAGCGGGAAGATAGCAAAAATATACAAAATTTTTGATTGACAAAACCGCATTTTCCGCGTATCATAAGAGGGTATCCATTGAACCCTTGTGAGGTGGGCTGTTCTATGCCAGATCCCGCATTTAACGCAAAGCTCGAGCAGATGGCGGACGAAATGTTGGCCGTCCGGGCGTGCAGCGGGGATAGTGGCGCAATGGCTCTTTTGACCGCGCGGATGGTGCCGCTTGTAAAAACGCTTGCTGCAAAATATGGTGGCGGCGCAATGGAGCCGGAAGATTTGGCACAAGAAGGCATGTTGGGCTTTCTGGCCGCGGTTCACGGCTATGATGAGAAAAGCGGCGTTCCGTTTCGCTCCTATGCTGGCGTGTGCATTGCAAATCGTATTCGGTCTGCTGTGCGCGCAGGGGCTAGGCTAAAGAATATCCCGCTCAATTCTTACATTTCGCTCAATGACGACAGTATTGCATTGCCGCAGACTCAGCCCAATCCCGAGGATCTTGTGATCGCGCGTGATGAGGCCGTCCGGTTTGACGCCATCATGGCCAGCAGGCTGTCTCATTATGAGCGCAGCGTCATTCAGTTATATCTCGGCGGCCGCAGCTATGAGGATATCGCAGCGCGGCTGGGATCTACCGCTAAGTCGGTGGACAACGCATTGCAGAGGGTAAGGCGCAAGCTGAGGTTTATGGCAGAAGGCTGATCGATGGGGACAAGGTGCTGCGCACCCGTTTCATAACTTCATACGCCCGGTATCTTAGTAATAGCGCGTTGTTTCATCCAACGGCGGCGGTGCGATTCCGCCCGAGGGCAAAATACTTTTTTCAAGCGAGGTAAAAAACATGTACGAAGACAAGACTCTCATCTGCAAAGAGTGTGGCGAGGAATTCGTTTTCACTGCCGGCGAGCAGGAGTTTTATGAAGCGAAGGGCTTTGTAAACGAGCCCCAGCGCTGCAAAGCTTGCCGCGACGCCCGTAAGAATGCAGCCAGGCCCGAGCGTGAAATGTTCATTGCTACCTGTGCATCTTGCGGCGGCGAAGCAAAGGTTCCGTTCCGCCCGCGCGAGGATCGCCCGGTGTATTGCAGCGAGTGCTTCGCAAAGCAGAAGGAAGAGCAGGCATAAATCAGAGAAGTTTCTGACTTTTTGCAATAATTTATGCGGCAAAAAAAGCGCTCCGGGCAGCTCGGGGCGCTTTTTTCATTTGCTTAAAAAAGGGAGATGCGCCATCGTGCTAGAGATTGTTTTTAGCGATAGTGCATGCGGTAGCCTGAAAATGGCACAGCATTATGGACAGGGGGTCTATCCGGGCGGTTGCATCGGTGTTATCATCAGCCGATCAGACGGTAGAAAACCATCTAAAAGAGAAAAGCGGGCCGCACAGCGGGAAGCGGAGGAAGCTGAGCGGCTTGCGTGGGAAAGCGGCGCCCCAATGGGCGGCAACACGGCGGACGTCTACGGCTTCGGGCTGATGCTGAGCATAGGGGATATTTCAGAAGATGCGCCCGGGATGCGGCGGCGGCAGGCATTAGAGCAGCTATATGGCGTTTTCCCCAGGGGCACAGGCCAAATAGCGGCTCAGGAGCTGCTGCTGCGGGCCAACAGTGATTGGAGTGAGGTTCAAAAGCGGGCGGTGGCAGGCGAAGCGATCCGCATTTGGTACAGCAATCAACCGGATGAGCTTTGCGGGTTTTATTGGATGATGGCGCGGCTGACCCAGTGGGGGACTACCAAGGGCCTGTATACGCCGTTCAACTCCCGGGATGGGAAAGCGATGGGAAAGGGAACACTAGGAGGATGCTCAGTTGGGGGAGATAGGCCCTGGCGAATGGTATCGTTATCCGGCTTTGCAAAAGCTTGTGCCCCCGCACTCTGCTAAAGCTGTGCAGACGATTGGCGAATTCTCCAGGAAGAGAATGCACCCCTGCGCGCCATGCTGAATGGAAGGTTAACCAGTGTGCCGGAAACGCTTTATGATGCGTTTATCCGGCGCGAGATTTCGGCTCAAGCCGGTGCCTTCCAGGAGGAGCGGCTGATTGGGCGGATGATTGAAAAATATAAGCTTGGCATCGGGGATGCTTGGATTGCGCTAAGGATTGAGGAGATGATTCGCTCCGGAGAGCTGGAGGCCTTGACGGAGCCGGAAGAGGATATGCCGCTTTATCACCGCTTTTAAAGAAGCACGGTGAGCGATAGATGCGTGGAACTTAATCATGCTGTTTTTGTACTCAATATGAAAACAGGAAAAGAAAAAACCTTCGGCTAACCAGCCGAAGGTTTTTTTATGATGATTTCTTCTGTGCGATGGTTTCTATTTTTTCGCCTGATACATCACAGTCGGATTGTTGTGCTTCTCCGTATCCGTATCGTTCCAAATCATATCCGCAACAGGCGCCCACTTTTCTGCAAAGGGCTTTGTTTTGGCGATCAGGTCATCCACACTCTCCGGTGCGAGCATTTTCGGTGGAGTGCGCGCCGGAGCGCTCAACGGCCTGCTTGATCTTTTCCGGGTTGTCAAGCACAGGGCAGGGGCGGAGGTGGTTTTCATTCCACGGCTGGCCCTTGTAATATTCCATAAACAGGGGGGATTGCAAAGCCTCAATCAGGGAGCAATCCTTGATGTTAACATTGGAATAGTGAACAAACGCACAAGGCTCCACATCACCGTTTGCATTGATGTGCAGATAGTGGCGGCCACCCGCGATACAGCCCTGCACATATTCTCCGTCGTTCCAGAAATCAAGCGCGAAGAGCGGCTGCTCTTTGCGTGCCTGACGGATTAGCTCATAGGCTTTTTTGCGCTGGTCGGCGTTGGCAATCAGCTCCGGCACAGCGTCCTTGCCGACGGGCATATAGGTGAAGTACCAAGCAAAAAGCGCCCCTTTATTGACCAGGAAGTCGATGTATTCCTTCGAGCAGACCTCTTCCACATTCTTGGAATGGTAGCACGCGGAGTAACCAAACGGAAGGCCGGCCGCCTTCATTTTTTCCATTGCAGCGAGTACTTTTTGATAGGTACCGTCGCCACGACGCATATCGGTCGCATCCTCATAGCCCTCAATGCTGAAGGCCAGCGCAAAGTTACCCACACGCTTAATTTCCTGCACAAAAGCATCGTCAACCAGCGTGCCGTTCGTGAAGGCAAAAACGCACAGTCCGGATTCTCCTCACACAGGCGGATGATATCCTTTTTGCATACCAGAGGCTCGCCGCCGGAGAAAATATACATAAAGGTGCCTACCGCCTTGCCCTCCTTGACAACACGGGAAAGAGTTTCAAAGCCGAGTGTGGATTCTTTTCCATATTCCGCGGCCCAGCAGCCCTTGCAGTGCAGGTTGCAGGCGGCTGTGGGATCGATCAGGATTGCCCATGGGATATTGCAGTGGTATTTTTCAATCGCCTGCGTGCGCAGCGAGTAGCTGTTGAGCGCAATGTTCATGAAAACAGGGACGAATTTGTCGAGCACGCCGGAATCCACGTCAAACAGGATCCGTTTGATAAAGCGCGTCCAGTTGTTGTTGGGATCATCGAGCACCTTATGCAGGTTTTCATATGTAACGCGGTTTACCTTTTTGATGTCGGCCTTCTCGAACAGGTTCAGGAGATTCATCAGGTTTTTGTCCGGGTCCTTCCGGGCATAATTAAGTGCTTGCCGGATGGCAAACGAGGACACCGTCTCCTTGATGGACTTCATTGATTAACTCCTCCTACTAGAAACGCACACATTCCTATTTTTTCGAATATAGTTCAGTATACTTGATTTATAAGAAAGTGTCAATTGGAGGCTCCCTAATTTTACATCCTATTCAAAATTGAGGGAACCTATGATGAGAAAAAGGTGCTTTTTTGCGCAAAAGGCGGCTGAAAAATGCGAGGCTTTTTGCAGCCGCTCCTTCAATGAGACGTTTTCTTGCTCCATGAGGTGCCTCTCAGGCACAGGCGCACAGACATATCTGAGACTATGCGGACAGATTTCAGTTGCGAGGCGTGCGGTTATCCAGGCAGGAAGGCGCGCAGCACAGCCCTCATCAGCCGCAGCAAGATGGTGTAGACGGCCGGGCATGATTTCCGATGTGCCCGTATCGGGCACATCCTCCGTGCCGCCCACCACGCTCACGCCAAAGGTGCGTGTTTTCGGCAGGCATACCGTACCGCAATGGTAATAATCGATGATAACGGGCGCATAAAGCCGCTTTGCATTCGATATTGCCCCATCCATTGGTATCTCCATGCTTTCACCTGGCTCCAAAATTTCCGTTTGGTCAAAGGCGAAGTGGAGCTGGGCGCCATAGCAGGTAATCTCCCGCAGCCGCAGGCCGTATTTCTTTGATAGGTTGGTGATGATGAGTGTGGTGTCTTCTTGTGTAAGATAGCAGGAGCGGCTGTAGTTAAACTGAATGTGAAGGTCGTCCGCCGGATTGTGGGAGAGCTCAAACTGTGGATAGGCCGAATTGGAGCGGACGTTTTCCAGCTCATCCGTGAGTAGAAGCTTGAGGTATAGGGATTTGCTATAGTCATCCCAGTAGCTCATGCCGTGAAATTGTCCTTCGATAAACCAGGTGTTTTCCGGCAAAAAGCGCAGGAAGCATCTACTTCCATGGAGGGGGAGACGTGATTATGGGAAGGGTTGCTGCAAACGGTTGCCTTTGGCTGATAGTTGTTTGAAAGCGCTCCCCCACCTCGGCGCAATAGGCGCCGGAGGTATACTGCGTATCGATGATGAAATCGGAATTGCTTTGGCTGCCAGTGGCTAGGCCGTTCCCAGTGCTGGCCATGATGGATACGTTGACGCCATATTCGTTGCGCGCGCGGCGCAGGCTCTCGCCCATTTGAGGCATCACTTGGAAGTGAGATTCATCGAGCTTCTCAATCAGCGCGGCGTTTTCTACTGGATCGAGATAGCGGTCGCGCAGCACACGGTAGTCCGCTTCTGGGAGCAGATCCCACACGCTGCCACAATAACGCAGAATCGGCCAAAGCCCCTCCCAAATGAGCGCCCGGGCCGGTTCGTCCAGCATGTCGAGCGGGATGAGGTCAAATAGCCAGTCAAAATCGTTTTCCATAACAAAGCCGGCCTGCACCATCTGCATGAGGGTGTGCTCATCAAAGGATATTCCCTCATTATAGAGCAAGTCCGCAACAATAGAGGAGCCGCACAGAGCGGGAACATTCAAAACGGCATTGTTGACATCTTGCTTATACCCATAATAAAAGAGATAGAAGCCAACGAGCTGCCCACCATGGCTGATGCTGTGAAGATTGACTTTTTGGTGACCGGTGAGCGCCTTGACCTGCTGAATGAAATCGTCGAGCCGTTTGGCTGCGTCTACCTGCCCGAGCCGCCAATCTACAGTGAAGGTGAAAACATGATCCTCCCCCACAATGTCCGCAATCGTCTGGCTGATTTGCGCCTCTGCGATATACTGCTCCTGCCCGCGGGCTTTTAGGGTGCTCATACGGGCGTCCTCCGCGCGGTCGGGATAGACAGAAACTGGGTAAACGGAACTGCCGTCCGGATTCATGCGCAGCGTTTCAAACCGTTCTGCACAGGCTTTACTCAATCCTTTCACCAACGTGTTCCAATTGCCTGAAAAGGCCTTTCCAATCCCTTTTGCGAGTTGTGGCACATATTTGAGTAGGACGGGGAGTGTATTCTCCGCCGTCAGGTTCCAAATTTGCTCTTCCTGCGGTGTGTCGTAATGGAGGTAGAGCGATGACGATGTGTAACCGGGAACGACGATGACAGGATCGTTCCACATGCGCAGCGGTCTGTGGCGAACGCTGCTGCGGGAAAGGCGGTTAGAAGAATACAGACCGCCACAAGGATACAAAAATTTTTTTTGCTTGCATGAACAACCTCTCCCCTCTTAAAAAAAACCGGATTCCAATAGGCTGCCCCACCCGCGGCCCTGCTTCGGGCAGGCTGCGAGTGGGGCGCGCTTTGTTATACCTGATAGATGACGAAGCTTTCTCCCTCCATTTGCAGCGTGCAGCCGGAGGCGTCCACTTTTCCACCCAGGGAATACAGAATATCCCCCACAGGATGCGGGAGTGTAGCTTCACATGCCCGCGCAGCGGGGTTGACGGCGACGATCAGCTTTTGCCCACTGCCTTCTCGCTCATAGACGAGCGGATAGGTATTCTCCTGCGCGAATAAGATACGGAAATCCGCCGTATTGCCCAGCGCGGGATTCTCCTTTCTCAGTGCGATGATCTCTTTGACAAAATTCAGGATGGAGTTCGGAGCCTGTTCCTCTTGGGCGACGTTGGGCCGGTTTTCATCCGGGTCAAGGGGCAGATACAGATCATCTTCCTCCGCTGTGGAAAAGCCGGCGTTTTTGCCGGTATCCCATTGCATCGGGGTGCGCGCTCCGGTGCGGAACATGCTGCCCTCCACCGGATACAGGTCGTTAATCTGCCGCATGCCAATTTCATCGCCATAGTATAAAAACGGGATACCCGGCATCGTGTAAATAAAGGCATAGGCGAGCTTGATATCCAGATCACGAATGCTCTTTGGGCGGCGGAAAATATCATGGTTGCCCGTGATTAGGCAGATATAGCCCTTGCCTTTTGTTTTGGCGAGAAAATCCGTGTATTCTTCCGCAAACACCTTGGGGTCGCCCTTGCCGCGTGGATCAAAGAAGGGAGTTGCATCGAGATCCTCCGGATCGCCGAAGTCGAAAAGCTTGGAAAAGCCTTGCGCGTTCATCTGCAAATAAAAATCCATATTGAAGCCCGCCGGTATGGATTCAGACGGCACACCCCATTCGGAGACAAATGCGGCCTCCGGGAATTCGCGGTAAATATCCGGGAAGATTTTCTGCCAGACCTTGATTGTCTCCGGGCGGCCGGGGCCGTCATCCTTAACAAGGGAGAAGGCCATATCTACACGGAAGCCATCCACCCCCTTTTGCAACCAAAAGCGGATGATATCTTTCACTCCCTCAATCGTTTTCTGCACGGCAGGTGCGCCTGCGGGCGTCTGCCATGGCTGCGTGACCTTTGCAAAGCCGTAATTCAAAGAGGGTTGGATGGGATAGAAGTTATAGTGATACAACCCCTCCCTTGTACCGCGGGCTTTATTCAGGCCGAAAACGATTTTTGTGTCGGGCGTCGTCCAGATATAACGGTCAGAGTATTCGTTTGGCTCCTTCTGGCTGGATTTGAGGAACCACTCGTGCTCTTCCGAGGTATGGCCCGGCACCAAGTCAAGTAGAAGGTGCATCCCGCGGCGGTGCATTTCAGCGATGAGCTTTTCCATATCCGCCATTGTGCCATAGCGGGGCGCGATCTGTTTATAATCCTGCACATCGTAGCCTGCGTCGCCAAAAGGGGAGAGGTAGCACGGGTTCATCCAAATGGCATTGAAGCCGAGCCCCTGGATATAATCGAGCTTTTCCAGAATACCGGGCAGATCGCCGACCCCGTCTCCATTTGTATCCCGGAAAGACTGTGGATAGATTTCATAAAAAAAGAGCCGTTTCAAGCCATTTCGGCAGGGTTGCCATAAACCTCATCCTTTCTGATTTGTACGGTAAGCAAAGCGGAATTGTCCGCTCTGCCCAAAAGTTACGCTTTCAGTATAATATTATCTGTTTAAAAAGTAAACCGGATTTTCTGTTTTTTGCCTACCTTTTGTATTTCCACCAATACAACATCCACGCAGAAAGACGGAAATGATCTGAGTCCCATCATTGGGACTTTGATTGCAGGATGGGGATGGAGGGCCCTTGCATTTTTTGGGACAAGCGTGTATACTTGGAGCTGTAATCGAACATTTGTTCTTATCGACGCCGAAAAGGCCTGTAAGCATTCGAGAAGAAACGGATTCGACATTTGACTGGGAATAAAATAGCCTTGAAAAGGCCGGAAGTCTATTTTCATTCCCACTTTGACAAAGAAAGGATGGCTCGTTTGATGACATTGTATGAATTGGGAGAGGAATATACCCAACAATCCGCTCAGATCCGGGCACAGATTTTAAAGCTGCGTCCGCAGTTGAAAACATTGCAGGGCGATGCATATCTCCAACTAAAAAATCGTATTTTAAAACTGTATGCGATTGCAGGAGAATGCCGGGAAACCGGCGAGTATTTGAAAAATTATTATAAGCAGTCGTAAACAAGCGCATACTGGAGAGTGTGCGAGCCTACGTGCGCTCAGTCAGATTGCAGACGGGAGACATGCGGTATATAGTGGGTGTGGAACTTTTCCGCTTGGAAAGCTCTAAATATCCAAAAGGAGTGGAAGCACATGTGTGGCATCATCGGTTTTATTGGTGGAGAGCAAGCGGCCCCTATTCTGTTGGGCGGGCTCAAAAAGCTGGAATACCGTGGCTATGATTCAGCAGGGATCGCCATCCTGGAGGATGGGAAGATCGAAATTGCAAAATCGAAGGGCAGGCTGGAAATTCTCTCTGATAAGATAGAGGGTGGGCGCAGCTTTTTGGCACTGTTGGGATTGGGCACACCCGGTGGGCGACGCATGGCGAGCCGTCGGATGCGAATTCTCATCCGCACCGCAGCAGCTCTGGAAAATTTGCGATTGTACACAATGGGATTATCGAAAATTATGCGGCATTGAAGGCACAGTTGCAGGCGCAAGGCTGTATCTTCGCCTCTGAAACCGATACAGAGGTGATCGCACATCTGCTGGAGCAAAACGATACGGGTGATTTTCTGGAAACGATCCGGTTGACAGTTGCGCAATTGGAAGGTTCTTACGCGCTCGGCATCCTCAATGAGGAGCACCCGGATGAAATTGCCTGGCGCTGTGCGAGCCCCTTGATTGTGGCGCTCAGTGACGGCGGGAATTTTATTGCATCGGATATTACGGCGGTACTGCCGTACACGCGCCGCATTTATCAATTGGATGATGGCGAGGTCGCCCTGCTGCATCGGGATCATGTGTCCGTTTATGATGCACAGGGCCATCGGGTTGAAAAAAGAACTGAAAACGATCACTTGGGCGTTGCGGCGGCGGAAAAAGGTGGCTACGAGCATTTTATGATGAAAGAGATCATGGAGCAGCCACAGGCCATCAGCGCTACTATTTCGCCCCGTATCGGCAACGATGGACGAATCATATTGGACGGCATCGCCCTGACGCAGGAGGAGCTTCAGGCCTTTAACCGCATCTTTATTCTCGCATGCGGCTCTGCCTACCATGTGGGCGTGGTGGGCAAGTATGTGATTGAACAGGCGGCCCGGATCCCTGTGGAGGTGGATATCGCCTCCGAATTTCGCTACCGGATGCCGCTTGTTGATGAGCGCTCTCTTGTGCTGATTATCAGCCAGAGTGGGGAAACAGCGGATACGCTCGCCGCCCTGCGCGAGGCAAAAATCGCACGGTGCTCGGGTGATTTCGATCGTCAATGTGGTTGGCAGCACGATCGCAAGAGAGAGCGACGATGTGCTCTACACCTGGGCTGGGCCGGAAATTTCCGTTGCCACAACCAAAGCTTATAGCACTCAACTGACGCTGATTTACCTGCTGGCCCTCTATATTGCAGATGCGCTCGGTAGGATCGATACGCTAACGCTTCGCCATGCGCTCAATGAGCTGATCGCACTGCCGGAAAAAATCCAGCGGGTGCTCGAACAGGCTCCGGCGATTGAGCAATTCGCTCAGCGGCTCTGCTACCTGGACCATGCCTATTTCATTGGCCGCAATCTTGATTATGCGGTGGCGCTGGAAGCTTCCCTGAAGCTCAAAGAGATCAGCTATATCCATTCGGAGGCGTATGCCGCGGGCGAGCTCAAGCATGGCACGATCTCTCTGATCGAGCCGGGCACCTTCGTTGCTGCCCTTGCCTGCTGCGAACGGCTTTTTGATAAAACCGTGAGCAACATCCGTGAGGTCAAAGCACGCGGTGCGCAGGTGCTCTGTGTGACACAGGGGAAATGAGGCCGCTATCGGGCCGGCAGACCATGTTTTTTATGTGCCCCGGACCAATCCACTGTTTATGCCCTCCATTGAGGTGGTGCCTATGCAGCTGCTGGGCTACTATGCTGCGAAAGCGCGCGGCTGTGATATTGATAAGCCGAGAAACCTTGCAAAAAGCGTCACAGTGGAATAAAATAGGAGCATATTAAAAAACAAAGGGGTTCAAAGCCAATGGATATGAGTGCACTCAAGCCCAACGAAAAGAAAAGTTTGGAGATCGAAACGAGCGGAGGGACCTATCAGCGCTATCCGGTCAAAACCCATGTAGTCATGGCGGGCGATAGCCTAACAGAGATCATGGATCGGTATGTCAAGCCCTACCTGGAGCAGGAGGATATGATTTTTTATCAGTGAGAAGATCATCGCTATTAGTCAGGGGCGCGCTTTCGATATTGATGAAATTAAGGTGTCGCCGCTTGCAAACTTCCTGTGCAAATTCGTCTATAAATCACCCTATGGCATCGGCCTTGGCAGCCCGTGGACGATGGAACTTGCCATCCGTGATATCGGCGTTCCCAAGATTTTGCTCGCCGCTTTTTGCTCTGCTGTCACAAAGCCGTTTGGCAAGCGCGGGGTGTTTTATAAAATTGTAGGGGATGCCGGCCGCGCGATCGACGGCCCGTGCGACTATACGCTCCCGCCCTATAACCACTATGCAAAGCTTGCGCCAAAGGACCCGGATAAGGTCGCGGCCATGCTGCGGGAATATACGGGTTGCAAGGCGGTTGTTGTTATGGATGCAAACGATATCGGCCGTGAAATCCTCGGAGTTTCCTCTCCAGAGGTGGATATTGAGCTGTGTAAGGAAATTTTTAAAGATAATCCGCTCGGCCAGGCATCTCAGCAAACGCCAATTGCGATTGTGCGTAAGGTTTCTTAGGCTCAAGCAAAACATGAATTCCTAATAATCCCATAAATATAAAATAATTTCCAACTCTCTTTATTTAAGAGGGTTGGATTTTTTGTTGCAAATTGACACATAATTAAACGATTTAGAAATATAAAATGCATATTTGATGCTTTTTGAAACTGGATTTGTTTTCTTTCTGGGCAGATGATATGCTGTGGGTGAACAGAATCTATCTTAGCTTCAGGGGTGATGGCTTGCCTGACCGCAAAGTTCGTGAGCTGAGAATCCGCGCAGGGAAAACGCAGAAGGAAATCGCGGACTATTTAAACATTTCCCGATCAACTTATACGTTGTATGAGAGTGCAAAGAGGCAAATGAGCAATGAAACGCTTTGCGCTTTAGCGGAGTATTATGGCGTCAGCACAGATTATCTGCTGGGCCGCACGGATATCTCCTCACCGCCGGAGCGTTATACACCGCAGGAAATCGAGTTGATCCGTCAGTATCGCATGTTAGATGAGCGCGGGCGCCGGAGTGTGGAGGGAGCTCTGCGTTTTGAGCAGGAGTGGTCCTACCGCCAAAAAAAATAAGGGTGTCTCCCACTTGCGGATTCGATTTATGGAGGCGTGTAATAAAACTTAGGGAAAGGATATCTATCTGGATACACTGACCAGCGAGGGCTGCAAGGCTCTGTGGAATGCCACGGAATATGATTTCCAAAATCCGACTGAAGAGCTGAAGTTGGGGTTGTCTGATGAGAAGGCAGAGGTTTGGTTTGAGGAAATACAGGCGCTTCAGGGCAGTCAAAATGTGCGGCCTGGCATTTTTGGCAAGAATGGAAGCGCCATCGGGGATATTGCTCCGCAAAAGATTGACCGCGTAAACCGCAAATGCTCTATTGGAATGGGAATTGCACGCGTCAAAGACCGTGCTCAGGGATTTGAGCAGCAAGCGGTCAAACTGATGCTGAAATACCGGTTTGAATTTTTGGGGATGGAGCGTATCTGTGCAAACACGCTTTCCATGAATGTGGGGCGCCAAAGGCCCTTGAGAAATGCGGCTTTATCTTAGAGGGGAGAGAGCGGGAGCTGTCTATTTAAATGGCCGAAAATATGATAGGCTGAATTACGCAATCCTGAAATCAGAATACATCGACCAGATGCAAGAATGGCAGAACGATTGGCTTTGATTGCAAACATAGAGGTAGGAGAAAACAATCCGGAAGGCGCCTTGGGATGCCTTCCGGATTGTTTTTATTACGAAATAACGCGGCGTAACCAAACAGAGCTTCTCAAACGCTGCGTGATAAAAGATGGACTTTTTGCTTTAGAAACGGCAATCTGCCGGCTGTTTTTTTCATAAGATTCAATTTTAGCTGTTGTAGATGCCCAAATATTCTTCGGGCATTTTCCACTCGCTTTCATCTTTTTTGCATCCTCTACGCCGACATACCGCCAGTGCCAAGGCTCATAGGCCACTTTTGTGATAGATACCTTATCCTTGGGGTAGCGGAGGATGAAGCCATAGTCAGCGGCATGCGCTTGTAACCATTTAAATTCTTTTGTGTTTTCAAAGCTTTCCTTCGTGTTGACAATATCCATCGCAACGCCCATATTGTGCTCGCTCGCGCCGGGCGGGAGGATCCATTCCGCTGCAAGCAGCTCTGCTCTTGAGCGGCTGTGGCCTTCTTTCATGTAGGTGGATACTTTGTTTTCATAGTTGGATTTTTGCCTGGAGATCGAGCGCCATCCGGAATAGGGCGTTAACGTGCAGCCATCTGCCTTTGCAGCGTTATACATTTCGACATAATGCGGTGTTACGCGCGCATCCAGCGGGCGATCAATGCCCTTGACAGGGTAGGTGAGCTCCGGCTGATAATTGTCTGGTAGGCGGTATTTGATGCTAACTAAAGTTAGGTACCATTTTTGAGAATCAATTTTTACAGTCACTGGCGTGATTCCATTTTCCTCGGCTGGAGCGGATGCCGTCTGGTTAGAAGAAGCCCCTTTTGGGGATGTGACGGGCGCTGTGGGCTGATTGGTTGAATCAGCCTTTGCAAGGCCGGTGGGCAGCTCTGTAGCAGAAGGGCTTGCCGAGGATGAGGATATGCTGGGGGCAGGCATGCTGGGATTTTCAGCCGCCGGCTTGCGCAGGGCGAAATAACCAATCAGTAGCACGGCTAGGGACCCAATGAGGATGATGCCGAGAATCAGGCGCAAATGATTTTTACGTTGCATACCGTAAGACCTCCAGATGCGGAATGTGCGGCGCAATGACCGCTAGACCGACAAATTCTTTCCTTTTTATTCTATGCGCCTACTCACGCTTTGTCAATGAAAATGCATAGTTAAGGATGCACGCGTGAAAGGTATGGCTAGAATCTGCTCCATAGTTGGAAAGGGGACTGTGCACCGTGGCAGGGCAGTGGCATAGCTCCCTGATTAAGGTACCCCCTGCATCTGGAAATATGAAATAGCCAGTTATTTTTTAGCTGGGCGTGCGTCCGGCAACAGCTAGCCCATGTACAACGTTCTCAGGCTCCTGCGGACGATAATGTGTCGCAGCGAGCCGGAGTGTATCCCAAAAGAGCTCTTCGCTGCTTTTGGATGTTTGCCATAGATGATCCATGAAGTGTCTTTACATCTGAAGCCCAGCATGATTGACAACGCTGAAAAGCTTCTCAATGAGCATTTAAAACAAAAGAGAAAAAGATAAGTAAAAAGATATCGGTTAGAGCTGCTGCATATCTTTTTCGTCCTTTTTTGGAATCGCCTGCATCATATCAGCAGAAACCAAAAATGAGAAATCCCCATAACAACGTACATTCTACGTTGTTATGGGGATTATCTTATGGAGCGGATGACGAGGCTCGAACTCGCTACCTCCACCTTGGCAAGGTGGCGCTCTACCAGATGAGCTACATCCGCATTTCTTTGCAAAAAAGGTATTATAGCATAATCCCTGGGCTTGTCAAGAGATAATTACACTTTTTCTCAAGGCGGAATGGCGGAAAATATTGAGAAATTTTTTCACAAACTTTTTAAAGCTATCCGAGCAATATAGGCCCTTGGGAGAATAACCTAACAAAATATTTTCATCAAAAGCAGGCAATCTATCCAATTGCCAGCGGCGATTCCAACAGCTTCTGTGAGAGAATGACAAGCAAATATCAAAATTTGGATTAGTCAATTTGCACAATTATGAAGAACTATAGTTGTGCATGTTGCCTTGACAAATGCGCAGTCTGATGCTAGACTAAAGACAACATCAGGAAAGGAATGATGACGATGTTGGCAGCCTATCAGGAAAGAAAATTATATCATGAGTGCAGCGTTAGGGCAATGCAGGAGCTGGCAAGCGAAAAGCGTTTTTCCTGGCGGAAAGTGCGCAAGGCGATCGCGCTGGCTGCATTATTAGGCGCGGAAAGCCAGCTTTATTGAGCCGTTTTTCAGAGCCTTGAAGCTGACTGAGCTGACCCGCGCTTTTTAGGCGCGGGCGTCAAGCGGATAGAAATATGTGAAGCGCCGCATTAGCGGCGTTTCAATTGTAAAAAATACGCGGGCGCGGGAATCCCACGCGTTCCGCTGAGGAACCCTAATGATGTATTAGCCGGCTGAAAAGGGGCTGTTGCAAAATGCAAGGCATTTTGCAACAGCCCCTTTAAAAAACATTTTTGCCTCACGCAGACAAATTTCGGGCTTTGCGCGCTCGAAACCATGGTTTGTCTCATGACGAGTTTCCATAGTGAGCGTTTTGCAATGCGCCCATTTCATTCTGTCTGTGCGGCCATGCAGGCTTTATTTTGTTGCTCGCATTATCGAAAATAAAAAGATACGGTTTTCGGAAACGATATCATTTCTGAAAACCGTATCTTGGCGCGCTGGAAGGGATTCGAACCCCCGACCTTTTGGTTCGTAGCCAAACACTCTATCCAGCTGAGCTACCAGCGCATATGCAACCTCTTGACTGCCAGAGTATAATACCACATCCTTTTTAAAAATGCAACTCCTATTTTTTTATTTTTTACAAGATTTCTTTTCTTTTTGCCGTTGCCCTCAAAATTCGTTGACAGTATGGACATGGTATACTATAATAAACTGTAATTTTGTTTGCAGGCTCCCTCCTTTTTAAGAGCGGAGATTTGCGCGGGGGAAAGCCATTTTGCTGCGTGCTTTCCTAGTTTTATGGAGGTGCATTCCACATGGTGAAAGCGATTGTCGGTGCAAATTGGGGCGATGAGGGCAAGGGGAAAATTACCGATTTGTTTGCCAGCGAATCGGATATCGTCATCCGTTTTCAAGGCGGTGCGAACGCAGGGCACACGATCATCAACGACTACGGCCGTTTTGCGCTGCACCTTCTGCCCTCCGGCGTATGCTATCAGCACACGATGAATATTATTGGCAACGGTGTTGCGCTTGATATTCCAAAGCTGATTGCCGAAATTAAGAGCGTAACGGATAACGGCGTTCCGGCGCCGCACATCATGGTGTCCGACCGTGCGCAGGTGATGATGCCCTACCATGTGCTGCTTGACACCTATGAGGAGGAGCGGCTGGCGGATAAACAATTCGGCTCCACCAAATCCGGAATCGCGCCGTTTTATTCGGATAAATATGCGAAGATCGGCTTCCAGGTCAACGAGCTGTTTGACGAAGAATATTTAAAAGAAAAGCTAACGCGCGTGCTGGAAGTGAAAAACCTCATGCTTGCGCATATCTACCATAAGCCGTTGATGGATTTCGAAGAAATTTTCAATACGCTTATGGAGTACCGCGACCTGATCGCGCCCTATGTGGGTGATGTGAATATTTACGTACACGAAGCTCTGAAAGCGGGCAAGAATATCCTCCTGGAAGGCCAGCTTGGCTCCCTGAAGGATCCAGATTTCGGCATTTACCCAATGGTGACCTCCTCCTCGACGCTGGCGGGCTATGGCGCGGTAGGCGCGGGCATTCCGCCCTATGAGATCCGGGAGATCGTCGCGGTGACGAAAGCGTATTCCAGCGCGGTGGGCGCGGGCGAATTCGTCTCGGAGATTTTTCCGGGGAAGAGGCGCGGCTGATGCGCGATCACGGAGGCGATAAGGGCGAATATGGCGCGACGACGGGCCGCCCCCCGCCGCATGGGCTGGTTCGACTGCGTGGCTACCCGCTACGGCTGCCGTGTGCAGGGCGCGACGCAGGTGGTGCTCACGGCGTTGGACTGCCTTGCCTACCTCGACGAGATTAAGGTTTGCACCGGCTACGAAATTGACGGTGTGGTAACGAAGGATTTTCCCGTTACCGCAAAGCTGAAAAAAGGCAAAGCCCGTGCTCGAAACCCTGCCCGGATTTAAACAGGAAATCCGCGGCGTGGGGCGGTTTGAAGATTTGCCGCAGGCCGCGCAGGATTATGTGGCGTTTATCGAGCGGGAGATCGGTGTGCCTATCACAATGGTCTCCAACGGCCCAAAGCGCAGCGCAAATAAACTGCGACTTATTCTGAAATAAAGGTGGTCCCCGCATGCATGAAACCATCCTGGTGCTCGATTTTGGAGGCCAATACAATCAACTGATTGCGCCGCGTGCGCGAGCAGAACGTCTATGCCGAAGTCAAGCCCCCTACACGACCCCCGCTTGCCGAGATTCAGAAACAGCATTATAAGGGCATCATTTTTACCGGCGGGCCGAACAGCGTGTATGACCCCGCCTCCCCGCACTATGAGCGGGAGATTCTATCCTCGGCGTGCCGGTGCTTGGCATCTGCTATGGCGCGCAGCTCATCGCTTGGCTGGGAGGAGGGAGATTGAGGCCGCGGAGAATGGGAGCGAATACGGCAAAGGTGGAGGTATCCGCCCGTGCGGGTAGCCTTTTGTTCCAAGATGTTCCGGCGTGCAGCCAGTGCTGGATGAGCCATACGGACTATATCAAAACCCTTCCGGCGGGCTATCGCATATCAGCCGATACGGGTATCTGTCCGGTAGCGGCGATGGAAAACGCGGAAAAGAAAATTTATGCCGTCCAGTTTCACCCGGAGGTTACGCACACGGCCTTTGGCAAGCAGATGCTCCATAACTTCCTGTATGAGATCTGCGGCTGCAAGGGCGATTGGCGCATGGACGATTTCGTCGAGCGATCGATCGAGCGTTACCGCGAGGCTCTAAAGGGCAAAAAGGTGCTGTGCGCCCTTTCTGGCGGCGTGGATTTCTGTGGCCGCCGTGCTGCTGCACAAGGCGATCGGCAAGAATTTGACCTGCGTATTCGTCGACACGGCCTGCTCCGCAAAGGAAGCGGGACGATGTCGAGCGGGTGTTCCAGTTCGAATCTGATTCAGTTGGCAGGCCTTTCTTGAAGCTCGCAGGCGTGAAGGAGCCGGAGCGCAAGCGCAGGTATCGAGAAAAATTCATCCGCGTGTTTGAGGCGGAATCGAAAA
>VOFD01002468.1_pt1 | contig 42842 bp, 54 predicted proteins | sample 5384101 | NCBI WGS metagenome assembly VOFD01 (sample SAMN12384723, study PRJNA508395) | human gut metagenome | isolation source: healthy gut C | host: Homo sapiens
CCTGCTTTCGTACTTATAAAGGAGTTCATCACGGTAACTTCCTAATTCTTCTCTTAAAAATTTTTCCAAAATTACTCTCCGCACTTCCATATTGGGGACCATAGTTATTCGCCAGATCAAAATGTGTAATTCCGTTGTCAAATGCAGTGAAACACAGCTCTTTCATGTTATCATAGTTTGCATTGTCTCCAAAAGTTATGCCAAAGTCCAAAGGAAACTGCAGGCAATTTTAAACCGCTATTTCCACAAAATGGTATTCCATTGTGTCATATCCTTTTCTTGATGCTTGATACATAATTTTACCTCCGTTTGTAAGTCCTAAAAAAATTATTATACTAGAAAAGGTATGGTTATTCAAGCATTTTCACAATAAAAGATATGCGGTTTCCCATCAAGTAATTTACTTAGGCAGACTATCCCTTACGCACAACGCTCCATATCCCACCTGTGGATTGGGGTATTCTGTAATCCCCGGCAGCGGCTTCGCCCCTCTTCTTAAATAAGCCTTCACCTTCTCTCCATAAAGATACGGATCATTCCCATTTACAATGCCCCACTCCATCAGAAGCGCTGCCGCCCCTGTGACGAAAGGTGTGTCGCGAAGGAGGTCCCCGTAAAAGACGCATAGCCTCCCGCCGGCTGCCACTGTCGTAACATCCACCCCCGGCGCAACTAAATCCGGCTTCAAAACGATTCCACTTCCTCGTCTCAACGGACCGCGTCCTGAAAAATCAGCATAAGATAGTGTATGCCCATTGTATGCCCCCACGGATATCGCCCCCCACGAAGTAGAAAGGGATGGTAAGTGTTGTTGCATTTTAGGATACAAAAAATCCAGTTCCTCTATTTAATACCGCTTCACTCGGAAGCCACAATTCATACAATCCCGTCACAATTTTCCTCGGTGTCAGCACAATTTTCCATACTCCTTGATTCATATAATCATTAACAGGAAGCAGATCAATAAAAATTTCCTGTGCAGTACTGAACGGACTTGGTTCTCCATAATACAATAGGACTTCTGTCTGTCCCATAGTAAATCTCTGCGCTCCAAGTTTTTCTGGAATCGGTCCTATCTCCACGCCTGAAGGAGAGATAAGTGAAATATCTATGACATCTGTATATTCTTTCCATATCTGTATATTTAAAGACGGCTGCCGATCTTGAACTGCCAATTCAATCACCGCTTCTTCCTCGTCCTGAAGCCGACCCGACGTATGCCCGCGCTTGCCGCTTCATTTCCGGTTCCAATACAAATACTATTTTTCCACACACCGGAAATATCATCAATAAACCGCTCAATAGGGATGTTCCATCATGTGAACCATATGTATTTCCAAAGCTTAGATTAATCGCTACTGGCCTTCGATATTCCAACGCCTTTCTCATAACATAATCAAGCCCCATCATCAACTCTGTCGTTCTGGGAAATCCCTCCCGCTCCTCCGGCGTCCCTAGTTTCACCACAAAGTTCACTTTCCGGAGCTACGCCCCGATATTGTCCAAAGCCTTTGCTCCCACTTCCTGCCGCTACGCCTGCCACCGCAGTTCCGTGACCGGAGAAATCCTGCGACTTCACAATCTGCTTTCTTTCTTCGTTCGTTTCCCGCTTGAAGCGCTTTGTTAATCTCTTCCTGATTATATTCTACACCCACTTCAAATCCTCTTGGCGCAATTCCATCCACACCATTTTGGAGACTTTGATCCCAAAAGCGCACGAATTCGCGTAGTTCCATCCGGATTTCTGAAATCCTCCCGCTCATAATCAATGCCCGAATCTAAAATTGCCACAAAAATCTTTTCTCCAGACAACGAAAGAGGAGGATTCTGAACCGGATAAATACAAGATACCCGTTTTCCCTCCATCACTTCAAAAGAAAAGTCTTTTGGGCTTTTCGATATATTCAATTTGCGGAAACTCCGTCAATGTATTAATTCTATCTTCTTTTATAACGATCACCGCATATCCTCCCATCAGCGGCGTTACTCGACTTGCAATTCCTCGAACCTCCTTTAAATCACCCGAATATTTGATAATTAACGTCCACTCTTTTTTCTTCTTTTACAAATCCCACATCTAATTCGATTGAACGTTCCCTTTCTTCTCCTGTCGCCTCTAATGCAAGGTTTAAAATATTCTCTCTTTTTGACTTTCCATTTCTTCCTACCGCTTCTCCATTTCACTTTGTATTTATAAATGATACGAAACTTTCTCAATATTCATGCGGTTATCTATTTTAAAATCAAAAAAAAAAAAGAGACTCCATTTCTGAAATCTCTCTTATGCCTTCTCCCTTATGAAATTGCCGGACTTATATTTACTCTTGTTCACCACTTAATAATATGAAATCTCATTGTATGCCAAACTCGTTCCATTTGGACTGCTTACTGTACACTCCAGATGTCTTGCTCCTCCTGTTCCAGTCACACTTGGACCTTCAAAGTAAATCGTATATATTTGATTAGAAGCTGTTAGCCCATTTGCCAAAACATCATCATTCATCACTCGCAATTCTAATACCATATATACATTATTCACGTCTCGAAATAACTGGAAAGAGAAATCGAGTTTTTAATTGCACTCTCTACCATACCCTGATATTGATTTACATGCGCACCAAAAATCTCCCCATACGCCCTCATAAAACTTTAAGTTTTCAAATGTCTCAAGAACTTTTTGCTTTCTGTGCCTGTGTTTCTTGTTCTTTTGCTTTCTGTGCTTCCTCTTCTGCCTTTTTAGTCTGTACCAGCTGTTCATATTCTTCCAGCGTAGTTATATTTGTTACTAACTTCTTTTTGTGCTTCAGATAACTCGTTATACCTATCTCTAACAGCTTGTACAGATGTATCACCAGCGGTAAGACTATCCTTGTCAATTTCATCAATTGCTGTCACTATGCTGTCTGCCACTTTTTGATCCTGCACTTCTTCCAGCCGCTTATAGGCCTCTTTCAAATCATCATAGTTATTAACTAGCTTTTTCTGTGTTTTACTTAAAGCATCATATTCTGTCTTAATATGATCTAAATCTTTTTCAGAATCTGCTGTAATTTTCTTTTTCATCCAATGAATCAATCAAATTAATAACTTTCTGCGCTGCTTTTTGATCTTCTTTATCTTGCCGAAAGTCTATAACCTTAGGATAAATAACAAAATACCCTAACACACCTATTACAGCCACTAATACAACTACAATAACGACCGTCAATGTCTTCTTTCTTTTTTTGCCAACGTTATTACTTTCTACTTCTCCCTTCTCATCCACAATAATTTTTTCACTGCATTCCGTTCCACATTCCGAACAGAATCTCTCATTATCTTGTAATTTTGCTCCACATTCTTCACAATATTTCATATCTATTTCCTGCTTTTTCTTTCTTCAATAATTCCACATATTCCAGTCAATAAAAAGCCTGCGCCCGTAACATAAGAGATATATGACCAATCCCAGCCACCGTCATTAAGCCAAATAATATCAAAACCCCTGCCTGTAACTGTCTGACCAATTGGAACAAGCAATTTAGGAATCCCTGCTTTCTTTGGTGTGTATGGCTGATAATAACCTGTATTGGGATTATTCTGTTGCTGATTTCCCTGTCCATTTCCCATATTTACCTGCCTGCAATTACACACCTCTCCTTCCTGTAAAGATCTCCCACAATTACTACAAAATCTTGCCATATTTCTTTTCCTCCTATTTCTTTCTATTATTTTTACATTTCTAATATAATGTTGCATACCCTTCATCCCCATCATATTCTAGGATTAAAGTAGCCCCATCAACCGAACAATCTTCAAAACTTAATCCATAAAATTCGATTATATTTTCCTCTATATCTTCGATAGCAAAATCCCAGTCAAGGGTATCTTCTGTAACGGTAAACTCTACATCGATTGTGTCTCCATCACAAAGCACTTCATCTGCAAGTATATCTTCTTCCCAATCGTCTACTTCTGGCTGCGAAGCATAAAGAGCATAAATATCGACTCCTGTATCATTTACGACGCTCAGATTAAAACTCAACGTTTTTTTTCCGAAGTTCTAAAAAGAAAGATTCCTATTACAACAATAAGTACCATTACAGCTGCTACAATTCCTACTATAAGCCCTGTTTTACTTTTTCCTTTGATTTACAACAGCTGCCGTTTGCGGATAACCATTCGATGATGGATAAGCGGTATCTCCCTACTTTCTGTCCACAAAAAGGACAGAACTTTTGTGTCTCATTCATTTCTTTTCCCACAATTTCTACAAAACATAAACTTTTCTCCCCCTACCGAACAACACTATTTTCTATATACAACAATGCATCTCTATTAGCCATAGCATATCGCCTGATATAAAGATCATAGATTCCTATTACTGCGCCAAGGACTCCACCTAACACAAGATTTAACCCGATAAAATGATATCCGTTGTCAATGCCTCTTCGTAATGCTTGTATATTCCTACCGGATACTGAATGATCTGCTGACAGAATTTATATGCCTGATAACATGCAAAAGTATTCCACAGAGCAAATCCCCATGCTGAGTGCCAAACAAACCCTATCAGTAATTGATAGCAAATAACCGCAATCCAAATATAAAGTCCGATCTTTTCCTTCCTGTACAATTCATTAATTACCCGCATTCCTTCATTTTGCATTCGCATATTCTGATTTTGATACCCTAACCCTACATTGGGTGCACCTATCTGCATTCCACAGCGAGTACAAAATCTTGCCTGATCAGCTAACGCTTCTCCGCAATTACCACAAAACATTTTCTTTCCTTCCTCCTTCGTATCTTTCTCATCCTCATTACATTTTAGGTCAATTGCACCCTAATAGTCAATAGGTCGTCGTGACATAATTTAATTATATTTCAAAACTCCATGAAAAGGAGGTGCGATGCCTATTGTCACGCTTAAAAGATTTGCGCAAAGAACATGGCTACACGCAAATCAAGATGCAGCATTTAACCGGTATAGACCAAAGCGATTACTCCAAGATAGAAAACGGCAAACGCTACTATACCTTTGAACAGTGCCGGAAGATAGCCCTTGCCCTTGATACAAGCATGGACTACCTTTCCGGTCTCACGGATGAAAAGAAGCCTTACCCACGTTCTCATTCATCCAAATAGCAGAAATAACTGCCTGTCATTAGTATAATGACAGGCAGTTATTTTGTACTATGCACACTGCTTAGTAATGCAATTTATTTAGTTTTTTCTTTCACTTCCATTACATTTTTATAACGCTTATTCGGGTTTACCATAATACATTTTCTATAATGCTTCCCATTTTCCTGCTGCCATTTCATTCACAGGGTGTTTTCCGGTCAGCATAACATTCATCATAATTCCAAGTCCGTAAATATCTGTTCTTGCATCCGATTGAGCCTCTCCGTACTGTTCCGGTGCAGCATAACCGATTGTCCCCACCGTTCTCGTATCCTTTTCCGAATACTTTTTTATAAATTTTCGCAGCATCAAAATCAATAATCTTCACTTCTCTGTTTTTCATGACTATAATATTTTCCGGTTTAATATCTCTGTGAATAATTTGATTCAAGTGCATCGCATACAATCCGTCACATACCTGACTTATGATTTCCCTTACATAACTTTCTGATAACGTTTCCTGTTCCAACCGTTCTGCAATCGTAATCCCCGGTATAAATTCCTCCAAAATAATCGTTTCTTCTTCATTACGACATACCTCATAAATTAAGGGCAGATGTTCTTGCTTCACTCCAAGCAGCCTTTCATACGCAGGATAAATCCCTTTTAATTTCTTAACTACCACATAATTTCCCGACTGCTTATGTTTATATAAGAGCACTTCTCCACACTCTTTTTTCTTTAATACCTTTACAAAAAATATAATATTCTTTCAAATTTTCTACTAACCACTGGTACATAACTTTCTCCCATTGCAAACCCGATTTCTCCATGATATACTCTCTCCGAGGTGATATAAATGATTAAAAACCAACTGATGAACTAATGGAAGCATCAAATCAATCTTCATCTATCGAAGAATATATAAATACCGAACAGGATTATTTAATTGATTCTTCTGTTTCCAACTATCTGAACCAACTTTTAGGAGAAAAATCTTTGAAAAAATCTACAGTGATTAAAAATTTGAACTCAATGAAATTTATGGATATCAGATTTTTTCAGGAAAGCGCATCCCTTCCCGCGACAAGCTGATTTCCATTTCCTTTGAATGAACCTTTCTCTCGACGAAACGCAAGCGCTTTTAAAATATGCAGGATTTGCTCTTTATATCCAAAACAGAAGCGTGACAGCCTGCTTATTTGGGGCAAAAATCATCAATTTTCCATTTATCAGATCAATGAATTGCTTTTTATACAGAAAATGAGGATACCCTGTAATTATTGCACATAATAATACTACCCAGCGTTTCCACTATACCTTCATCAGAAAACGTAATATTTAATCCTGGACTGAACTCTCTGTCAAAGCGATAGCAGAGTTCATTTTCATACTCCTGATCCGGTGTCCCCAATATCGTTTTTACGCTGCTGACATCAGATGTACCATTAATTCCGTAGATCCCATATTCTTTTTTATTATCTCCTGCTGTATAATCAATCAAAAGGTCTTGTATAACTTCTTCTTGATTTACTGCAACGGTCAGCATTCCAAACGTATGGATCGCCATTCCATTTTCGTGATATATTTCATCCGTTTCTTCGCCTAATGTTGACTTCATGTCAATAAGCTCACTTCAAGCACATCCCTTAAATCATATTCCACTTCGGAATCATAAATAATATTCTCACCTGTTCTGAAATTTTCATGAATGATATTTTGAATCTCTGATTCATCTAAGTGATTCTTATTTACACGACTTTGTATTCCAAGCTTTTACCAGCGGAATCACAATCAACATTCCAATGATGAAAACACTTCCAACTACCCACAATAAAACATGTCTTTTATGAGTGTCTTTTATCTGTATTTCCTGTTTTTCATATTGAAACATACACCTCGGACAATAATGTGCTTCATCCGGCAATTCCATACTACAATTTGGGCACTTTTTCATCTTCCCACCTCTTTGCCATCACGAAAACAACTTCGTATATTCCGTCTGTGTGTCTGCAATATGATACACATAAACTGTGTTTCCTATCTGTCGATATATAGAAACATACCTCTCAGATATGACCATTCGATACCCCTGCTTATTCAGCCATTTATCCGGTGTCAGAGAACCGGAGTCCGAAAAAACTCTCTAATCGTTCAATACTGTCCAAAATCTGTTCTGTAACTTTCATAGAGGATTCCACGCCAAATTGAAGCAGATAATAATCTTCAATCTTTTTCAAATCTTCCCATGCTGTCGGAAGTATCTCAACTTTATATTGTTCCTGCACGTTTCCTCAATTCCTTTCTTGCTTCGGAGATACTTCTTTGTCTTTGCTCCGCTTAACCGTTCCTCTTCTGCCTGCATGATTTTTTGCACGAAGTTCTAATGCCTGCTCTCTTTTCTCAAAAGCGTCGATACTCATAAATACTCCGTCGCCCTCCCCATTTTTTTTGTTATATAAATCGGTTCACTTGTTTTTCTCGCAAGATTAGAAATAGAAGCATAATCGTTCCGAAGTGTTGCTGAAGCCTTAATAATCATTTTCTTCATCCTTTCCTGTCACTTTATAATCATATCATTTGTCGATATAATTATATCTTGTTTTTTGTATCTTATCAATGTCTTTCATAAAATTCTTTTTGCAATTACCATCTTCCGTATTTATAAAATACCCGTTTTCCCTCCATCACTCCAAAGAAAAGGAGAGACTCCATTTCTGGAATCTCTCTTTAATTAAAGCCCACAATCCTTCTTGCCACACTGTATGCAAGAGACGAAATCTTGCGTCCAGATCTTCCCGGAATATTCATAGTCTGTCCGAGGATACCATATCGTATCTTAAGAAACGTACGCATATCTTTTTCTTCAAATACTTCCACAATTCCTTTTTCTTCTCCATATTTTCCTCTTTCTTCGAACGAATACATATGATCGAAGACACAGTCATCATAATCGCCAGATAATTAATCATATAGCTTCTAAGTTTCTTACTGGAAATGTCTTTCATCTGATACATTTTAATCATCGACTTCGTCACAAATATCTGCTGATCCACTCTCGCAATCATATTTTTCTCATTTACGGACTGATCATCACGCCCAATAAAATAACGATAAAAAATCCACATCCAGATAGTATATTTTCCGAACATACGGAAGCGGATAGTACACATAAATGTTATCCACATAGAAAGTATGCTTCGGCAGCACCATCTGGCTTAACTTTAACATCTCCGTGCGGTAAATGACAGAATGCATCAATATATATTGATCTAAATGAAACCGTCCGATATCATCCCACTTGAAAATCTCCCCTGTGGGAATACGTTTCTGTAATGTATCACATTTCTTATGGGTAGCGCCAACTTTTTCATACACATAGTTGGAAATCAGCATGTCAATCTCTGTTCCATTTTCTTCAAATTGATGTAAAAGTTCTAAAATAGCGCGAAGAGCCTCTTCGTCCACCCAGTCATCGCTGTCCACCACTTTAAAATATTGTCCGGATGCGTGACTTAATCCGGCATTCACCGCATCTCCATGTCCTCCGTTTTCTTTATCTACCACTTTGACAATTTCAGGATATTTTTCCTGATACTCATAATGCAATTGTTGATGTCTGATCTTTGGAACCGTCATTTACAATAATAATTTCCACATCTTCACCACCAATAAGAATACTCTCGATTGCTTTTTGCCATGTACTCCTGTGAATTATAAAGGAATCGCAAAGGATATATATTTCATACAGATTTCCTCCTTCAAAACTTCTATTAGCATTTCCAGAAAACTTCTATTAGTATAAAACATTCTCTCCTATTTTCCAACTGCTTTTAGTAAATGTTTGAGAAAAACCTCTGTAAATAGCTGTACGCCATTGTAAAATTATCATTTTTCCGATATAGTATTAAGTATTATAGATTGGAGGAATTTCACATGAAAAAATATAATCGTTGGACAATCCGGCAGGTCCTCTACTGTTATCAATGGAAGTTTATACGGAGTAACATCAGAAGGATTGAAACACGCAGACAAGATCGAGCATGTTTACGGCATGGTAAATGGAATTGAAGGATTCTTAAATGATCGTTATGGATATGGGGGCGCTTTAAAACCGGAGATCTGGAATTTGTTAAGACAACCCCTGGCATATCTCGGCTCCTGTCGCTACAAGCTGCCGGAAGATTTGTCAGATCCGGTATATCCTCTCTTATTTCAGAAAATGGAAGAGAAAAACATTGGATACTTTTTTTTACATCGGCGGAAATGATTCTATGGACACTGTAAGCAAGTTATCCGCTACGCTGACGGAATCGATAGTGATATCCGTTTTATCGGTGTTCCAAAAACTATCGACAATGACCTTGTAGAAACAGACCATACACCGGGCTACGGAAGTGCTGCGAAATATGTAGCTTCTACGGTACGGGAAATTGCAATTGACGCTTCCGTCTACGACAACAAACAATCTGTTACCATTGTTGAAATCATGGGACGCCATGCCGGATGGCTCACTGCTGCCAGTGTTCTCGCCCGGGCAAATTTAAAGGAGATAACCCGGTACTGATCTATCTTCCGGAAGTAGCTTTCGATCAAGATGATTTCATTGAAAAAGTACAAAAAAGCCTTTGAAACAACACCAAATCTTGTCGTATGTATCTCCGAAGGAATCAATGATGGAAAAGGAACCTTTATCTGCGAATACGCAAGTGATGTCGGTGTGGATAATTTTGGTCACAAGATGCTTACCGGTTCCGGAAAATATTTAGAAAATCTTGTCAAAGAAAAAGTCGGCGTAAAGGTACGTTCCATCGAGCTTAATGTATGCCAGCGTTGTTCCAGCGCTATGCTGTCCGACACTGATCTTACAGAGGCAGTCAACGCGGCGCATACGGTGTACAAGCTGCTCTCAGAGGGTGAAACCGGTAAAAATGATCACATTTAACAGACATTATAATCACCCATACGAATTATCTTACGGAACCGCAGATGTCAACAATATTTGCAAAAAAAGAAAAACCGGTTCCTGCTCAGTGGATCACCGTAAACGGTTCCGATATCAGTGATGATTTCATTGCATATGCCGCACCATTAATTCAAAGGGAAATGTTACGGTACCGATGAAAGATGGACTTCCGGCATTTGCCTATCGGAAATAGAAAATGGATGTTCACAGTTTGTTCATTTTTCTTTCAAAATTTTTTTCATTTATAGCACATTATTTCTTCATAGATATCACGTATACTAAAATCATCAAAAGAAGAAATGATGACGCATAGTAAATACTATTTTGAATAAACTTTTTCATAATATATGCCGGGAACCGCACTAGGCGGTGACCCGGCATCCTCCCTTTTATAGGACTTTTTATTTCTTCAATTTATCTTCAAAATCTTTGGTTGCCAAGTCCGCCTCTGCCGCCCCGCAAAATGACCTGTCTGCGGTTCTCTCCGGACATATCGGCGATGACCTTGCCGGACTCGAAATCCTTGATCACGGTTCCCTCCGGCACCTTTAAGATGAGATCCTCACCGTTTTTGCCGTGGCAGTTGCGCTTGCCGCCCTCTTCTCCGGGCTGTGCCGCAAACTTTCTGCGATGACGGTAATCCGTCAGAGTGTTTAAACCTTCATCCACCACAAAGATCACGTCGCCGCCCTTGCCGCCGTCGCCGCCGTCAGGACCGCCATCCGGCACATATTTTTTCACGGCGGAAGCTCACATGCCCGTCGCCGCCTTTCCCGGATTTTATGATAATTGTTGCTCTGTCTGCAAACATTATATTCTACCTCAATTCAACTTCAGGCAGCAGATGCTGCCACCTACCGAACGGTTACAAATCCAGATACAAGAAGACCCGGCTATAGACGCCTGCCATCAGGTAACGCTGCATAGTCGGGTCTACACTCTGCATCTTATTACTCAGCTACTGGATAAACAGAAGCCTGCTTCTTGTCTTTTCCTTTTCTCTCGAATCTTAAGATACCATCTGTCAGTGCGAATAATGTATCATCACCGCCGATGCCTACATTAACGCCCGGATGAATCTTTGTTCCGCGCTGTCTGTATAAAATGTTGCCAGCCTTTACAAACTGTCCGTCTGCTCTCTTAGCGCCTAATCTCTTGGACTCGGAATCACGGCCGTTCTTTGTGGAACCAACTCCCTTTTTATGAGCGAAGAACTGAAGGTTCATATTCATCATGTCCTACACCTCCCTAAAATTCAGAATGATATAATCATTCCCATAAGTATTCTGTATTCCCTGCAGGCCAAGTACCAGCGACTGCATCAGCAATCCGGCATCGTGACCGGCCGGTGAAGTAAATCGCAGGCGAATCTCGCCATCGTCTTCGTCGGCATCCGTCTCGCATGGTTCGTCGGTAACAGCCCGATGGAATTGATCGTATTGATAACCAGTGCAGAAATTCCCGCACATACAATATCCTCGCCTTCATCGGCATACCCGGCATGTCCCAGGCAGTCGAAGCCCAAATACTCACCGTCATGATTGCGGAAAATCGTTATCTTTGTCATAACAACCTTCCAGGATTAAGCGTTGATCTTTTCAATCTTAACCTGGGTATAGGACTGTCTGTGTCCATTCTTCTTGTGGTAGCCGGTCTTTCTCTTGTACTTGTAAACAATAACTTTCTTAGATCTTCCCTCTTTTACAACGGAAGCCTCTACAGATGCGTTTGCTACATCAGAACCAACCTTAATTCCGTTGTCGGATACAGCTAAAACCTGATCAAAAGTTACTTTCTCACCAGCTTCTTTACCAAGCTTTTCAATGGTAATGATATCGCCTTCGGATACTTTGTACTGTTTACCACCTGTTGCAATAATCGCGTACATATGGCACCTCCTATTATCATTACCAGTTGTGGTGTCGCCCGGGCAATCCGGACGGACTTTGAAACCTCACTGTGCGGCATACTCGATTATAATAGCATAGCAGTCTGGTTTCGTCAACAGATTTTTGACTTTTTTTGCCAAAATTCTTGACTTTTTCCTATGGATCGTGCTATACTCTCTTCGCTAAAACTTGGTGTGGACTTTTCAAGTCTGACTTTTTTCGCCACACAATGATTCTTTTGAGTCATTGTGTGGCGTTTTCTGTTTTATCCTGGATACAATAAACCCAGACTATTATATAGGAGGAAATACCACATGAACGAAACATTTATGAAAGAAAAACCGATACTGCCGCTGCTTACCTCCATGGCGCTTCCGATGGTCATATCCATGATGGTAAACGCACTTTATAATATTGTAGACAGTCTGTTCGTCGCCAGAATCAATGAGAATGCCATGACAGCGCTGTCCCTCGTCTTCCCGATTCAGAATTTTGTCAACGCGCTTGCCATCGGATTCGGCGTTGGTATCAATGCACTGATTGCCTATTTTCTCGGAGCAGGCGACAAAAAAGGCGCCGACCGCGCCGCCACACAGGGACTTGTTCTGGCACTCATCCACGGCGTTGTCGTCACTGTGTTAAGCATCTCCATCATGCCGGCTTTCCTGGACATGTTCACCAACGATGTGCAGGTATATCAGATGGGAATGGAGTACGCGGTGATCGTATTTGCGTTTTCGACAATCACCATGGCGAATCTTTCCTTTGAGAAAATCTTCCAGTCCGTGGGACGCATGAAAGTATCCATGATCGGACTGCTGTGCGGAAGTATTACCAATATTATCTTAGACCCGCTCCTGATTTTCGGCATCGGAATTTTCCCGAGGCTTGGTATCGCCGGCGCAGCGATTGCCACAGCGATCGGTCAGCTGTGTACCCTCCTTCTTTACCTGACGGTGTACAACAAGCGCCCGATCCCGGTCAAAATCCGCAAAGAATACCTTGCTTTTCATAAGGAAACCGACCATCGTCTCTACTCGATCGGAGTTCCTGCCATCTTAAATCTTGCCCTGCCATCGCTGTTAGTATCCGTCTTAAACGGTATTCTGGCAGCTTACTCCCCAGATCTATGTGGTCATTCTGGGAATCTATTACAAATTACAGACCTTCCTCTATCTTCCGGCAAACGGCATTGTCCAGGGCATGCGTCCGCTGATCGGCTATAATTACGGTGCCGGCGAGCAGAAGCGCGTGAAAAAGATCTATGAGATTACGCTTGCGATGAGTGCTGTCATTATGGCGCTCGGCACAATTTTATGCCTGGTGGCATCGCGCGGTCTGATGGAACTGTTCACCGAAAATGCCGAGACGATCGCAGCCGGAGGAACCGCACTGCGCATCATTAGCGCAGGCTTTATCATCTCCTCCGTGTCCGTCACAGCCTCCGGCGCCTTGGAGGGACTTGGAAAAGGAACGCATTCCCTTGTCATATCGCTGTTCCGCTATGTAATTCTCATGATCCCGCAGCCTTTGTATTGTGCCGTATCTTTGGACCAACCGGAGTATGGCATGCTTTCTGGATGACCGAAGCAGTCACCTCGGTCATCGCCGCTTATGTCTACCATAAGGCGGCCGGAAGCAGAAAATAACATCTGTCAAAAAAGAGGCTGGTGCTTTAAGCAGACATTTCATTTTGAAGTGATAAGTAATATGCCAGAAAACACAGCATGTAGATTTCAGCTGGAACTGCATAGGATACAATTATTTGAAAAAAATGAGAGCATTTCTTCCTGCCGGAGGTTTGCATCTGATTCCGTGTCTCTTCCACGTTTGGACTCTCCCGGTGTGTGTCCGACAAGCCACAGACAATGAGCGGACTTTTTAGTGCCCCTAGTGCCACCACTTCACAGACAATATAAAACCGCGTGAACCGAAACTCGTTGGCATCTGCTATTGAAAACATGGCAGATGCCAATTCAAACATCGGCTTCGCGCGGTTATGTTTTGCTCAGTGGTGGCCACGCACAAAAGTCCTAAAATTGTCTGTTGGCTTGCGGACACAGTCCGTGGAGTGTTCCAAACTTGGAAAGACACGGATCATCGCAGATGCAAATCCCGGCTGGTTAGAAATGCCGCATTTTTTGAACAGAATGTATCCTATGCATTCCAGCTGAAATCAACAGATAAGCTGTCTATCATATTACTTATCGCTTCAAAATTCACTGCCCTCTAAAGTACCAGCCCCTTTTTGGACACTTCCTCCTGAAAGATCATGCGAAGCTGCCCTTTCAGCGGAACATTCAGTTCCCTCAGGGTGTCATCCAATGCATCTAACGTCTCGATCATGTCCACCACGTTCGCATTGCTACCCATGTGTCCGATACGGATCACCTGCCCCGCTAGGGAGTCAAACGATCCTGCCAGCATGATACCGTGCTTCTGACGCATGGTCTGTAAAATGGCATCCGCGGTCGTCTCTTTCGGGACGTCAAACACCGTGACGGTATTGGAGAAACCGGATGCAAGGTGTAAGTTCAGTCCCACTGCGCGGACTGCCGCCCTGCATGCCTCACCGATCCGTGCATGACGCGCCAGCATATCCGGATCGCCCGCGATATTGTCGAACGCGGCGCGCAGTCCGTAGATATCACTGATCGGCATGGTGTACGGAAACCATTTTTTCTCGTAATATCCCTCAAACACCTTAAGGTTTGCATAAAAAGAGGCAATCGGTACACTTCTGCCATCGATGGCTGCCCATGCCGCATCACTCACCGTCACAAACGTCAGTCCCGGAGGCGCCGAAACGGCTTTCTGGGAACCGCCGCAGAGGAGATCAATCTGAAAATCATCCAGGCGCACATCCTCGCCGAACATGCCGGAGACGGAATCCACCACCGTGAGTATCCCGTATTTTTTCAGAAGCGGACAAAGCGCAGAGATGTCATTTAACATGCCGCTCGGGGTATCGCAGTGCACGAGCGTTGCATATTTGTAATCGTGATGTTCCTTTAAATATTCTTCCAGGGCGGCCGGATCAATCGGATTTTTCTCATCCACGGAATACAGAACCGGCTTTCCGCCATACATGGAAACGAAATCAGCAAACCCTCTGCCGTATACGCCGTTATCCAGCACCAGTACCGGATCGCCCGGTTCCGTCAGGGAGGCACAGGCAGCCTCAAGCCCCAGAATTCCCTCTCCGCCTAAAATCAGGGTCTCATTCCCGGTGTGCAGCAGGCGGCTGATCAGTTCACAGGTCTCCTTATAAAAATCTACGAAAGTTTCATCCAGATCCGGATTGGTGCAGGGAAAACTGCGCGCCATGCGGACATTCTCTTTGACCTGCGTAGGTCCCGGTGTCATAATCTTATACATGGAAACGCCTCCTTAGTTCCACAGTTTTGCAGCTACTTTCTTTAACGGTGCAATGATGATAAGAACGATCACAGCTGCTGTTCCGATCTGAAGCAGGTTGCCCGGAATCGATGTCACCGGTGTGATCCAGTTGCCGTAAATAATTCCCTCTGCGATGTAATATCCACCGATCTTGATCGCGCAGGCAGCAAGCATTGCCACAACATACCACTGAAAGCCCTGCTTCTTCTCTGTAATCCATCCCATCACAAATCCCATGCATCCGACGATCACAAAGGTAAACGGTGCCCATGCCGTCCAGCCGGACAACAGATCAAACAGTCCCATGCCGACTCCGCCGGCAATGGCTCCCGTCTTTTGCCAAACAGGATTGCGAAAATAAACAGTGGGACATTTCCAAGATGAATCAATCCGCCCTGCGGTGCAAACGGCAGACGAATGTTAATCAGCCAGGTAAATACATATACCAGTGCGATTCCGATCGCCGTGACGGTGAGAAAACGCACCTGCTCTGTGCTGGTTGTTTTTGTGCTACTCATAGTTTTGGTTTCTGACATGACTCTTTCTCTCTTTCTTTTTTGTTAGAGCCATGATACCCCATTTCTGGATGAATGAATATGTCCAGTTTTACTATTTTTGACCAGTCCAGTTCAACTTTCATCTCCGGTGAATCCCATATTTCTCCGGTATTCGCTCGGCGAAACACCGCAGCAGCCCTTAAACAGTTTCATAAAGTGCTTCTCGTTCTCATAGCCGACGGCCTGGGAGATCTCCGCGATGCGCATATCGGTTCCTGCGAGCAGCCGCTTTGCCTCCTTCATGCGGATATCTCTTAAGTAATTGACAAAATTACTTCCGGTATACTGCTTAAACGAATAAGAAAAAAGGGAATAATTCATGGACAGATAATTGGAGACAACCGCCATATTCAGATCACTGGCATAGTGTTCTTCGATATAGGCGACCGCCTGCTTCATTTTCTGCTGATTCCCGTTTGTGTCAAACTGGCTTAAAATCCGCGCCTGCAGACCGGTCACAAATGCCAGCACCTTCTGTTCGTAGCGGTCGATTGCGTCCTCCCCGAATGGGTCTGTAATCTCTTTGATCTCCCCGCAGTTTTCTTTTTCCTCCAGCACATTCCGGTACGTTTTTGACGTCTCCGTAAGGAAATCCGTCATGCACTCCTCAAAGTCCCGGACATCGATGCGGCCATGCTTTACCTCGTAAAAAATTGCGTCCAGACGTGCTGCAGTTCCTCGGTGCGGTCGGTTCCAAGTAACTGCACCCGCTGCAGTTTCATCTCGTCTGCAACCAGCTTTGACGCCTCCTGCACCAGCTTCTGTGGGACACGCGGCATCTCCTGCCCATAGCGCATCTGACTGCGGTTCGTGCAAAACGCGCACCTGCGCATTTCCCGCGCCTCCAGATATGCCTCGCGCAGTTCGCGGATTCCCTGATGCGGCCGGCTGATTCCGGTATATTCCTGCAAAAAGGATATTCCCCGGACGGTCCGAAAGTGCTTCCGCCTCGATTAAAAAGAGATCATTTCCCTCGACATCGCCCAGGAACAGGCAGTCCTTCGGGCAGGATTCCTCCTCTTTTTCCGGTTCCTGCAGCAGACCACATACGGCTTTCCGCTCAGATCTAAAATAAAATGCTGGTCATACTGGGTCTCCAACATGGTAAGCTCCTCTTCCGGCATCTCTGCCAGAAGCATCAGATGACGGATCTGCTGCTGTCCGAGCTTCTGGCGCGTTTTCTCCTGCTCCCTGCCCTCCTCAATCTCCTGATTCAGCCTGGCAAGTATGTCGCCGATTTTTTCGCGCTCGACCGGTTTTAACAGATATTCCCGCACCCCGTTGTGCATCATCCCCACCCCATAGTTAAAGTCATCGTAACCGCTTATCGCAACGGTGAGCGGTATGTGTTCACATTCCTGCATGCGCTCCACCAGCTCGATTCCGTCCATCTTTGGCATACGGATATCCGTAAACATGACATCGATGGACTGCTCTTTTTAAAATCTCAAGCGCCGTCTCACCGTTGTTACATTCCATAATCACTTCCACCGGGACACCGCTCCGCTGAATCATCTTGCGGAGTCCCTGCCGGATCAGTTTTTCATCCTCAACAATCATACAGTCTTCATTCTGCTTCTCCCCTGTGCGTCATCGGAATGCGGACGATAATTTTGGTATAGCATCCGATCTGCGACGCCACTTCTATGCCATACGCCCCGCCAAATGCAATCTGGATCCGGTCCTGCACGTTTTTAAGCCGATTCCGTTTCCGGAACCCCCGCTCGAATCCAGTTCCCCTGCAATCTTCTGACGAAGCTGTGCCATCTCTTCCTCGGTCATGCCGCGCCCGGCATCCGTAATTTCAATCACGCAGTCGTTTCCTTCCACGCGCCCCTTGATGTAGATGTTGGTATCTTCCGCCATCTGCTCGATTCCGTGATAGATGGCATTTTCCACGATCGGCTGCAGCGACATTTTGGGAATCTCCTGCTGTAAAATAATCTCCGGCAGATTGAGTGATAAATAGATCTCGTAATCAAACCGCAGATTGATTAACGCCATATAATTCTTGATATATTCCAGTTCCTGCTCCACCAGGACATTGCCTGATACCCTTCATGCTGTAGCGTAAGAGCTTCCCGAGGGATGTGACCGCATCCGAAATATCGTACTCCTCGTCGATCTCCGCCATCATCTTGATGGACTCCAAGACATTATAGATAAAATGCGCGTTAATCTGATTCTGCAGCGCACGGATCTCTGAATTTTTTACCAGCATTTCGCGCTTTAGATTGTCGTCCATGAGCTGCTTGATCCTCGTTAACATCTTGTTGATCTGTGTTCCCAGCTCTCCCATCTCATCCGGTCCGCAGTGCTCGATCACCACGTCCAGATCTCCGCCCTGCACGCGGCGGATGGCGCGCAGAATCTCGTACAGCTGTTTTAACAGATGTTTTACGATCGCATTGATAAAAAATGTCAGAACAACCAACAACACGAGCATGACCGCCACAAACGTGTTGCGCATGCGGTATACGTGATGAATGTTGGACGTAATATTTTTCACGCAGAGCAGGGTCCCGTTTAATTCCTGCAAGGGAAGGTAGGATACGATCAGATGCTGTCCCTGCAGCTTCAGATAGCAGGTCTGTATTTCCTCGTCCGCCGTATACTGTGCCATGATCTCGGCGAGCAGTTCCTGCCGTCCTGTGTTTTCGTCCTCCCCGTCACCTTCTCCAAAATAACACCCGCCGTCCTCTGTCAGAAAACAGCTCCACTCGTCCTCAATGTTCTCGTAGAGACTGGGAAACATGTTTTCCATCGTCATAGCCGCCTCGATCATTCCGAGCGTCCCGGAATCGCTGTCCTTTATCTCCGTCACGAGCGATAAGATCTTGCGGTTCTGTCTCATCGTGTAAGAATTAAAAATCTGATCGTTAAAGTCGTAATGCCAGCCGGTAACAGTCTCCTCCGACTGCCAGGGCTGCTTTTCCATGCGGGAGGCTGCATAGAGAATCGGCATCATCTCCTGTACCCGGTCGTTTGACGCATACACACGCACGCCGTAGAGAAGCGGGTTGTTGTTTACCAGACGCTCGAGGGACACAATATCGCTGTTCTTAAAGCTGTACCATTCCTCCGCCGAAAAAGTCTCCCCGTCCTTCGTTCTTTTAAGCATTTCCAAAAGCGGCTCATCGCTCAGGAAAAACTGTGTGGACATGTTGATGGAATTGATCTTGGTTGCAACGGCATCTTTGTTGCGCTCCATGGTGTACTCCATATATCCGGTATTCTCCGATACGACGTTTTTCTCCATATTGTAAAGGATGCCGGCAAGAATGCCGATGGGAATCACCATAAACAGAATAATCACAAGGGTAAACTTTACATTCAGTTTCTGGCTGACAAACCGTTTTTTCCAATTCATGTAACACTCTCCGTCTCTTTACTGGATGCCAAGCTTCTCTTTGGCGCTGTTCATATATGCCGTCTTCTTCTCCATGACATCCGTATAGCCCAGCTCATCCCGCTTCTCAATAAATTCTTCAAAAAGGGTGTCAAACTCCTCCTCCGATGGTGCCATAAGAAGCGCCGGAAGCGTCTGGCTCCAGAGCTTTGTAATCTTGTCCTCCTCCGATGCCTCCTTGGAGCCGGATTCAAATACCACATCATACTGACCGTTGTATACGACATATTTTCTTCCCCATTCCTCCAGCTGTGCCGTTGCAGGCGATGGTTCCTGTTTCCACTGAAGCTGCATCACATTGTCCTGCAGCATCCAGTAGGCATCGTCCGCCCCGTATTCCCTGTCGTAAGCTGCGCGGTCCGTGTCCAGAATCTGCTTGATGTTATCGCGGAGTACCGGCTTTCCGTCCTTTATATCGTAAGTCACACCCTCGACGCCCAGATAGGTGAGAAGCTGCCCGTGCTCGCTCATCAGATAATCCAGAAACGCAATCGCGCGCTCCGGGTGTTTGCAGTTCTTGAAATCAGCGTCACCGTCCACCCGTTGATCGTGGTTGTCGGGCGCAGCGGATCGTCCCCATTTGCATTTCTCGGACCTTCCACCGCCATATAAATGCTGTCCGGATCATTGGCATATAAAATTTTCTGCTGTGTCAGCATATCCGAATATTGATACAGCATGCAGAAGTAGCGGCCCCGCGCCACTTTTTTTTCCTCCATCTGTGTCCGGGTGTCCACAAAAATATCATTCGCAAGATAACCTTCCTCTCCCAGCTGTCTGAATACTTTCAGCCAGCGAAAATATTCCGGATCGGTATAGCGGTCATAGTAGACGCCGTCTTTCTCCCACGGAATGGCAAGAAAATTCATCAGGTATTTGTCAAAGGAGACATTTCCCTCGTTGTCGAACACGTGCGCACCGATCGGGATCAGAGGCTCCCCGTCTACTTCCGGAAACATCTCCGCTGCCTTCTTTACCGCTGCGCAAAAGCCTTCCGGTGTTGTCATATCCGGGCTTCCGATCGCCTCGTAGATATCCTTGCGCACCAGAAAGGTCTGATTGCTACTTAAATCCTCGCACTGCTCTACATCCTGCGGCGTGATGGAGGAGTTCGGGTAGGCGTAAATATTGCCGTCGTCCGTGGTATACCAGTTCACGGCCACCGGGTCCGAGACCTCCCAGAAATACGGATCATAGCTGTCCGCAAGCTCATTGAGCGCATAGACCATGCCGTTTTCTGTCATCTCGCTCACCTGCGGTTCCCACCATCCGAGCGTGATTAAATCCGGCAGCGAGTCGGACGCAATCAGGGCGTTCAGTTTTTCGGATTCATTTCCGAGCGGCGTGATAAAATGAATATCCACGCCCGTCTCCTCCGTGATCGTCTGCGACACCAGATTCTCGCCCCACGGCGTCGAAAACCAGGAGTAGTTGATATACCAGTCCAGCGTCACCGGATCGTCTGCGTACGTCTGCCATGCCGGAAGATCCCCGTCCGGCTGCACTTGTCCGGTTGCTTCCGTTTCCGGCACATTTCCGAAATCGCCGGTCATAACATTCCCGCAGGCACCGCACAGCGCCGCTGTTATAAGAGAAAAAAAGCGTTACACACGCCCATTGTTTTTTATATTTGCCACCCATTCCAATCCCCCGTTTTTCTCCGTAAAATCAAAGATTTTCCTGTCTCTATCATATAATATTTTCCGGCATATTTCCAGCAGGAAAAGCCGTTTTCCCATCTCCCTGTACTAGCGTAAAGCACGCAAAGAAGCACTTTCCGTTTCCGGAAAGTGCCTCTTTCTAAGAGGAGAACTATGAAAATAAAGTTTTGAAACCTGCTGGCAGTTTATTCTTTGACGCTGCCCGCCGAAATACTGCTGATAATGTATTTCGAGCAGAAGCAGAACACAATCAGGATCGGTATGACAGAGATTGCCACCGCCAGATAAATAGCGCCCTGATTTCTCTGAATGTCCGTCGATGCTTTTAACGTCGCCATCATGACCGGCAATGTAAACTTCTCATTTTTGTTTAAGATAATCATCGGAAGCAGATAATTGTTCCAGTTTCCGATAAATGCCATGATCGCCATCGTCGCAATACCAGGAGACATGATCGGAAGCGCAATCCTGTGGAAGGAATATAAGCTTGCACCGTCGATTCTGGCTGCCTCCACCAGTGCCGGCGGCATCACCGATAAAATGTACTGTCTTAAGAAAAACACCGTTCCGGGTGCCGCAACCGCCGGCACAATCAGCGGGATATAGGAATTTACCAGTTTTAATTTGGTACATAAATTGTAAAAACCAATCAATCCCAACTGTCCCGGTATCATCATAAACACAAGGATCGCCGTAAAGATCAGCTTGTTGCCGCGGAATCGATACATTGCCAGTCCATATGCCGTCAGCGCCGAGAAATACGCCGTCAGCAGTGTGGCAGGAACTGCAACCAGTAAGCTGTTTGCCATTCCGCGGAACAGATTAAAGAAACTAAATACGGTCTCCCAGTTTTCTTTCAGATGCGTGCTCGGTATCAGCGTAAAGAAATGTGTAATCTCCACACCGTCCCTGGTCGCGTTGACCATCATCAGAAGAAACGGGAACAGGCACGCCGCCGCAAGCAGGACCAGCAGAATATAAATAACGCTCTTTTTTTTATCTTATCACCCGTCGTCATAACTAATCCTCCTTGTTGACTAATTTTAACTGCAGCACAGATACAATCAGAATGATTAAGAACAATGCATATGCAATGGCAGATGCATATCCGGTCTGTGTTGTGCCTGTCGAGAAACCAAATTTATACAGATACATTACCACGGTCTCAATCGAGTTGTAGGATGCCGCCGTCTTCTCCGACATAAGGAACGGCAGGTCAAACATCTGCAGTCCTCCGATCAAGGAAGTGATTGCCACGTAAAGCATGATCGGCTTTAACAGCGGCAGCGTGATTTTTCCAAATGTCGTCCAGCGCCCTGCCCCGTCAATCGCTGCGGCTTCAAAGTAATCTTTGTTGATTCCCTGCACGCCTGCCATCAGCATAATGAAGGAGTTGCCAAACCACATCCATGCACTGATGACTGCGATGACGTTTCCTGTGGTGCCGGAATTTCCAAGCCAGTCTACCGGCGCCTTGTTCACTCCGAAGAACTGATAGACGGAATTTAAGATCTGGTTAAACGTACCGTATCTCCAGTCTAACAGTGTCTTAAAGAGAAAAGCGACAGAGGTGGCTGCGATCAGGTTCGGCAGATAATACAGTGCCCGAAACACCGGCAGCCCCTTAAATTTATATTTAATATCACTGAACACAACGGTCAGCAAACATGCGAGTCCTAACTGTAGTACGATATTAACGCCCCAGATCCTGATTGTATTCCAGAGCGCTCTCCAGAAAAACTTATCGGTAAATACGCGTGTATAATTTTTCAGACCGACAAAATGGTACGGCATTCCTGCCAGCTTGCTGTCGGTAAAGCTTAAAACGAGTGTGCGGAATACCGGGTACACACTGAAAATCAGGAAAACGATCACAAAGGGAGCCACGAAAAAGTAGCCTGCCCGGTTATACTTTGTGAGGTTTGATGTCTTTTTTTTTTCGGATTTGTTTTTGCCATAGGAAATCGCCTCTCTCTCATTTTTTCCCCCTCCGGCACCGCCATAATATCCCATTTGGAATATTATGGTCTGCCGTCCGGGAGGATACCAAGTCACCCTGCTCTTATCTGTTTACTGTGATATCAGGATATGTAGATTCAATCGTGTCATAGAAATCATTCACTGCCTCTTCCTTGGTCATCTGTCCTGTCTTGACCGCAGAGATCGCATTGCCCCATGCATCGCCGATTGCCTGATCGTAACGGGTTACCTTTGAGGTATCAATCTCCTTCGCCTGGTCTAACCAGAACTGGTACAGTTTCTCGCCGCCGTAGATCACGTTTTCATCATCTTTGTGCTTTTCAAGCGCGGATTTCAGGGAAACGGTGTCACCCTGGGAGAAATCGATCCACCAGTCTGCCGTGTCTTCATTTAATGTACAGAATTTTACAAACTCCCATGCGGTATCCTTGCGGTTGGACTGGGAGGAAATACCGATATAGGTACCGCCGTCAAATCCGGAGGAAGGTCCCTGGCACACGCCCACAAACCGGAGGTGTCGCCGACATTATCTCTCATGGTAAGCACGCCCCAGGACGGCAGTCCGAATGCGAAGACCGTCGTGGTGTCCATGCCCTTGGTTGCCTCTGCAAATTCTGTTGCATCCCATACATTGACGGAATCATCTGCGTAATTCTGGATATCTGCGGTTAAGATCGGAACCTCTCCCGCCATTGCCTGATACCACGGCGTGGACCACTGGTTGGCATATGCGGTGAGATCCTTCTGATACAGATCCACGCAAAGATCCATGTAATCAAATCTTGCCTGGTCTACATTTAAGACACCGTCAACCACCCATGCGGAATCACCGGAAAATACGCCCATCTCTGCGTCTGAGGAGAAAATACGGTATCCCGCGTCCTTCAACTTCTGCGCGGTATCCAGAATAGTCGGGTAATCCTTAAATAATTTGCCGACCTCATCCGGATCATCCGTTCCGAATACTTCCTTGGCAATATCTCTTCTGTAATAGATACCTGCCGGGGTGATCTGATAGGAAATGGCTCTCTGGATGCCCTCGGAATCCTGTCCGACTTTCCATACATAATCAACGATCTGATCTGCATAGTCCTGTGCGTTGTACGGTGCCTGATTCAGATCCTCAAAAAATCCTGCGTCGTAAAAATCCTCCAGCATCTTCGGCTCGCCTACGATAATATCCGGTTCGCTCTCGCCGCCCAAAAGCGCTGTCTGCACCTTGGTCGGATAGTTTGCAGGCTCAATGACAACCGTGTCAACGGCAACTCCGGTCTGCTCTTCAAAGCGCTCACCAAAGTCGATCAGGTCGTTTGAGAGTGTCCATACCACCAGCTTATCATCGCCGGAAGCGGACGTGCCTGCACCCTCCGTAGATTCTGCGGTACTTCCCCCACCAGAAGCTGCATCTGTGCTTGTTTCTCCCGAATCGCCGCATGCGGTCATTGATAATGCCATAATGCCAACGAGCATGACGGATACTGCTTTTTTTTCCAATTCATAAAAATATCCTCCTTTTATTTCAACATCTCTGTTGTTTTGATACTTGCATTATAGATGCTTTCATTTCCTCAAAAAATGATCCAAATTTTAAAAAGGTATCATTTTTTAGTCCACGGCAACCTCCATTTTTCTGACCCTTCCGGCGCGGATATCCTCCGCCAGTTTTCCGGAGACTTTCTCCCCCTCAACGGTCGCCTGACTGCCATTTTCATAGAAAAACACCATATGGCGGATCCGGTAGGTTCCCGGCACATAATCCCTGTGCCCGCCAAATTCATAGCACACGGTCGTCTTGCTCATAAACGCAGCGGAAAGTCTGCCATCCTCCGGAATCAGATACGCCGGAATGGCCGGTGCAAGCGAAAAGACCAGTTCCTCCTGCTCCGTCCGGAAAGGATGTGCGCCGAACATCATCTCTTTCCACATGCTGATAAATTCGATCGTTGATCCGCTGAGTCTTGCCACGAATCCTCTTCCGCGGCAGGACGGATTTGGATTCCTGCTGCTGGCTATAAACGAGGAATTTTCGTAAATACTTCTTCCGTAAGTCTCCGGGTTCTGGAACGGTATCGCAGCCTTCTTGAAATCCGCGAAAAATTCTTCATAGAGACCGCTGCGCAGAAGTTCAAGAAGATATTTATATTCCATATGAAGCCAGATGGATTCGTTTTCGAGCCAGCCCGGGGTAAATGCACGCGCACGCCCAAGTTCAAAAGAGGAATCCGCAAGGGAAGCATTCACCTTGTACATGGACAGTTCCCCGTCGTAGAGATCGCTCTCTTTGCCCGCTTCGTACAGGGCACGCTTCTCGCCCTGCTCCACAGGCAGCTTCAGATAGCGCACCGGTCCCTCCAGAAAATACGGCATATTTTTGGGAACAAATTTTAACGGGCGGATGCCGCCGTCCTTTAACTTTTCATACTCCGGCACCTCGTAAGTAAAATACGTCGGGCAGATCTCCCCGGAGATCCGGCGCGCCTTTTGATTCCGCAGGTAACAATCTCCAAGAATCCTTCCAGAATCGCCGCAAGCTGCTCCGTGTGATAGACCATCTTCTTACCGGATACGCCCTGATAGGTCTTGTCGCGGTAAATCTCCTTCGCGTCATTGATCCGGTTCCAGAAGGACAACAGTTCCTCGTCCCGCATGATATTGTCGTGCTCCAGCCGCGTGATCAGATTCAGTTCATCCAGGAAACATCCCAGTTCCTCTATGAGTGCGACTTCTCCCGGATATTGCTTTTAAGGCCTCTATGGTGTAGGAGAGCATGCGCGCCAGCTCGTAGGTCTCCGCCATGGAAGAACCGAAAAAGTCCCGGCATACCGTTTAGGGCGTCATACCATCCGGGCTTTCCGCCCTCCATCTCGATTCCCATTCCGTAAGCATCCAGCGTGGCAAATTTCACAGCACTGAGCAGTATCAATTTCTCCATCAGCGTCATGGTCAGCACATCCCCGCTGCCGTATTCGGTTCTCACCAGTTTTTCCCCAAGTCCGCCCGCCTGGACGCCTCGTTTAACGCCCGGTACTGCCTTAAGCCATTCTCCGTCTCCACATAGCGGCGGAACCTGCGGTTCACATTGATTCTGGACAAAAAGGTGGTATAGACCTCCTCATAGAGCATTTCCTCCTCCTGCTCCGGGAACACGGAAAGGTAATCCAGAATCAGATCGAGATTGTAGGTCCAGTGATCGCTCCAGTAGCCTTCTCCGAACGATCCGTTCACCATCTCCTCCGCAAAATCAATGACCCGGATAAATAACGTCTCATCCCAGGTATCGCCGAATACCTCCCCGAACTTCCGGCAGAGTGCTCCAGGCGTAAACGGCTTTGTCGCGAAGTCAAGCAGCGCTCTTCTTTGCTCCTCCTTCACGTCTGCCAGCAGCTTCTTTGCCCGCTCCTTTGAAAGGCGGTAGGTCAGTTTCTCGACGCCAAGCGGATTGTACCCGTCCAGCTGGATCAGACTGTAGAATTCCTGTATATTCTTTCTGCCGACGAACGGTGCAAAAAAGGTGTCGCAGCGGCGGCTCTGATTGACATCGCGGAAGTTCCCGTTTCCCTGCGAATAGAATTCCGGCAGCATGGAAAAGTAATTGTAATCCCGCTCCAGATCACCGTGTTTTCTGGAATAGACATAAAAGATCTTATTGTTCCCCAGCTGCATCGGATAACCGCCGCGCAGCACATTGTCCATATAGGTGTACCTGCAGTAGGCATCGAACGCCGCGGAGGCTGTCCTGGTGCGGATACCGTCTGTCAGCGCCTCTGCAAGTTCATCAGCTTCTCTTTTTTTTTGCCTCAAAATAGGCGGCATCTTTCTTTTCCGCAAAATATTCCTTTAAAAGCTGCTTGTTCTCCACCTGTCCGATCAGTTCATATAAGGTGACGCTTCCGCCCGGGGCAAGGGTGCGCGTGATGCCGTAAAAAGCTGCACGGCAGCAGGTTCTGCGTCATCTGTTCTTCCAGAAGAAGTTCCTTTAACGGGCGTTCTTCAAAACCGACCGGTCTTTTCAGCGACAGATCATAGGAAAAAAATCAAAGACGGATCCACGATCGGTTGTAACCGTCTGCCGTCCGCTTCGCAGCATGCCGAGAAGTTGCCGCCGTCGATCCTGCGCACCGCCGCGGTGTCATCCATGCTTGCCCGCACGCGGTAGTACGGCAGACCCTCGCTTAAATCCTCGACCTGCATCCACGCTTTCGCGGTCTGCCCCATATTTTTCATGCTGTCCATGGACACGCCGTACGGAATCACCGCCGGCATGCCGTCAATCAGTTCCAGCTCGATGGGCTCCCCGGACTGATTGGTGACACTCACCACGCGCACAAGCGCGCCGACATTTTCTCCGGGCAGTGTATAGTACACCACTTTTGTGTCCATTCCACTTGACCGGTTCTGCTCCTCGATTGCAAGACCATTCATGTGAATCTGCATCCGTTGCGTGATGTTCTCATCCGAAAACGGTTCAAAAACCGTACCGTTCTTCTTTAAAAATGTGCGGAACCCTGTGGTCTTTACATTCTGATATGCCTGATGCGCCGGATAAAATTCCATGATCGCATGATCTTTATTGTCCACGCCGAAACTCACCACACACTGTCCGCGGTTCACATAGTAGCACCAGATCGGGATTCCCCGTATTCCTGCAATTCCCGGCAGAAAACTCGCAAATGTGGATTTTTTCCCATAATCATTCATTACAAACGTCTCATTTTTCCCTGTCATCTCATTCTCCTTTACACCAGTTCCACCAAAATTTCATGCGTGACATCAAAATCCAGCTGCTTTAACCGCTCCCTATCGATGCAGACACTGCGCGTCTCTTTCTCTCCCCGGAATAATCCCACAATTCCCCGTCAATCCGGATCGTTCCCGGGCGGTAAGCGCCGTACTCCTTGTGCTCTTTGTTCTCGTAGACCAGATGCAGCGACTGTCCCGCAAACGAAAAGAAAAGCTCCGCTCTTTCATCCAGATCAAACTGTTGCCGCTCCAGCTTCGGTTCCAACATCAGATTGCCGGCACATCCCTTCGCGCCGAACATTTCCGTAATCACGGTAAGCATGTACCAGCTTGCCGCCCCCGTCCGATAATGGTACATTCCCTTTCCGCGGCTGTTAAAATACTCCGGGATTCCCGGATAAATCCGGCTGGTTTCAAAATGGACAGACTGACGGTAAAGCGCATTCAATGCCCGGTGCCCTTCCTTTACAAATCCCCGCTTATAGAGGGCGTTTGCAAACATCACCGCCATGTGTGAAAAGACCGCACCGTTTTCCTTTTCCCCGTAAGCGAACCCGAACATTCTTCCCAGATCCATTTTCACTTCACCGAAATCCGTATTTAACCGGTAACCGCCCATCGCGTCGCAGTACAGATATTTGTCTGCGCTGCGGACAATCTCTGCCACCTGTTCATCCGTCGCGGTCTGTGCCATAACGGCAAACACCTGACTGGTCAGCATCATGCGCACGCCCTGCGCAAAGACACCCTCCACGCACCTGCCATGATTGTCATAGTATCCGTTAAACCAGCCGTTTCCCTCCTCATCGGTCACCCACTCTGTGGCACGGATATGTCCGGTCAGAAAGGCTGCTTTCTTCTGCAGGCTGCGGACAAGCTCTGTAATCGAAACCTCTGTCTTCTGCCCGCTTACTTCATGGATGCATGCATCGGTATAGCGCGTTAAGAGTTCCTGCTTTTTTGAACCGATGCATACAGGGTGTCGTCATCCGCAAGCAGCACGAAAAGATCCCGATTTAACGGCACAGACTCCTTCCCGGTTTTCTCTGCGTAGAGTGCAAGCAGCTCCGCGAGTTCCCGGAGATTGCCTGCATAGGCGTTGGTAAATGCAACGCTCTCCCGCGCTCGCCCGCCATATCCAGCGCATCGTTCCAGTCCGCGCCGCGAAGGCGGATATGTCCGTGTTCGCCCACCTCGTAGAAAGCCGTCAGATTCTGCAGCAGAAGATGCTCCAGCACGCTTCCGCGGTAGACATTTCCGCGGCATCCCTCTGCCAGCAGCCGTCCTGCTCCTTCCATGCCGCATCCTTCTTTGTCCCGCGCCCTGCCTGCTGATCCTTAAAATATGGGATCTCTTCCTCCAGAACCGCAAGATCGCCGGTCTGGTCGATATAGAGCTTTGTCGTCACAAACGGCCAGACCCCGTGATCCATCCACACGCGCGTAATCTGATTGCGGTCGGCGATAAAGGTTCCCTCCTTGCTTCCGATAATGGTCGCATTGGTTCCGTCGATGCGGACACCCTGAAAATTATTGAGAAGCATCTCGCGCACACCGTCCGGATTCATCAAAAGAAGTGCCAGACAGTCCTGCCAGAGATCTCTCCAGCCTCTTCCTCCCTTTCCGTAATCATGGTGCGGCAAAAAGGAACAGCCATAGATCCGGCGCAGGATCGGCTGAAAGCTGACCCACTGCATATAGCGGTCAAACCGGCGGTCTTTCGTGTGGTAGGATACATTTACTTTCTGTTCCCAGTATGTTTCATGCGCTCATACGCCGCCTTCGTCTGCGCCGCCTTGCGGTACGCTGCCGTCATGCTTAAAATCGTCTCCCCGGCATGTTCCGTCTTTCGCACCGCCCCGATCATGATCGTGTATCCTGCGGTCTCGCCCGGTGCAAGAGTCCTCTCCTTAAAATGGAGTCCGCCGACCGCCTCACATCCGGCATATGCACTGCCCGCCGGCACACCGGCAAGATTTTTGACAACCGCCTTTGGCCGCTCAAAATTACCTCCCTCGCCGATAAAATCCTGTACGGTCGGATAAAAATCTTCCGGTGCCTCCCCGTCTGGTCGTATCCGCACACAAAGTAGGTCATCTCGTTCGGGCGGTGCCCCCGCTCGTCAAAAAGACATCGTCGGCGTCACAAGCACACCGTTCTCCACCGTGCGGATGCGGTGCAGCAGCGATGTCACATGCCGGTGATCCCTCAGATTGTCCGCGCTCCTGCCATAGACCGGTATGGCTGCGGTCGGCGTGAATCGTACCTGCATGTTGCCTGTATTGGTAATCTCCACATACATGATCTCCATCGGATCGTCCAGCGGAACAAACGACGTGATCTGTGCCGAAAGCTGATACTTCCTGGAGGTTCTCGTCACGGTCTGCCACATAAAACTGGCTGTCACTTCGTTTTCATCCGCAAGATCCGTAAATTTTTTTGCGATTTCTTCCGCCGAATTGCCCGTGGCGGACCAGCTTCCGTGCGTTCCGATATGGCACCAGAAATTTCTGGCATTCCGGTTATTATGAAGATTCTCCACGCTCACCGGCTCCAGCAGAAACGTATTCTGATCCAGCTTGCAGTCCCCGCCAAGTGTCGGCGTCACCGCGCTTTTGATACCACACTCCCCTGCGACCGGGAAATACAGATCACTGTAATCTGCCGCCCCCGGCAGAGAAAAAACTCCCTTATCACTGATAAATTGATATGTATTCTGCATCCTGCAAGTTTCCTTTCATTTTTTATTATTCTAAGGAAAAAACAGGCACAAAAAAAGATACCTTTTTTTAAAAGGTATCTTTTTTAGAATCCCAGACCGTCCGGAAAAAATCTCATGCAACGGTCTTTTTATTTTTTTGCGGGTCACCTCGACCAGACCGAGTGCGGTCATATCGATAAGCTGCGCCGGAACCGGATCTTTTGCAGTGCCGCCCGGAATGTCTTAAGCAGTTCCTCTTCCGCGGATTTTGACGTCAGATTTATAAAATCCACTAGGACCATCCCCGAGAGATTCCGCAGCCGCAGTTGTCTGGCAATCTCCTCCGCCGCTTCCTTGTTCACGCGCAGAAAATTCTCCTGCATTTCTTTTTTTGCCACATTCTTTCCGGTGTTGACATCCACCACCGTCAGAGCCTCCGTCGGCTGAATGACCAGATAGGCACCGGATTTTAACCATACGCGCTCACCCAATGCATTTTTCAGCTCCGACCGGACACTGTAGAGTGCTCCAGGGAGAGCGCCGGATCCTTGTAATAACGGATCCGGATTCCATCCGCCGTCATTACCTCGTCCACCGGCACGGGCACGCTTCCTCCCGTCGTAGCGCCTGCTTATGGATCCGGCAGGCACTGCAGATATCCTCGAACATTCCGCGGTCATCTGTCACAATCTCTTCCAGATCGTCCTTCCGCAGGTCTCTGATATGGCGCAGCCATCCCGCTTCCTCCCTGTATACAAGCGTGTAACAGTTCTTGTGTGCCGCCGCCTCCGCCATCGTCTCATAGCGCTCCGAAAGCACTTCCAGTTCAAGCAGAACCGTCTCATCGGAAGCCTCTGCGGCATTGGTGCGGAGAATCACGCCGTACTCCCCTGCCGTCTGCTCTACAAGCTTCACCAGACGCTCTCTGGCCTCCCCCTTTACCTTTGATGAGACGCTCTTCTTCCGGTTTCCGGAAGTTAAGACGGCATAGGTTCCCGCGATCGTCAGGTTTGTCGTCACCGCGGGATCTTTTGTCTTAAGCGCCTCGCGCGAGACCTGTACCAGAAGTTCATCGCCCGCCGCAAGCGCCTTTGTCTGCGACAGCTTTCTGGTAAAAACGGGATTCTTCACATCGGACAGCGGCAGATAGCACCGTATATCCGGCGCTATCTTGACAAACGCGGCATTTAGATTGGTGACAATGTTCTCGACTTTTCCGACATAGATATTGCCGAGCAGTGATGTCTCCCCCGCCGCCTCCGGCAATACCTCAATCATATGTTTTTTTCTCATCATAAAGGGCAGAAATCAGATATTCCTGCCCTTTTATCTTCTCTCGCGTTATCATGTAACGGTTCATTCGATTACTTCTCCCATCGCGCCTAAGGACACAAAATCATCCCCGTCGGACGCATAGACATCCTTCCTGTGAATCTGAATCGCATTGGGATCATAGGTAAGTCCCATGTGTAAAAACAGCGCCTCAAGCACCAGCTCCGGCTTCAGATTATCCGTACTTCCTGTGGAAAGTTTCAGATAGAAGGACGGCACGCCGCCGCGATCCGTCACCTGAAAGCCGTAGATGAGTGGTTTGATATCCAGCACGCGCTCGCTCTTTTTTTTCGTCTGCTTGGTGATGAGAACCTCATCCGGTTTCTCAAAGAAATCGCGGATACCGTCAGCAAACGCCAAAACAGAAACCGGTGCCGCATACCCTTCCTTAAAATACAGATCATAATCTGCGGCGGCAACGATCGACATTGCCGTCTTTGCCTGATCCGGAAGTTTCACATAACCGGTGCACTCCACGCCCTCCACCATGACGCCGTTTAACGCCCGGAGGGATTCCTCCGTGGATGCACTCGTGTGCACTTCAATGTCCATATACTCGCCGTCGCTCGTGATGCCCACGCCGAGCGGCGCAGCAAACGACATGATCTGGTGCGGGGAAAATCCTCCGAATAGCAGATGTCAATGTGTGCTCTGCGCATTGCCTTCTGGAAGTACCGCATCACATCGAGATGTCCGATAAACTTCATCACACCGTACTTGCGGAAACGGATTCTAATTTTCATAGCAGACACCTCCTCCGAACTTCTTCACACCGCAGCCCGAACAGCGCATCCGGCAGTTCGGCGTCACGGTCTCTTTCATGGCATTGTTCCACTCACGCTTTAAAAATTCCTTGGTCACGCCGGTATCGATAAAATCCCATGGGAAAATCTCGTCCATGGAACGCTCGCGCATCGTGTAAAAATCGGGATCAATGCCGCACTCCGCAAAGGCGTCTAACCATCTCTGATAGTCGAAATATTCGGACCATGCATCAAAAATGCCGCCCGTTTCATAAACCTTTAAGATAGCCTGTCCGATTTTCCGGTCGCCGCGCGCCAATACACCCTCTAAGACCGTCACGTCCGCCTCATGCCAGTTGTATTTAATGCTCTTTTTGTTTAACTGTTCCTTGACCGTGTCATTGACAATCTTTGCACGGCCGATGTAATCCTCCGGCGGGTACATTCTTGCCCACTGGAACGGTGGAAAAGGCTTCGGGACGAAAAAGGAGGTACTGATCGTGATCTGGCATCTGCCGTTCCGCTTCTCCTTGGGAACGGTGTCATAATAGCGTGCCGCCGTCTCATTGGCAAGCTCCGCGATCGCCCGCATATCCGCCTCTGTCTCGGTCGGAAGTCCCAGCATAAAGTAGAACTTGACCTTATTCCAGCCGCCCTCAAACGCCATCTGGGCGCCGTTTAAGATGACCTCCTCCGTCAGTCCCTTGTTGATGACGTCGCGCAGGCGCTGTGATCCCGCCTCCGGTGCGAATGTCAGGCTGCTCTTTTTGATGTCCTGCACCTTGCTCATGACATCCAGTGAAAACGCATCGATGCGGAGCGACGGAAGCGAAATATTCACCCTGCGCTCCCTGCACTCGTCGATCAGGAAATTGACAAGTTCCTCCAGAGAGCTGTAGTCCGATGAACTTAAGGAGCTGAGTGAGATCTCCTCATACCCGGTCGCCTCAATCATCTGTGTGGCAAGCGCCTTTAGGCGCTATATTTTTCTCGCGCACGGGGCGGTAGACCATGCCCGCATGGCAGAAACGGCAGCCGCGGATACAGCCCCGCTGGATCTCCAGCACAACGCGATCCTGCGTGGCTTTGATAAACGGTACGACCGGCTTTTCCGGATAGACCGCATCCGTCATATCCATCACGAGCTGCTTGGTCACAGTCGCCGGGATTTCCTCATCCACCGGTGTAAACGACGCGATCGTTCCGTCTTCTTTATATTCCACCTGATACAGGGAAGGCACATAGATTCCCGGAATCTTTGCCGCCTCATGCAAAAACTCCCTGCGGCTTCTGCCCGCCCGCTTCATCTCCTGATAGAGATCTAACATGCGGTCATATACGACCTCCCCCTTCTCCCATATAAAACAGATCGAAAAAGTCTGCAATTGGTTCCGGATTGTAGGTACAGGGACCGCCGCCGATCACGATCGGAACGGTATCGTCACGGTCTGCGGCAAGCAGCGGAATCTGGCTTAAGTCAGAATCTGGAGAATATTGGTATAACACATCTCATACTGGATGGTAATTCCAAGAAAATCCATATTCTTCACCGGCTCCTGTGATTCCAGGCAAAACAGCGGGATGTTCTCCTCCTTCATGATCTTGTGCAGATCCGGCCACGGGGAATACACGCGCTCACACCACACATCGTCTCTCTTATTAAACATATCGTACAGAATCTGAATACCCAGATGGGACCTTCCGATCTCATATACATCCGGAAAGCACATGGCAAAACGAATCGATACCTCGTCTTTGTTTTTACAGACGCTGTTCAACTCGTTTCCAATGTAGCGCGCCGGCTTATCAATCTTCATCAGTATCTCATCGGATAACGCTAACTTTGTCATTTCTTTTATCCTTTCATTCTGTATGCAGAAGTTCTGCAAGCACTGCGTCGCACTCCTGCAAAATTGTATCATACCGATTATCTTCGATCATGTCAATCATTTTCGCCGGAGTGACGCCGCAAACCGTATTCCACTGTCATCCCATGCAAAAAGAACAAAAACAGCAGCAGTGCCACAAGAAAGCGGAGCTGTCCCCCCCGCGCGCCCTCTCTGTGGCTCCTCTCTGTCAAAGGCTCTCCCGCATCCGCTCCCGTCTCAAAGGAACTGCGGACCTGTGAGACATACGCTCTCCGCCGTTCTACATAGTCTGTCATACTGCACCTCTCCTATCCCGCCTGTGCTCTAGGATACTATATGAGATTTTTGGGAAAACATGTGCGCAGAACATCGATCAGTTTTGAAACCGCAAACGTCAAAAAACGGATGATGGTCTGATCCAAAATGACGGCTCCCACAAATGACAGTGCAAACGTGAGAAGTACGGCAAGCAGACAGCCTCCCACGATGCCGCCGGACAGGACATTGACGTGAAGCACCTGCTTGACGGCATAGTGGAGCACGCCCCAGTGAATCAGCAGAATCGAATAACTGTACTTCCCGATGATGCGCACAAAGGGGCTCTCTTTGCTGCCGCAGGGCACCAGCCGCTTTATGAGCACAAACACGGCGGCGGCATAAAACATCATCGTAGGCGCATTGTTGTAAATATAGTCGTCATACCAGCCATGGAACAGAATCACATAGCAGGTGATCAGATATGACACAAGACCCGCCGCAAGGAAAAAATTCTCTGCCCGCTTCCCCGCGCGGTTCGCGAGATAATAGCCAAGCAGAAACGCCCCCGCATACGAATTCACAATACCGGAGAGTGCCGCCGGCGGCGTAACGCCAAACAGTGGCACATAGGTGACATACGCATTCAGAAGGGAGATCACAAGCATCACGCCGTTCATGACCGGATCGGGAATGTTCTGCACCAGATACCGCAAAAACGGGGTGAGCACATACAGCCAGATAATGACGTACACCAGCCATAGATGCGGCGCTTCCACCGGCGGTCCGATGAAGAACCGCTGCAGCATCAGTCCCCACTGCGACGGAGCGAGCCGTCCGATTCCCTCTTTGGCACAGACATACAGATTGTAATAGACCACGAGTGGGATGAAGACACGGGTAAAACGGCGCGCAAAAAATCCCTGCACCGCTCTCCTTTTACCGGTAGCAGCAATGCGCCGCTGATCATGACAAAGAACAGGTTGCAGGACAAAAACGTATAATTAAAGACTTCCAATACGCGAAAAAGCAGCGTCCCGGGCGCTGCTGTCGTCTTCGCGAGCGCGACGGTGTGGACACAGATCACAAACACCGTCGCAATCACGCGCAGAACATCCATATAAACCTTTCGCGGCGGCTTTACCGCTGGGAAAGTTCCTGTGTGATATCCTCCCATGTGACTCCTCTTTCTGCCATAAGCACCATCATGTGATACAGGAAACCGAGATCTCGTATTTTACCTCTTCCGGATCCGGATTCTTTGCCGCAATCACAATCTCGGTCGCCTCCTCGCCGACTTTCTTTAAGATCTTATCGATTCCCTTGTCAAACAGGTAATTCGTGTAAGATCCCTCCTTCGGGTGTGCCTTGCGGTCGAGAATAATCTCATAGACATCCTCGAGTACCTTAAGCGGATTCTTCTCCACATATTCCTTCTTGACAATCTCGTTGAAAAAGCAGGTCGGATTGCCGGTATGGCACGCTGCTCCCACCTGGGATACCTTCGCGAGGATTGTGTCATAATCGCAGTCTGCCGTCAAAGACTTCACATACTGGATGTGGCCGGAGGTCATGCCTTTCGTCCAGAGTTCCTGACGGCTCCGGCTGAAATAGGTCATCTTACCGATATTGATTGTGGTATAAAAAGCTTCCTCGTTCATGTAGGCAAGCATTAACACCTCATCTGTACGGTAATCCTGTACGACCACGGGAACCATGCCTTCTGAATTCTTTTTCAGATCATCCCACTTTAACGCCGGGTCAAAATTGTCCATCTTGATGCCCGCGGAAGAAAGCTGTGACTTGATCTCCATGATGTTGGTATTCGGATCGTTTAAGAAACCGCCGGCAATTCCGCGCGTGTTGCTCCGCTTTAACACCTCAATGATCTTCTCGTAATCGCAGGTCTCAAAATAGACCACATACGGAACATCCGTAATATTCTCAATCGCATCTAAAACACTGGTGTTTAACACCAGAAGTTCATGGAAATTCTCATTCATCTTCGCCTGATGTTTGAACACGAAGTCCACGTTCTCCACCGACACGAGGATCCGGTCTTTTCCGAAACGCTTGCTCGCCTCCTCGGCAAGCTCGATGCTGTTCGCCTTGGCGCCGTTGACAATGACCTGAAGGCATCCGGCATAGATAAACTTTTTGATGTCCTCGAGGCGGTTGATGTTGCCGCCCGCGCAGGTCTTGATCTCCACGTTGCGGTTGATGTTCTTGATCGTGTGAATATTCTTCTCATGCTCCTCATCATCGTCAGAGAGATCAAAAATGATAATCTTGTCAATTCCGTTGTCATTGTAAAGCTTTTTGCCAGCTCGATGACGTCCGCCAGCGGGTGTGATCCTCAATCCCCCGTACCGCCTGTCCGTTCTTTAAGTAAATCGTTGCAACGATATTTTTCTGTTCCATAAAAATATAATACCTTTCTATAAACTGCCCTTCGTAGACAAAATATCCGTAATCCGCGGATCATAAGATGTCGCCTCGTCGAGGGCTCGCGCAAATGCCTTAAACATCGCCTCAATCATGTGATGGTTATTGCCCGGCGTCAGCACCTTGATGTGCAGATTCATCCCTGCCGTGTAGGAGATCGCATAGAAGAACTCCTTCACCATCTCCGTGTCCATGTATCCGACTCTCTCTACGGTAAAATTACCGTCGAAGGACAGATACGGCCGTCCGGAGAGATCTACCGCGCATAAAACGAGTGTCTCGTCCATCGGCAGAATACAGCTTCCGTAACGCTTGATGCCCTTTTTGTCCCCGACCGCCTTTTTTGATCGCATTGCCGAGCACAATTCCGGTATCTTCGATCGTGTGATGACAATCCACGATCAGATCGCCTCCGCCTTGACCGACAGATCGAAAAAACCGTGTCTGGCAAAGCCCTCGAGCATGTGATCGAAAAAGCCGATCCCGGTATCGATCTCGCTTACTCCGCTCCCGTCCAGTTCCAGACTGAGCGTGATGTCTGTCTCCTTGGTCTTTCGCACATAATCTGCTGTTCTGCTCATACAAACTCCCGTTCCTTCCCAACACTTCAACTTTTATTATATTACGGTTTCCACGAAAAAGGAATTACTTTTGTTCAGAATTTTCCTCAAACCGGACACGGATTGAATTGGCGTGTGCCGTGAGTTTTTCGCACTCCGCGAACTGGATGATGTCCTTGTATACATTCTCAAGCGCCTCCCTGGAATAGGAAATGATGCTGGATTTCTTGATAAAATCATCCACGCCAAGCGCCGAGAAGAACTTCGCCGTACCGTTGGTCGGAAGCACATGATTCGGTCCCGCAAAGTAGTCGCCGAGCGGCTCGGAGGAATATTCGCCGATAAAGATTGCTCCGGCGTTGCGGATCTTCGTCATCACCTCAAACGGATTCTTCGTCACAAGTTCCAGGTGCTCGGACGCAATCTCATTGACCGTTGCAATCGCATCGTCCAGACTGTCGGCAACCAGAATGTATCCGTAATTCTCCAGCGATTTTGTGATGATCTCCTTTCTCGACAGCTTCTCCACAAAGCGGTCGATCTCAGCCGCCACCTGCCCGGCAAGCGTGCGGCTTGTCGTGATCAGGATAGCGGAAGCCATCTCGTCATGCTCCGCCTGCGACAGCAGGTCCGCCGCCACATAACGCGGATTCGCTGTCTCGTCCGCAAGGACAAGGATCTCGCTCGGCCCCGCGATGGAGTCGATGCTGACATAACCGAACACAGCCTTTTTTGCAAGTGCCACATAGATATTTCCTGGGCCTACAATCTTGTCCACCTTCGGGATGCTCTCGGTTCCGAACGCCATCGCAGCGATCGCCTGCGCGCCGCCCACCTTATAGATGGCGTCCACGCCCGCCTCCTTTGCCGCCACGAGTGTGGACGGATAGACTTTCCCGTCTGCTCCCGGCGGTGTCGTCATAATGATCTGCTCCACACCCGCCACTTTTGCCGGAATGACATTCATGAGCACCGACGACGGGTAGACGGCCTTGCCGCCCGGCACATACACGCCGACTCTCGCAAGCGGAGTCACCTTCTGTCCTAAGATAATGCCGGATTCCTGTGAATCAAACCAGGAATTCTGGCGCTGTCTGCTGTGATAGTCTCGGATATTGACAAGTGCCTTGCGGATCACGGAGAGGAGCTTTGGATCTACCTTCTCGTAGGCTTCCCTGATCTCCTCCTCCGTGACAAGGATATTTCCGGCATCAATGTCGGCACCGTCAAACTTTTTCGTGTAGGAAAAAACAGCCGCGTCGCGGTTGGCGCGCACCTCCTCGATGATGGCGTTCACACGCCCCTCGTACTCCCCGTAGGAGTTCGGGCTGCGCTTTAACAGATTCTCCAGTATATTCTGCTGTGTCTCTTTGGTTAACGTTAAGATTCTCATGCCAGATCCTTCCTTTCTATCTCTCTCTTTAAATCCGCGATCAGCTTCGTGATCCGTTCATTTTCCATCTTCATGCTGACCTGGTTGACCACCATCCGTGCAGACAGCGGACATACTTCCTCCAGAACCACCAGACCGTTCTCGCGCAGAGTCGAGCCGGTCTCCACAATATCGCAGATGACTTCCGAGAGCCCGACGATCGGCGCCAGCTCGATGGAACCGTTCAGCTTGATGATCTCCACCGTCTGATGCTTTTTATTGTAAAAATAGTCCTTGGCGATGTGCGGATACTTGGTTGCAACACGGATCAGTTCATGGTGCTTCAGCAACTCTTCCGCATCCTTCGGTCCGCAGATGCACATCCGGCATTTTCCAAACCCGAGATCCAAGACTTCGTAGATATTGCGTCCCTCCTCCAGTATGGTATCCTTCCCGACAATACCGATGTCCGCGGCGCCGTATTCTACATAAGTGGGCACATCCGGTCCCTTGGCAAGGAAAAAACGAAGCTTTAACTCCTCATTCACGAAAATCAGCTTTCTCGTGTCCTTATCCTTCATCTCCTCACAGGTAATGCCGATCTTCTCAAACAGTTCCAGTGTCTTTTTTGCAAGTCTGCCTTTGCCGAGCGCAAAAGTCAGATATCTCATATCCTCCATTTAAAACGTCTCTCCCTTCTCTGCCTTCTACGCGAAAAACTGCACGTTTGTCATCCGGCTGCGAGCTGCATAATCCTCGTAATCTTTCCTTTGCTTCGTCTCATCCCACAACATCAGCTCCACACAGCGTCCGGCTGCACGCGCTGTCGCCGCTGCGGTAATCGCCTTCTGCCGTTTGGCAGATTTATAGACCATCAGCTCCACACAGCGTTCCACCGGAACATCAATTTTCTGTCTCTGCAGTGCAGCCATCAGCTGGTCAATCACAAACGCAAAGCCGATGGATGCTGAATCTTTTCCAAAACAGGTGAGGAGCCGGTCGTATCTGCCTCCCTTTACAATCGCCTCTCCGCTTCCGAACGTATATCCCGCAAATATGATACCGGTGTAATACTGGTAGTTGCTGATCGTTCCAAGTTCAAACGAAACATAACGGGAAACCTCATAGACTTCCAGTATTTTATGAAGTTCCTCCAGATCCCCCCGATCGCCTTTAAGATCCTGGGATAGGATGCTGCACATTCCCTTGCGGCAGAAAGTTCATCCGAACCCGTGTAGAGATTCCCGAGCATGCCAAAGAGATTCTTTAAGTTCTCCTCGAGGTTTAAAGTCTCCACGAACTCCTCCACACCGAAAAAGTTCTTGTTGGAAATGAGTTCGCGCAGTTCCTCCTCCTGCTCCTCCAAAAGCCCTGCTGCCTCCATCAGTCCCCGGAAGAAATCCGCATGTCCGATGCTGAGCTGGAACTCTTTAAGCCCCGCCGCCTTCAAGCAGGAAATCACCATGGAGATCATCTCCGCATCCGCATCCACCGATGAATCTCCCAAAAGCTCCGCGCCAAGCTGTGTAGATTCTTTCAGGCGTCCCTGATAGCTGCTGTTATTGATGAATGTATTCCCCATGTAGCACAGCCGGATCGGCAGTTCCTCCTCGCCAAAATACTTTACGGCACAGCGTGCAATCGACGGCGTGATATCCGGTCTCAACACCAGCGTGTTGCCTTCCCGGTCAAAAAAACTTGTAGAGATCCTTCGACGGCGTGGTGCCGATCTCCCGTCCGAATATATCAAAAAACTCAAATGTCGGCGTCTGAATCGGATGATAACCGTGCAGACGTAATATATGATATAGCTGGTCCTGAAGAAGCATTTTCTTCTCACACTCATCATTATAAATATCCCGCACACCTTCCGGCGTATGCAATAACTGTCTTTTCATGATCGCCCTCATTTCCCTGATACTTTTTTATACTTTACCTTGCTACTATGGTAGCATGATAGCAAGTGAAACTCTGTTTATTATAGGAGATCTTAGAATAATTGTCAATCCCTGCGCAGCAAATCCTTCTGCAGTGCATCCAGATACGGAACCAAAACGCCACGCTGCCGCGGCAGGAAATACTCCGGGTCCAGTTCCTCATAGCGGAAACTCTTTCTTCCGCCCTCCTTTGCGCGCTTCCAGAACTCTAAGAGCATATCCAGGCGCAGATAGTAGAACTCATCCCGCTTCGTAAAACTGAGCAGGAAAAAAGATACCCCTCCCTGTTTTTCAAAGTTCTCCATGAACGCAACCTGATGTTCATGAATATTGGCAAGTGGAAAGGTATCCGTATTACATTCTTTTGCATCAAAACAGACCGGTATTCCCTGTACGGCACCGATATAGTCCACCGTGCTCTTCTGGTCAAAATACGCCAGCGTGATATGTCTGGTCTGTTTGTCGATATTGATCGGCGTGATCGGTGTGGGAATCTTCTGAATCAGCGCAAGACCGTTCTCCTGATAAATCTCATTGGTACGGTTGATAAACTCTTCCAGCGTTGATCCACGCAGTCCTCTTGAATTCCAAGTTGCCATATTGCCTCCAGATACTCTCTTGACACACCGGCAGTTAGCTGCCGTCATGCATCTTTCATCCTTTTCTTTTCTCTATTATATCGAATTCTCAGTAGGTACACAATAAAAATATCCCTTTGTCAAACCTCTCCAATTATGATATACTTGAACCCAGAGAGGGGTTTTACCCGAAGATCCTAGAATGAAGGTTAGCAATGGGAGGGATGCCAGATGGTCATGAATGAGTCAAACGAGAATTACCTGGAAACGATTCTGGTCTTAAATCATAGATTGTGCAACGTGCGCTCTGTCGACATCGCCAATGAGATGAACTTTAAGAAGCCAAGCGTCAGCGTGGCAATGAAGAATCTTCGTGAGAACGGTTATATTACCGTCAGCCCGGAAGGATACATCCATCTGACGGAAAGCGGACTTGAAGTTGCAGAAAAAGATTTATGAGCGCCACACAATCTTATCCAACTGGCTGACGATGCTTGGGGTTGATCCGCGGGTTGCCGCAGAGGATGCGTGCAAGATCGAGCACGATGTCAGTGCGGAAAGCTTTGAAGCGATCAAGCGCCACATCAATTCCAGTGCAGGAAAGATTTGAGGCGGTCAGATGCCACATCCATTTCCGTACAGGAAAGATCTGAGGCGGTCAGACGCCACATCCATTTCCGTACAGGAAAGATTTCATCGAAAACGACAAAAATGGAAGTTCAGCTTAAGGTTGAACTTCCATTTTTGTGCTGCAATTCTTTCTGCCACAACCTGTCTACCGGTTCTTACACCACTCTTCCACGCGCGCGAACTCTGCGCCGCAGGGCGCGATCACTTCTCTCCCGTCCGCAAAGACAATGCGGTATGCGTGAAGCATCTGTGATTTTACCTTACACTGTCTGCGAAATTGTTCGTTTGTGCCGGCGTCGCCGTACTTTACATCCCCGATGATCGGATGTCCGATGGACGCCAAATGCGCCCGGATCTGATGGGAACGTCCGGTGATCAGATGAACCTCCAGCCCGGTGTAACCGCCGCCCGTCCAGATGGGCCGGTACGCGGTCTCAATCGGCGCGGCATCCGCACTTTTGGGTTTTACCGTACTGACGATAACTTTATTCTCACGTTCATCCTTAACGAGCCACCCCTTCAAGTAATCTTCTCTAAGGACTTCCCCTTTTACCACACACCGGTAATACTTCTGGATCGTCCGCTCCTTTAATGCCTTAGACATCTCCTGAAGTCCCTTTAAAGTCTTTCCCGCAATCAGAATACCGGAAGTATTCCGGTCCAGGCGGTTGCAGACTGACGGACGGAAGGTGCGCATCTCCTCCTCGGTCAGCGC
>VOFD01002207.1_pt1 | contig 42783 bp, 53 predicted proteins | sample 5384101 | NCBI WGS metagenome assembly VOFD01 (sample SAMN12384723, study PRJNA508395) | human gut metagenome | isolation source: healthy gut C | host: Homo sapiens
CAACAAGAGCATAGATTTGGTCGGAAACAAGTGGCTGTTTCTGTTTTTGACCCAGACGCTTGACAGGAAAACGATTTCGTCATTTGACACTGCGGAATTGTCTCAATGGCCGCATCGAATCAGTCTGAATCTCAATTTGTCTTCGGTCTTTTCGAAGGAGTTTGTCAGCTTTGCCAAGAATTTCTTGAAAGATGATCAGAAGATTATCGTCGAAGTGCAGATGATGGACGTGTTTAACAATCTGCCGCTGTATTTTGAGGCGAAGGACTTGCTGCACCGCGGCGGTCATCAGCTGCTGATTGACGCAACCAGTCCGGAAATGCTCCATATGTTGAACATCAAGCGGCTGGAACCGGATTGGATTAAGATTTTCTGGGATCCGATTATGGAGTTTGACGCAAACAACGAAGAGTTCAGACAACTGGTCGAAGACCTGGGACGGGGAAAAGATTATTTTGGCCAAGAGTTTGGACGAGAAGTCGGTGCGGTGGGGAATGAGCCACGGAATCAGCGCATTTCAGGGGCCGTATATTGATAATCTGGAGGTTGCGATTATCAGGTCGCAGTGTCCGGGCGGAAAAGAGTGCAACGCGGTTGACTGTCTGAAGCGCCGCCGTTTGCTGGCCGGCGCTTTCAGGGACGAATGCCGTTATAAAGAATATTTGGAAAAGCTGTTGGGATAAAACGATGGGAATTTCATTTGTCCGGGGGGCAGAAAATACTTTAATCAAGCAGGATACGGTGATTTTCGATTATATGAAAAAAATCGAAAAAGACATTAATGCCTATAAGGTTCTGTATTTTTATACGCACAAACTGCAGAGCCAGAGCCTCAAGGCCATGCAGCGCCAATCGCTGGTGGAGACATTTGAAACGGTGGTGAAAAAAAATCCGCTGGGGAGATATTTGCGCTTCCCAATGAAGATATTATAGTTTTCTTTAACAAGAAGTGTAATGACGAGGTGTTGGCCTGTCTGGTAAAAAGTCAGGTTTATGTTTCATGATGATCCTTTAATCAGAAACGCTGATGATTTGGAAGAAATCGGTTTTATCAAATTTTACGACCTGTCGGTTGAGAGCGGCGCTTTTCGCGATATAATCCGTTCAACGATGCAGGAGGGAAACGGCGGCGTTATCGGCGCTTCGGCGCAGAAGTCAAAACAGCAGAGCTCAATACCGTCGGTTTATAATACGACAACCCATAAACTGCGCCGGGTGTTAACGCCGGAAATGCTGGCAAAGGTTCAAAAGATTTTGTCCGTGGCTGATTTTTCGAGTTTTATCCGCCGGCAGTCGATTTGTGCGGTTATCGGAAAGGCGCCGCCTCAGCGTGTGTTTGAAGAAGTTTACGTTTCTATTCCCGATTTGCGCGAGATGCTGCTTCCGGACGTGGATTTAACGGCGAATCCATGGTTGTTTTTATCGTTGAGCGAGACTTTGGACAAGCGTGTGCTGGAGACGATTAACCGCCATGACGACGGTTCGCTGTCGGGAAATTTCAGTATCAACATCAATGTGTCGACAATTTTATCGGATGACTTTCTGGAGTTTGACGAAAACATCAGTGCATCAATGCGTCCGAGTATTATACTTGAATTGCAGCTGGTGGACATTTTCAGTGACATTCGCGCGTTCATCCTTGCCAAAACGTTTGCTCAGGCAAGGGGATATAAAGTGTGCATCGACGGTATTACCGTGGACAAGCTGAAATATCTTAACCGGGCGAATCTGAACTGCGATTTAATTAAAATCATCTGGCATCCGAGTTTTATGGATGTTATTCATGAGGATCAGCATTTTATGGATTATGTAAACAAAGCCGAGCGGGCAAAGATGATATTATGCCGCCTTGATGATCCTCAGGCTGTGGAGGTCGGCAATTCTCTGGGCATCAACTTATATCAGGGGCGCTATATCCAGAGGATGTTGAACGCTCAGCCCAGGCGGACGATTTTTTCGGTGCGGAAGTAAGTTTCCGATAAACAATGAAAGTTTTAGCATTAATTTTAGTCAGATATAAATTTTTGACAATAAATTAATAAAACCTCCGAGATGTTGAGTCTCGGAGGTTCAGATGCTTAACTTAATAGGTACAGGAAGAACCGTTGCGCGTCCAGCCTTGGTTTGCTGTGTTGTTTTGGCAGCTTTCCATTGTCGGCTGACTTCCGTTGTGTATGCCTCCAACGCTGGCATCTCCTTTATTTGTGTAGAGGAAGTAATCTTCACCGGCGATTTCGCAATATACATCTTCCCAAAGGAAATGCCGATACCAGGTTTCTGAGTTAATTTGGTATGCATGACAGGGAATAGCAATATAGGCATAGTAAGATTTTTGTACCTGTTTTGCACTTATAGCATGTTTTTCCATTTGTATCGGAAGTTGTCTCTTGAATTTGACAAGATACGGAATAGGAATATCCACTGGGGCAGCTGACGGCGGGAGCTTTGTAACAGGTTCCCGAAGCAGCCCCGCAAGAACAGGTCTTGGACGCGGTCTGAGCCGAACTTCCCCAGGAATTGCTCGCCGAGTAGCCACTGGGACAAGAGTAAGAATGAGTGTGCCCTTTACAACACAGTCTGGTCCCGCCGCAACCGTCGGAACAAGATTCCGTCCCGTCGGTACAGCCGGTCTCGTTTGCCGATGGAGTACAAGACTTGCAGGAAGTGCATTTGCCACAAGAGTTTGTGGAAGAACAACCGTAATCGCAGGATTTGTCGGCTACATCGCAGTCAGGATTGCCCGAACAAGAGGTACAGATACCGCAGGAGTTGGTTGAGGCACATCCGTAGTCACAGGAAACCGCCGTCGCACTGCAATCCGGGTTGTCTTTACAGGACGTGCACTTTGAACAACTGTTGTAAGACGCGCAGCCGTAGGTGCAGGATTTGTCGGAAACGTCACAGTCGGGATTGGACTTGCAGGAGGTACACCGGTCACAGGAGTTGTATCCGGCACAGCCATAGGTACAGCTCATGGAAGAAACCGTACATTCGGGGCGGATGGTACAGCCGTTGTAGTTACCGCCGCAGGAAGACCCCGAAACTTCGTATTCTCCGGAACAGTTGGAAGAATTGTATTGAAACTCGGATTTGCATACACATTTGTTATATTTACCCTCACAGGAAGTGCCAGCAGTTGTGTAGTTGCCGGAACAATTGGAAGAAGTATATTTATATTCGTCCTTACAACGACAGTTAACGTGACATTTGAGAGAAGAAGTCACATTGTAGTTATACTTGGAACAGGTATATCTGTCATCAATATTGGAAGGCGTATGCATTCCGTAGTTTTTCTCACAGTTGCCGTCAATGTCTCCGCCACCGGCATCATCAGAACCGCGGCTGACGTTTCCCTTCATATAATCGGGAAGCCAATAGATACCGGCGACTTTGATGCCGGAAGCGGAAGCAAACGACTGAGGCAATAATGACATTGGTGTGAAATGCGGGTTAGCAGCAAATACGTCGGCCACAAAGGCCACAGAGGCGAATAAGAACATCGACACTGATGATAAAATAAGGAATTTTATATGCTTCATGACCGTCATCCTTGCTGTAATAAGAACCAAAGCCGTTTGCTTTAATTTCTATTTTAACAAAAAAATGTTTTAATGTAAAGAATTTATTGAGCCGGGTAGACGGAAAAATTGAGTGTAAAAAACGGTTTTCATTATAATGAAAACCGTTTTTCAATTGAGGAGATGATAATATTATTGTTTTAATTGTAAAGTTCTTCTGAGCAATTCATCTTTTTTACGCAACTTTTTTTTTTTAACTGCTCAATGCGGATTAAATTTTTCCAAACGTGTCTTTCTTCTTCTTTGATCTCAGAATCCAAGCTGGCGTGCTGAATTTTAAGGCTTTCTAAAGTTGTATTGATATACTCCATGTGCAGCCTCCTGTAGGTGGATAACACTTATATTATAATATCTAATATCTTATTTTTCCAGCATAAAGAATCAAAATACGGTATGTAAAATTTTGATAGGGGAGGGAATCCGCGGAATCTTTGAACAATGCTCGGGAAAAAAACGCTGTTGATTTTTGTTTCCTGCCAAGTAGAATTACGGTAGTTAAAATCAGGGCGGAGAATTTGATGAAAAATACCGAGTTGTTTTCTAATAAGGCGGGAGTATATGCTGCCTCCCGCCCGGGGTATGCCCGTGATGCCGTTTTGTATCTGATTTCCTTGACGGGGGTTTCTGCTCCGGTAATTGCGGACGTGGGGTCGGGAACAGGGATATTTTCCCAAAGCCTGTTGGAGGAAGGTGCGCAAGTTTTTGCCGTTGAGCCTAATGACGATATGAGGCAGGTAGCGGAAGAAAAACTTAAACATTTTCCGTTGTTTCATTCCGTTCGGGGAAGCGCGGAGAGTACGACTTTGGCTGATTGCAGCGTTGATATGATTACTGCTGCAACATCGTTTCATTGGTTTGATTTTGACGGGTTTAAGCGTGAATGCCGGCGGATTGCAAAACCGGGAGCGAAAGCCGCAATCATTTATAATCACCAGCAGAAGAATGATTTTACAGAGGCGCGGCATGAAATCGTCGTAAAGTATTGTTCGCATCGCAGCGGCTTTGACGAAGGAAGAGACACCTTCTCGAAGATAGAAAGTTTTTTTGCCAAAGGGTATGACGTAAAAGAAATTCCGAATAATTTGCAGTGGGATGAGGACGGATTTGTTGCGAGATGTTGTTCTTCATCCTTCAGTCTGCTTCCGGGAGACGAGCGGTTTGAAGAATACGAAAATGCATTGAGGCTGTTGTTTCGGGCGTATGCAAAAGATGGCGTCATTACCCTGATTAATCATACCCGGCTGTTTGTCGGCGACATTGCTTAACTGCGGATTATGTTTTCTGCTTGTTTAAGGACTTTTTTCATCAGAGTTGAAAACGGATAAGAGCCGAGGTCGGAGAATGTTGTGAAAAAGCCGTCGGCAAAGGGTTGCTCACGTTGCACGCGATATATTCTCAGCGTCAGTTTGAAATGGGTGAAAACGTGGATGACCTCCCGCCCGGTATCAACGGCGTTGTTCAATTCCGGGTAGTTTCCTTCGTCACGCCAGGGAAATTCGTAGAGTCCGGAAAGCAGCCCCTTTTCCATTCGTTTACGGATAAGAACATCTCCTTTGCGGTTGCAAATGAGATATACGCTGCCATGCTTTTCTTTTTTTGCCGGTTTGGTGCGGTTGGGGATATTTTCGATATCCGGGCGGTTTTTGATTGGCAGTGTTTTTGCCAGGGACAAAGCAGGCATTGCGGTTTTTTGGGGTGCAGACGCCGGCGCCCAAATCCATGATTGCGGAGGCATAGTCGGCAGGATGTTTTGTGCTGGTCAAGGCTTGGGCTTTTTCACGAATAAGCGGCATTATTTTTTCGACAGGTTCCGTGAAGCCATACATACGACAGATAATGCGAATGACGTTTCCGTCGATAACGGTTTCGGGTTGGTTGAAAGCCAAGGCTAAAAAGCTGGCGACGGTATATTCTCCGATACCTTTCAATTTAAGAACATCCTGGCGATTATCGGGAAACCGTCCCCCGTATTGTTCCATGATGGTTTGAGCGGTTGCGTGCAGCGAACGGGCCCGGGTGTAATATCCCAGTCCCTGCCAATAGAAATAGACTTCTTCCAGCAGGGGCGGCGGCCAAGTCGGCTATGGTGGGGAAACGCTCCATAAACCGGTGAAAATAGGGAATGACGGTTTTAACGGTGGTTTGCTGAAGCATCAGTTCCGAAACCAAAATAACATATGGATCGGGATGGGGACCGCCTTTGATCCGCCAGGGCAGGTTGCGGCCGTTTTGATTGTACCATTCAAGAAGCTGATTTGATAAAGTTTGTTTTGACATGCCTGCAATTATATTCTTTTAATTTCTTGATGTCTATGCAATCGGAGGAAAATTAACATATCGATTTGAGAAAGTTTACGGTTGTTTTTTTTGGTATGTTGACGGTCTTCGCTCGGAAACCTTGTGAAAAATGTTACAAGGTTTACTTGTTTTTTGTTTGATAATGTGATAATTCGGGCAAACGTGTTTATTCATTATTTTATAAATTTAAATTATTAATGTTATGAGAGGAAAACTCAGTTTATTATTGTTGGGGCTGTTTTTGAGCATCGGCTCATTTGCCCAAAGTTTTACACCTTCGTTTGAAAAAGAGTTTTTGGCGCAGATGTTTGCGCAGTGTCCGGACTCTTTGAAAGAAGATTTTCTCAAAATGGAAACTTCTTACAGTACGTATAAGTTTAAAGAAATACGTTCCATAGAGCAGATGAAGAAGTTTTATCAGAAGAAGTATAAAGATAATCCCGAAGTTATCGGATATATTACCGATGAGGTCAATGCATATGTTCGACACGGCGACGGGGAATCAAATTTGCGGGTTGATTTTTATTATGTTGACCGGCAAGATACTTTAAACTGTTTTCGCATAAATAATGATTACGGTACGTTGTCCAAGTCGTTCGTTACGAAGTCCGGCAAGCGCTATGAATTGAGGCATGCCTGGGGATTTCTGAAGTTGAGCGAAGACGGAATGACATTGTTGGATTGTTACTGTTCCAGAACAAGTGCCGACAATCAGGGAGGAGCGGGAACTGACGATTATTCCGTTTACGGGAACGAATCCTTTTGTTGGACTACTCCTGTCAATCAGGGGCGTATTCCCGCTTTTTTGAGCTTATCTTTGACGAAATGTATTTTGTCCCGTTCGGAACTTTGTTCCGGCGGGATTTTTTATACATATATTTGATGTGGGGATAAACTTTGTCTACAGGTGTTCCGTGACAAGATGGCTCAGGTGTTTTTATCATAACAAAAAAGCTCCGAATGGAGCTGTTTTTATTATGGTGCTCGAAGTTGACGAATTGTTGAACTCCGTTAGGGATGCGACTCCTGATATTAACGGAAGGATTAAATGAAATATATTGACATTTGCGGAGAATAATAGCTATAATATCCGCATAATTTGCGGAGATTGTCAATGTATATTCACGAACAAAAGAACTGGCCAGACTTTATTTGGAATAATGATGAGCTTTTGATATTATCACAAAGGTATCATTTAAGCAAGGAACACTGCTTGGCAAAATGCAAAGTCTTGGTTTTGATTTCAGGCAAGAAGCTCTTTTGAACAACTTGACCGAAGAAATAACCAAATCAAGCGAAATTGAGGGAGAATTGTTAAACAAAGACGAAGTTCGTTCCTCTATTGCCAGAAGGTTAAATATACATAATGAAAAATCCATCGCCAGCAGCCATCATATTGATGGCGTTGTTGAAATTATGATTGATGCCACACATAATTTTGAAACACCTTTGACTTATGAAAGGTTGTGCGGTTGGCACGCTGCATTGTTTCCGACAGGATATAGCGGAATGTATAAAATAAAAACAGCTTGTTACAGAGATGATAAAGAAGGGCCAATTCAAGTTGTTTCCAATAACAGGGGACGGGAAATTGTGTATTATGAAGCCCCAAAGCCTCTTTTGATAAAAAAAGCATATATGGATGATTTTTTTTTAAATGGGTAAATGAAACAAATGATGTCAATCCGTTGATTAAAGCCGCTATTAGCCATTTATGGTTTATTACAATTCACCCGTTTGAAGACGGCAACGGCCGCATAGCACGAGCCATTACAGAGTTGATGCTGGCAAAAGCTGAAAAGTCATCTTACAGATTTTACAGTATGTCAGCTCAAATCCAAAAGCAAAAAAATGAATATTATAAAATATTGGAAACAACGCAAAAGGGAACGCTTGATGTCACGAATTGGATAAAGTGGTTTTTAGAAACAATGTTACAAGCGTTGGAAACTTCTGAGACAATGGTGGAAAATATTATTATTAAGGCTGAACGCTGGATGGAATTTAATAAATTTTCGTTAGATGAAAACCAGAAGAAAATGATTAATATGCTTTTTGATGGTTTTGAAGGCAATCTGACTTCAAGCAAATGGGCAAAAAATCTGTAAATGTTCGCAAGATACGGCAAGTCGTTCCATTAAACAGCTTGTTGAATTTGGAATATTGAAACAGCAAGGAAGCGGTCGCAGCACGCATTATGTTTTAACTTGCGGAGATTAACTCTCATAATCTCCGCATATTTTGCGTATATATAACAGGAGATTGGAATAATGGATAGGCAAATTATTGAAATTTCAAATAATGGTTTTTTTCTTATCATTATATCGGGGATTTCTTGTTATAGAAAATGAGGAGAAACAAAAACAAGAGATACCTTTAGATAATATTTTATCTTTAGTATTGTCGGCAGATAATACCGTTATATCTAAAAATATAGTCAATGCTATCATTGAACAGGGAGGAAATATTATATTTTGCGACAAAAAATATTTGCCTTCAACGATAGCTGTGCCATATACGGGACATTGGCTGACGTCACATCGAATAAAACAGCAAATAGATTGTTCCAGACCATTACAGAAAAATTTATGGAAAAGCATTGTCCAGCATAAAATATTAAATCAAGCCTCTGTCTTGGAATATTTTTTTCCTGATAATAAAAATATCGAAAGATTAAAAATTTTAGCCAAAAATACTTTTAAGTGATGATGCCCGCAATAATGAAGGAATGGCTGCGGCTTTATATTTTAAATCATTGTTCGGCAAACAATTTGTGCGTAACAGGTTGAATCCCGATATAAATATTTTGCTTAATTATGCTTATACCATATTAAGGGCTATGGTGGCCAGAGCTGTTTCTGGCAATGGTTTATTGCCTTATTTGGGGCTAAAACATTGTGGAAAAACTAATTCGTTACCTCTGGTTGATGATTTGATAGAACCATTCAGGGCAATAGCCGATAAATTGGTTTTTGATGAAGTAAATAAAATTGTTGATACTGATAATATTGAATTAAATACAGAAATAAAAAGAAATTTAGCAAAGCTTATTGTATTTCCTATGATTACAGGTAAAGGGGCGGTTACTTTAAATGAAGCAATATATGATTTTGTCGGCAGCTTAGTATCAAGTTTTGAAGATAAAAAGTATTGCTAAAATATCCTCAATATGAATTATCGAAATAAGAGATTAGGCGGTGCTAAGTTATAGTTGACCGTCTAATTAATCTCTGATAAGCTGGTTGAAAACATCAAGAATGATTCCGAGCAGTTATAGTTGACCGTCTAATTAATCTCTGATAAGCTAATATCTAGAGCTAGAACTCGAAAAATTAAGTTATAGTTGACCGTCTAATTAATCTCTGATAAGCTTTTTTCCTCAAAATGTATGTATTTCCAGCCAGTTATAGTTGACCGTCTAATTAATCTCTGATAAGCTATTGGCGAGCCTAAGGCTTTATGGCGTGTAGTTATAGTTGACCGTCTAATTAATCTCTGATAAGCTCACCGAGGGCATTGGTTGTTCTGCAAAGGTGTTATAGTTGACCGTCTAATTAATCTCTGATAAGCTCATTCCGCAGCTCAACAGAAAATACACGGTGTTATAGTTGACCGTCTAATTAATCTCTGATAAGCTGTTCATTTTAGCGAAGTTTTGCAGACTTCTGTTATAGTTGACCGTCTAATTAATCTCTGATAAGCTATCTAATAGCATAAAGCCTTGAAATTATTCTATTTCAAGGCTTTGTTTTAACTTTTAAAAACACATTTTTCAGTGGTTAAAACAACAATAATTGACCATTTTTTTCGCGAATCTCTTCTTCATTTTCTTCAAAATTCTTGCCTAAATAATTCTCCGTCATCAAATATTGTTTATCTGTAATGTAGATAAATGAGATAGATGAGTTATCTGGAATAAATTTTGAAAGTTTTTTTGTGGTCGTTTGTCCGACAGACAAACTTTTAACAGGCTTAATATATACCGAAAATTGTTTCATTACGAAACCATTATCGAGTAATAGATTGCGGAATCTTGTTGCTTTGCGCATTTCGGTTTTGGTGCGAACAGGAATGTCAAACATACAGATTATCCACATCATTGACCACCCTGTCAGAGTTTCAAGCCGCTGTCTTCGAGCCATTCCAAAGAACCTTGTGTTTTTTTTTGATTTTGCCGAATGGCGTCAATTCAACTTTGCGTGCTTTGTGAGATGTATAATATGCCAATCCTTTTCTGAGAGTATTTACAAAAGTATATTGCAATGTTTTATCTTTGGGTGAAGTCATACGGGCGTCTGTAATATAGTCAATATTAAATTCTCCTTCACTAAACTTCTTTACTTTTGCCAAACATCTTTCTTTGTCAGTATATTGTTTCCATTCGTCAGGCGTATCAAGCTCTAAAATATCACCTTGTTGGACAGACCAAATAATTTTTCCGCCGTCTTTTTTCCATTGAGGTTCAAAATCTGCTTGGTTTGCGTCAAATCGCTTAATGACTTCCCAGCCGACTTTGCCATCTTTAACGTAAAAATCTACACAATGGTTGTTTCGCCCCTCATAAGCAACGCCGTGTTTTTTGATATAAACTAAAGAGGAATTGTTTTCAAACATCTAAATTTATCGCCTTTCCATAGGCCTTTATCTTGGATAATACGGAATGCTTTTAACAAAATTCTTCCTTCGGTAATTTTGATTTCCTTTTTACCTTCAGCTACGCCTTGCTCATTTTCGGCAATTAAAATTTGTTCCGCCGTATTCATATAAAGTTCAAAATCTTGTACTAACTTAGCCTGTTTCGCTTTATGTTCTGCAATATCCTCGTGCCATTCATTTTTAATTGTTTCTGGAATAAGCAATTTCGTTAAATCTTTAGCGGATTTTACCACTTGTAAAATTTTACGAGAATAAACAGTGATTAAAGAATTCGGGTCGTCAGGGTTTTGACACAAAACGGTTCTGCCTGTTTCTTTATGGAATTGTCCTGCTTTGCTGTGATTAGGCTTGTGCGAAACTTTGACGTCTTTAAGGCAGGAAATGACTTTTCTTCTAAAATCTGCTACGGATTCGACAGAAGTTAACGGCAACGGATAATAAATTTTGTTAATATCATTTTCTTCTGCCATTCTTTGAATCAATCCATGGTTTGCACAAGCAACCGTTATAGCATCCATTGCGTGATGTCGGTGGTCAATACGGGGTTTGGGTTGCCATTCTTTATTTTTTGCCTTATCAAAAAAACTTCCATTTGCCATCAATATCGGGCTTGTTTATTCCATCTATGATTTCGCCTGTATCCTGCTCCAGCCAATAAGGAGAACAATCAACATATCTTGGAATATCAAGCCCCATTAAATTATATTCCAGACCATATAAATTCCAACGTTGACGTAATTTGGCCGTTTGTCCGCCTTTAACCGCCAAAATGCGATTTTGCATAACTTCGTCACAATCCGAGCAATCGACAACAGCCCGCAAATATCGCTGTGCCATTTTTGCAACATAGCGGGTATCTGTTAGATAACGGGTGCTTTCTTCTTTGTCGCCGCTTTCTTCATATTTTTCATGAGCATCAGCTTCAAACCGCCAAGACTTGTCAGGGGTGCGGAACGGCATTCTTTAGAATTTCTCTGATTTGTTCTGGTGTTTTTGCTTCTTCAAAATATTCATAAGCATATCGGTCGCCTTTGTTTAAGTTATCATTGCGATTAACTAAACAGAGGTTGTTATATGTATCTGTTCCGCCTTTGGCCTGGGGAATAATATGCTCAATTTCCATACCCGTAAATACAGAAGAAATATTTTGTGTCGGGTTATAGGCATCTTTCCAGCCTTGTTCTTTGGCTAATTTATACTTTAAAATGTTTTTATTGTTTATGGCAATTTTATGTTCTTTTAAATAATTTTTAGCCTCTTCATTAAGTCTTTCATTTTGTTTTTGTCGGTTTTCAAATTCTTTTTTCTTCTTTGTTGACATACCGACATCACGACCAAGTTCAATATTGATATCATAAGGCTTGCCATAAATTTTGATAATTTCATTAACAACTAAGCGGATTTGATTGAGAATCATATGCACGGCAGGATTGGCGATTTTGCCCCATTTTATCTCATCAGGGTTAAGGCTTTGGTTGTTATTTATCATTAACGGCGGAAGCGGAGCCGTATCTGTTTGTAAAATTTCCCCATAATAGGGAAGTTGAAAACATTTTCCCTGATTTTGGCGGGCGATTTCTTCCTCTGCCATAAATCGTTTATCCGTTTCCGCTAATTTGTCGGTAATCTCACGATGGGTTAATACATCTTCTTTTAATTTTTCGAGAATAATTTTTGTGGCACTTATCCCTAACATTCCCCGCCCTTTGGGCAGCTTGGTTAAAAAAGGTTGCCGATTTCTTTTTCGTCATCAATTTTCAGAATTGGCTTAAGATACTCGATTAACGCATCTTCATTGTATAAACGGGCATTTTTATCCTTTGACATTTTGGGTTCTGCTAAAAACTCAATAAAAGATGAGAGCTCGTTTTCGTTCAGATTCTGCAAATGTTCGTTATTTGCAAATTCGGGACGAGAATATAAATAGGCTTTAATTACTTTGTCATCAACCAAAGAAATTTTGTGTTGTGCCGATAAGTTGAGCAATTTTTTGATTGCCTGTTTACCCGCATTTTGGCCTTTAAGCAAAAAGTTCATTAACGATAGAATCTCTTTCTTCCAAGGTTAATTTTCTTTTGCCCATATCGTTTAAAATGCGAATATTGTTGACTTCTTCATAAATACGACGCATTTCAGCCAAAGGATGGGCTTTTAGCAGGCGATCTTCTTCCCTGAAATAAATGCATTTACCTGTGGCATAAGGTGCTGCCGGACGTTCATAAAATAAAATGTCGTAAATTTCTTTCTTTAAATTTTTTTTTTCATTTGCGGATAAAATTCGGCTTGTTTATCCCAAATTTGATTGAACTCATCTTTAACAAGGTAACGAGGGATGGCATAATCTACAATATTTTTTCAATCGCATATTTTTTCTGACGAACGGTCTTGTTGTTTCCTTTGCCAGAGATTATTTTATTATAAAAAAAAATTCGCCGATAGTTCTGGAATTTGTTTCTTTTAGATGATACAACATCATATCATAAGAAGACTTTTTAGCTTTTGATTTTTCGCCCTCTTCTAAAATTTCCTCTTCTGTTTCTTCACTAGCCGAAACAAAACCTGCTCCACGGTGTTTGGCGATATGCAAGACGGCTCGTCCGACATAATAAGGGCTTGCTAATCTTTCATTTAGGGCATCTGTTCTAATTTTATAAGGAGATTTGCTTTTTTAGTTTATCGGTTCCTTCAGGATTTTCATCTGGTCATAAACCGTTTTCAAAAAGTTTTTTAGCTAAAAGCTCCAACCGCTTTTTTTGTTCTGACCAAATTTTTGCGGGCTGTTCTTTTAAGTCTTCTCTCCTCAGCTCCTTCTGAAACTTCAAAAAATACGAACGCCTGCATCAATAATATCTTTTGCATTACCTTCATTATCGAGTTCAATAATGGCACTTCCTATTGAACCAACACCCAAATCAAGACCCAGACGATATTTCATAGCTATCTCCCATATATGCAAATAATTTAATATAGGCTATAATATAAATATTGACATTTCAACCATAATATCGGCATAATAGGGGTGTTATGTGAATGACGTAATTTTTTTCAGAGATTAATTAGACGGTCAACACATATATAATAAGGCTGAAAATGCCGTAAGATGAGGGGGCAATTCGTTGCTCCCATTATTTTAATATATCGTAAAACTTCAAGTTTTTGACATATTGAAAGCGATGCAAAGAGGAATGTTTGTCATACGCATTGTATTTTATTTTGCGTGGATTTGCTAATATCTGTAAACAAAGGTTATGTAAGAAATTTCCTATTTCTATTTTAGGTTTTTACCAATATTGGTTATTTTCTAAAATGGGATTTTAGGAAAATAATTTAAAAGTTTCCATTTATGTTTTGTTTTTAAGAAAATCTAAAAAACTTTTATGCGTGAGTATTAAAACTTTACCGATAGGGAAATTTTTGTTGACATTTTGTCGTTTAATGGTGTATATTTACCGATAGGGAAATTTTTTATTCAAAAGGTTTTCTTTATAGTGAAAATTTACCGATGAGGAAATTTATGAAAACAAAAGATTCGGCAGATATGATAAGAAAGAAACGTAAAGAGCAAAAACTCACCCAGCCACAGTTGGCTGGTTTATGCAATGTCGGTGTGCGGTTTATTGTTGATTTGGAATCGGGCAAAGAAACCTGTCAAATTGGCAAAGTATTATATGTTCTGGATATGCTGGGAATTAAATTAAAATTGATGGAGAAAATCAATGAATTTGCTTGATGTCTATTTTCACAATAAAAAGTCGGGATTTTGAAAGAGCATAATTCCAGATTGAGCTTCAAATATTTGGATGATGCTACAGAAGCGATTGCTCATCAGCTTCCGTTGCAAAAAGAAGTTTTTGGCGATAAAGAAACACGAAGTTTCTTTTCTAATTTATTGCCCGAAGGAGATGTGGTAAAGAAAATTGCCCAGATAAAGCAGGTTTCGCTCAACAACCCATTTGCATTATTAAGAGAATTAGGTGGAGAATGTGCTGGAGCAGTTTCCCTTTATCCGCAAGGTATGACACCGATTTTTAATGATACTTTGGAAGAAATATCCGAAGAAGAGTTGGCTACTCTTCTGAACAAGCTTTCTCAAACTCCGTTATTAACCGGTGAAGGTATTCGTCTGTCGCTTGCAGGAGCACAGGAAAAGCTGGCTTTAACAATTTTCCCTGATGATGATAAGTATTATAAGCCATCCGATAAACATATTTCTACTTGGATTTTAAAGCCTGAGAATCGGAATTTTCCTGACTTAATCTATAATGAATATTTTTGTATGAAGTTAGCAGGTTTTATGGGATTAAATGTTGCGACAAGTAAAATTAAAAAGTTTGGCTCAGTAACGGCTTATATGACAAAGCGATTTGACAGGCAGAATACTGTTCAGCGAATCCAGCAGGAAGATTTTTGCCAAGGTTTGGGGCTATCTAATAAAAAATATCAAAGGACTGAGGGAGGGCCGAGCATTAAGCAATGTTTTCAGTTCATCCATAATAATCTGGCGAACAAGGCGAAAGATGAATTGCATTTTTTGAAAAGCATTGCTTTTAACTTTTTAATTGGTAATTCGGATGCACACGGAAAGAATTTCTCTTATTTGCACACGGCAAATGGCTATATTCTTGCTCCTTTGTATGATTTGGTATCTACCCAAGTTTATCCGCAACTGGCCAAAGAAATGTCAATGTCTATCGGTGGCGAGTATGAACCTGACAGAATTACCAGAACCAATTTTATGGTAATGGCAAAAGAACTTGGTGTGAAATCTCAACTTATTAATGACATTTTGGATAAATTGGCTGCAGAAATCATTGTGCAGGCAGAAAAGCTCAAAGAAATGACGATGACCGAAAAAACTTATAATCCTGTTTATAATAGGATTATTGAGGTTATCAAAGCAAGAGTTGCTCAGTTATAATTCAGTTTTTTATGTAGGGTTGGTAAATTTCTATTTTAGAAAATTCCCAATATTGGGTGTTTTCTAAAATGAGATTCTTGTAATTTAATGATTAGTATTAATGAGGGATTAAAATATGATAGGGAAATCTGACGATACAGGAGAACTTTTTAATGTAAAAAAAATTGTAAAAAATAAGATAAGATGTAAAAAATGTGGTGATATTATAGAAAGTGTATCTGTAAATGATTTCAAATTTTGTAAGTGTGGAGCAGTAGCCGTTGATGGTGGATTTGATTACTTGCGTAGATGTGGCAATTTAGAAGATATTGAAGAATTAAGTGAAGTGGAGCGTGGATAATATGAAGGTAATATTTGAATTTGATACAGAGAGTGAAAATTTTAATTCTATTGAATTGGAACGCCATAAACAGGCTGATGATATGGCGAAAGCGTTAGGCGAAATATTGAAAAAAAAGCACGTAGTTGGGATAAGTATGATGAGCGGTCTGCTATTCCTACTGATGAACTCAGAAAAGAATTAAATGAAATAATGCCAATATGTTGATATTGAAAAAATTGGGTATTAGGTGATGTCTTTCGGAATCATCTGATTATTTTGGGATGTTGTTTTTGCGGAGAAAAACTAGTCTAATCTCCGCATATTTTGCGTAGATTATAGCTCTATACAACAACCTACAAAATTTTACCGATAGGGAATTTTTTTTATTCAAAAAAAATTTTTTGTAATTAAAATTTACCGATAAGGAAATTTATAAAAGCCTTATTCTATTTTAGATTTTTACCAATATTAGGTGTTTTCTAAAATGATAATGGAGTGATAAAATAAAGTATTTGTTGACTTATCTTAAGATGTTAACTATATTAATAATAAATCTATGCAAAATTTTAGCAAAGAATGGCGATTATATGTTAATAAGTTTCAAGTTTAGTAATTATAAAAGCTTTAAAGATGAGGCTGAATTTTCAATGGAACCATTAACCAATAATGGTTCCATTAGCAATGCTATTGAAACTGGCTATAAAAAAGCACCTTGTGTTTATAGAACATCAGCAATTTTTGGAGCTAATGCTTCTGGTAAGTCTAATTTTATTGAAGCAATAAACTACTTTCAGCATTTAATGGAGAGTAGCTACTTAAAAAGATTAAATGAATCAATGGAGCTTCCTTCATATAAGCTTTTGCGATGAACAAGAAAATTCAAAATTTGAATGTGAATTTATTAAAAATGGAATAGCTTACAGATATTTTATAGAATTAAATGATACTGAAATTGCGAAGGAAGAAGCTTTTTTACACCGAACTTTCAGAAAATAAAAGAGAAAAGTGTTTGTTCAAACGGTCATTAGAAGATTTCGTCAGCCCATATGGTTTGGATAAAGAATTTGCAAAGCAAACCTTAAAAAAATAGGCTTTTGATTAGTGAATTGGTGAATAATAGAAATATTCAAGACCAACATATATTGAATATATATAATTGGATAGTTATGGATATTGCAGTTCTTTCAACCCCGTATGAATTAAATTTAAGAGTGATATTGCTAAAAGAGAGCTTGATTTAGAAGAAAAAACAAAGTTTTTAAACAAGGCAGATATTCATATTGATAGATTAGTTTCTAACAGAGATGGGCTTTTTTCTATACACAAAAGTGAAAGCGGGAAAGAAGTCGCATTCAATTTTGAAGAAGAGGAATCAGAAGGAACAATTATTTTATTGGCTTTATCTGATGATGTATTACCTGTATTGGAAAATGGTAAAATACTTTTTGTTGATGAGCTTGATAAATCTTTTACATCCTCATTTAGTAAAATATTTGGTAGGATTATTCAACAATCCAGAAACAAATCCGAAAGGAGCACAACTTATCTTCACTTCTCACGCTCACTATTTGATGGATGGAGAGCATCTGACCAGAGACCAAATTTGGTTTGTATCCAAGGAAAATGGTTATTCCAGCGATTTATATTCTTTGAGTGATTTTAAACAAATCAAAAAAGAAAAAAAGGTGCTTTTTATAATGAATATATGTATGGCATCTTTGGGGCTATTCCCAATATCAATGGAGACTAAACGATGGCAAGGACTCAAAAAAAATAAACAATTACGCCCCTTGCATCTGTTTATTTGTGAGGACAGTAAATCTTCAAAATACTATATGCAGGGATTAGGGAGAGCCAAAGGTATTAATATTAAAGCCGAAGAAGCAGACGGGACAAGCCCTGCAAATGTTTTAAGAAGTGCAAAAGAAAAGCAGAAACTATTTAAAGACAAAGGAACCGTACAAATTTATTGTCTTTTGATAAAGATGATTGTGATGATGAAAAGTTTAAGAAAGCTATTCAGCAATGTAGAAAAGCAGGTTTTGTAGATGCTGTTTCGGTTCCTTGTTATGAATATTGGCTTTTATTGCATTTGAAGAAAACCAATCAGCCGTTTAAAGATGCCAAAGAATGCTGTGAAACATTCCAATCCGAATATAATAGAAAATTCCAAACCCAGTATACAGTTAAGCAATTGAAGGCAAAAACAGATATTTTTAATGATTTGAAAGATAATTTGGATTCTGCAATAGTTAATGCAGATAGCTTGGAATTAGAAGAGGTAAGCTGTCCTTATACAAATATGCATCAAGTGATTAAAAAGTTTTAAAAAAATAATAAAATCCTGTAGTTTACAGGATTTTATTATTTAAGTTTACTAGGGGATATCTATTTTAAATAGCTTGTTCTTTTTCGTCTTCTAATTCTGCATCAAATACTGTTTGAATTATTTTCTTATCTTTTGTGGGAATGTTTTTCTCGTCTATTTTTTTTTCGTAGAGTTCTTTCCAATATTCAAACTCATTCTTAGCTATTAAATTCTCTTTAATTAGTTGAGTTAATGCAGATATGTGTTTTTTGTTTTACTTGTAGCAATTGCTTCTAATAACGATTTTTCGTTTTTGTAAAGCTGAATATTTTCGCATATCTTATCAAAAGCATTACTTTGTAATTTAAGAGACAATGATACAATCGTTTCTCTATTTGCCGAGCTAATTGTTTGGATAAGTAACTCTTTAATTCTGCTATCATCTATATTATTTTCAAAAAAAACTGTTTATTTGCACATTATATTCTTCTTTTGTTAGGTTCTTTACTAAATAATCTATTTTAGTTTTTACGGAAGAGTCTTCAATATGATATTCGCCCTTATCATCTTTTTCTTTCACAATTTTACTTAACAAAAATAGAGATGTTTCTGAAATTTCAGAAGTTTTAAATACTATATATTGTAATGGGAATATCTGAATCCCGTTATCACATATATTTTTTATTGATGCTAAAATATATGCTTGCAACTCTGAATAAGTATCAAATAATACTCTTAATTTATCTTGTATTGCAGGAGTATTATACCCAGATATATATGTTAATATGAGAAAATCTATGATTGTTCTCAAATCATCTTCATTCGTTACTGTTTGTAGTATGGTTCGCTGCTGATATGAAACTTGTTGTTGTCTAAAAGTATTTTCATAAAAATTCATAAACGCTTTCTTTTTGTTTATTTTTACATATTTCAACATCTTGGTTATAAAGCGTAGTGAATTTAAGAGTTCTTGGTCGTTTGAACCATTAAAAGCCGAAGTATTACTGTTAAAAAATGTAAATATTAAGTCTTTTTGCCTTTCTGATAGTTTTCCATATTGTGCCAAATACTCTATATCATCAAATACCCAGGAATCTTCGTTTGTATTTGTTGTGCCACTTAGTATAAATATTATCAATTCGTCTGTAAGAACACTTTGTATTTTATTTTTGATATCTAAATCTGGTAAATTTGTGTCTGATATACTGTACCAAATTTTAAATGTATTTCTTAATTTCTTTATATCGTTACAATTTAGAAGAAGCAATTTGTATAGCTTATATGCAAAATTATCAGTTCCATCATCTTCTTTTTAACCTTTCTTCCATATACTGACTAATTTCTTCCATCAAATAATTATCAGGGCCTAAATCATTTATATATTGAGTTAAGAGTAAGAAATATTCCTCAGGTATGTGAGTTAAAAAGTTTTTGATTTGTTCAAAAATTGCTGTTTGGATTTTTTTATTATTAGTAGATGTTAATTTGTTGTTTTCATTTATAGCCAAAAGAGAAACAAACATTTGCACTGTTTCGCTTCTATAAGTTTGCTTATTTACACTTTTTTCTAGTTTATCTAATAAATATTTGATGCTCAATTCTCGGTTTTCCGAAGAGGTTTGAGTATACTCTATTAATTGCTTAATATTAAATGAAGTCACAGAATCTATAATAGTTTTGGGAAATTCGTGAAATGCATTTGAGTTTGATAGGATTTTCTCAATAACTGGAAGTTTTGTATCTGTTGTCAAGCAATATGTTTTATTCAAAAATATATTTAATTCTTTATATTTTTGGGTATCTCCATTTGAATTTGGTTCATAATTTTTTACTTTAAGTAATTTGTTGTCTTTTTTTATCATATTGTAATATTCTGACCATTCTTCTCTAATGATTAGTGCTTTACATATAATACTCTGATTTTCTTTCAAAAATTTTTCATCGCAATTTTGCGATAATATATTCAGCTCAGCTGACAAGTTATTAAATAATTGAATTATTCTTCTCGGATTTGTAGCGTATTCATTTGCAACAATATTTATTGTATCAGGAGTTAAATTCATCTGATGTTTTTTATTTAGGCTGTTTGCAAAAATCAAATAACTCTACATTTTCTAATGGTTTTATTCTTAATTCAACATTGAAAAATTTTCTTAAAAATTCCTCAGCATCTTTGTCTGAATTTTTATCATTTATAAGATGTTTTTTAATGCTTTATCATCAATTGGAATTATGAAGATTAATCCGTCATAATTTCCCATAAAGTTTTTTATATTTGTTAATAATTCATATGCTGTTTCGCAATTGCATCTATCAATATTATCAATAACGATAACTAGCTTATCATTTTCACACTTGCCTAAAACCCAATGTTTGATTGCCTTAATCAGTGAGTTTTTTCTTAAAGCTTTTTGATATTATATCCATAAAACAATCTTCAAATTGTTCTGGAGCAAATAAATAAGGTATATTAGATGATGTCTTAAGTTCATTAAAGCATTTAAATATGAGAGTGGTTAAGAAAGAAACCAAACTAACTATAAATGTAGCATTGATAGCAACATTATTATCTAACTTCGACATTAATATGCTAGATACGATGAGCAATAATAATGAAATTATGATAATAAAATTAAAATGTTTTGAAGAAAATTTCAGTTCTATTTTTTGTTCTACAGATTTATTACAATAAAATTTCTCCATAAGATTTGAACGTTCAAGTCCGAGTTCTTCTTGAAGATTAAGCAGGAACATTCTACGGAAGCTATCATTTACATATTTCCAGGCATCGTAAATTACAAATTTAGTATTACCATATTCTTTTTTATTTTTTGTTATATCATCCTTTACAGTTTTTATAATTGAAGATTTACCACTTCCCCATTCTCCAAACAAGCCAATACAAAATGTTCCTTTTTAGGAGTATTTTGTATTATCTGTTTAAGGGTTTCAGAGTATGATTTACCATTTAATAAATCATTACCTTCTTTTTTTTAAATTTAACTCTTTATCTTCAATGAAATTCATTATCGCATCCTTATATATTATAATTTTGATTATATTATCAAATGATTATAAAAGTTCAATAATTTTACTATAATAATGCCACTTTCATAAAAATTGCTAAATTCTTTTAATGATTATCTATATTAAATCCAACTATACCCTATTTTTACATTTGTAAAAGTGTAAAATCAAAATCATTTTTCTTGACAATTTTACAATTGTAAAATATATTCTTAAATGTTAATTTTACATATTTAGGATTGAATGATGATTTTTAATTATATACGAGTTTCCACAGTTGAGCAAAATACAGAACGTCAGCTGAAAGATATTGCCTGTGATAGAATTTATGAGGAAAAAATTAGTGGTAAGGATACTAATCGTCCTCAATTGCAAGCGATGGTGTCAAATATTCGTTCAGGAGATATTATCAATATTCACGAAATGAGCCGCTTGGCTCGTAATACTCGTGATTTGTTAAATCTGGTTGAAGAAATTACATCAAAAGGAGCAACAGTTGTTTTTCATAAGGAAAACTTAACTTTCAAAGGTAATGAAAAACAAGACCCATATCAAAAAAAATGATGATGACTATGCTTGGAGCCGTGGCAGAATTGGAACGCTCTATTTTATTGGAACGTCAAAGAGAAGGCATTGCTGTTGCTAAACGGCACAACAAGTACAAAGGTGGTAAGAATAAACTAACCACCGAGCAGGTGGCAGAATTAAACACACTCCGCAAGCAAGGAATGCCTATCACTCGCATTGCTAAGCATTTCAAAATTACTCGCCCAACTGTGTATAGCTATTTGAGGAATGAAAGAAAAGTAAAATGACAAAAGAAGATTTGAAAACATTACGAGAACAAGAGAATGCTGAAATTATACAACATCTAGAAGCAATTTCTGAAATTATTGCCACCAAATGCAAAAGATGTGATTCCGTCCTCGGCTGTTTGGGTTGTGTATTTAGCCAAGGAGAGATGAAAAGTGATATTGAACACGCTTGTGAATTAATCAAGAAAATTGTCTAATTAATAGGGATTCTTGTCTTGTTGTAGTAATTTTCTTACTTCCTTGTCAAAGTCAGATTCTATTTGTTGGGTCTTATTAAATACATCATATTCTTCTTCTGCTTTGGTTTTAGCTTGTTTTTGCGAAATCTTCCCTTTATTGCCATCGGGAAGAATGTCATACCTGCGGAATGATAAAAACTCATTAACACTTTTTAGCAAACTCTTGCATCGTAAAAAGTATTTTCACGTTCAATTAAGTCTTCAATATAATCAAAGTATCCTGAAACTGTTCGTTCTAAACGTTTAATTTCCTTCTCTGGCAAATAGCTCTTAGCAACAGACACATCAGACTTCAAGATTCTGCCATTGGGTGAATGTTTCCAAGTTGTCAGCCCCATATGTTCTTTAGTATGGTCTGCCTTCGTGTAAATGATTTCTGCCGCTGTTTGCCCCGTAATGGCATAATGGAACTTGTTTTGCACAGTGGCATAAAAATCTTGTGTTATTTGCGAATCCTTATCGTAATCAATAGAACATTCAGCAAAAATATCTGTAATTTGCTGATATATACGGCGTTCAGATGCTCTGATGGAACGAACTCTCTCCAATAATTCACGAAAGTAGTCTTTTCCAAAAGCATCTTTTCCTTGTTTTAACCGTTCATCATCCAAAACAAAACCTTTTTGGATGTATTCTTTCAGAACTTTTGTTGCCCAGATTCTGAAATGTGTCGCTTGAATTGAATTAACCCGATAGCCTACGGAAATAATAGCATCAAGATTATAAAAATTTGTTGGATAATTTTTACCATCTGCGGCAGTTGCCGAGATTTTCTCGGTAACTGAATCTTTTTCTAATTCTCCTGCTTCAAATATATTTTTCAGGTGCAAAGAAATGTTATCAGATGAACATCCAAACAGTTCTGCCATAGATTTTTGTGTAAGCCATATTGTATCATCTTTGATAACAGCATTGACTTTCACATCCTTATCTGGAGTTTTATATATTAGAAAATTAAACCCGTTTGTCATTTTTATAAACCTTTATACAATTTTTTTCTATAGTAATATAATCAATTTAAAATATGGTGAATCATTTGTAAAAATTTTGCTATACTTCTTGAAAAATTAGATTAACCACACTCCACGAGCAAGGAATGCCTATCGCACGCATTGCTAAGCACTTCAAAATTTCCCGCCCAACGGTTTATAGTTATTTGAAAAATTAAAGGAGATGCTGACTTCCTTGTTAAATTGATAGTGTAAGAATAGATTGTGTGCATTTTTATGTTAGTTTAATTTAGTATTAGTTATTCGAAATTTTCGAATAACTGGATTAATTTAATCTATTCTCAGCTTGAACTATCTGAAAATATCTTTTAATTACCGTTCAATAGCCAATCCGTAAGGCTTATGATTTTGATACCATCTTCAATTGTTCCTGTTTGTAAAATATCCATTGTCCGAATAACCTTCGGATAACTATCGCCAATATCTCTCAATGCTTCCAATTCACGTTTGCGGGTATTTATCCAAATACTTCATCCAAATCTGTTTCTAATGTTCCAGCTTGAACAGAGGGCAACGTGTCAAATTGTTGTAAATTGTGTTTTTTATAAGAATAGTATCATCAAATCCTAAGATAAAGGCTATTGCTATACGATAGATGATTTCGGTTGGGGCAAGACCATATACTTGTTTTTCAAATATATGTTTAAGCCTTTCTATTCTATCTGGATATAATTTTTTTAACTTTTCGCTTCTGTATAATCTTTTCACAATTTCAGTAATGTATAAGCCCGATTTCATATATAAATCAATAAAAGTTTTATTTTCATCATCAAAACAATTCGGGTTCTCTTGTTCCAACATATCAACCATTTCAATTACAACTTTTTTCGGTGTATAGATTTGGTTTGTTTTTTGAGGGGGGATATAATCAAAAATATCCTCTGTTTGGTTTTCATCAAAATAATTACCCAATTTTGTTTTCAAGCTTAGAAATTCTTTTTACAGAATCGTTAAATACAACAGAGTCAAATAGTTGTCCTTCAAAATGTTTTGTTTCGCCAGTTTGTTCATCTACGTAATCACCGCCATTTCTTAAAAAGCGGAATTCTTCTAATGAAATACTGGTAACTTCCTTTAAAGACCTCGTCAGGAATAATGGTGTCAAAGTTTTCAAGTGTTGTATTCTCGTTTCCATAGGCCATTAAAAACGAAGGAATTGTTCGTGAAAAACCACGCAAATGGTTTCTAACCCCATCTTCTATACTATTTTTTTTTTCTCGTTGTTTAGAATCTGTTTCCACTGCTTTAACGACTGTTTCCCCGAAGGTTTTCGGTAATTCCTCTATGGCGGTTTTCATCTCTTCTAAAAATTTATCCTGACTAGCTAATTTTTTCTTTATCAAATTTATGGTTTATTTGTTCCTTTTCAGTTGTTGAGCTTGCTTCTTCAAGTTCTTTTTTGCGATTTCGTTCAATTACATTTTGTTCAATTATATGCTTGGTACATTGCGTTGCTATGATAGCATTCGCTTTACGGTCAAGTTCTCTTTGTAAAGCTTTCTTTTGTGGATTTGCTTAAATCCTTGCCATAGGAATCTTGAGCTGTATTTATTAGTGAAGTGGCAACCTCTCCAAATTTTTCTTTCATTTTTTCAATAATGGCATCAGGTTCTTTCTTATCCTGATTTTCTTTTGAGATTGTTTCCACTGCTTCAATTAATTCTTCTTTTTGCTTCTTCATATATTTTAGGGCCGAATATATTATCAGCTTTTCCTATAATGATATTCTCTGATATTTCGATATTACCCTCGTCATTGATTGATAATTCATTTTTTGTTTCTGGGGTGATAATAACAGGTTCCTTTTGAGGCTCAAAATTATGAATTATATCAATAACTTCTTGCGGAGCATTGAAAATATTACTGATATTTTGGAACAAAAAGTTACACATAAACCCTTTACGAACCACCTCTTGGGCGTGAATTTTTCTGGGAATAGTGAGAACTTTTTCAGCATCAAGAGTTATCATTTCTCCATCATCGTCTTCACCATAAACTGGGAAGAAGTTTATCAGCTCTCGAATATGCTGTTTGCGTTCGTCAATACTTCCTTTGCCTGCAGAGGTTGTTGAGCTTAAATCATTAGCAAATTGTTCAAAGATAACCAATGTGCGAGCAGGGTCAAAATCAAACACGTAGGCATTTTCTTTACGAAATTGTTGTTGCCCATAATGGAAAAGACACGGATTTTGGGCTCGGAAGGCTGCCTGCATATAAAGAGACGGACTATTTACATTGCTTAGCATTAAAACTGCCGTCCATTCGGGAATGGTAATACCTGTTGTTAATTGACCGACTGATAATGTAATGGTTTTATCGCAAGATTTAATTGCCTCTAGAACTTTGTTGTATGATTTTTGTGTTTCTATAAATTCATCCTCATTGATTTTACCATCACCAGCGGCCAAAAAAACAACGTGATAATCTTTGAATGTTGGATGAGTGTTTAATTTCTTTTTGAGAGCTTTGGCACTGTCAACACGATTAAGAAGCCAAAATGTATGTTTTAATTCATCCCGAAGCTCTGGTGTTGAAAATGGGAATTTCGTTTGCGAAACTAATGCATCTAAAAATTTATCAACATCATTGTCGTGCACAAAATTACCATCAGATTTAGTGGCAAAAAACTCATTTAAATCAAACGCGTAGTTTTCATTCTCTCCATCATCATTAAAATCAGCACCTTGTTTTAGTTTATCGGCAATGATGCTGGACATCTGATAAGTATATAAGTTTAATTTTGGCAAAGTAGCATACGGATTTTCTTCCTCATTCGAAGGATTCCATTCGTTTTTAGCTTTTTGTTCATCGGCATAAGTCCAATTGTAAATAGCTTCAGATTCAAATTTAGCGTTTGCCAATGCTTTGAATGGTGTTCCAGATAAATGAAGTGTGTATTTGCGATGAATATTATCCAAAGCGACATCTGCTCTATAAGTGTCAATTCCCTCGTGTGCTTCATCAATAATCAATAAATCCCACTTTAATTTGGATATATGGTTTAATTTATCATATTTACCGCCAAATTCTATTGCCCCTTTAAGGTCTTGCAGTGATACAAATTCTATATATTTTCTTGCTGACGCAGGCAAATTTTCCCTTTTAACAACAGAGGGTTTGTCTTTTTAAGGCATCTGCCTGACTAATAAAATAGTATCCTGATTGTGTTCCTAAGAACTTTTCATAATCACTATACCACGAAGTGGCAATAGCAGGACGATGGGTAACTATTAGGACTGTTTTAGCATCCAATTGTTTGCACAAATCATATGCGGATAGTGTTTTTCCAAAACGTGGTTTGGCGTTCCATAAAAACTCAGCATCTTCTTCCGTATGATTTTTAAAGTAGGCTTTAGCTTGTTCAACGGCTTTTTGTTGTTCTTCTCTTAATTTGTATTCGATGACTGCGTCTGTCTGTGACACTCCGCGATTAGCTCGGAATTCATCAAATCTTTGTTTTGAAACCTGTGGCAAAATATGAAACCATTCTGTGCCCGTTTTGCGTTCAATACCTACTTTTTCAGATATCCGTGAAAATCCGTATCGTGAAAAATATCGCCTGAACCATCATCGTATATGGCATTGGCTTTCCATTCTATTTTATATTCTATATCGGCGGTTTGAGTTTGCTGGCGAATGCAGTATCAACATCTTGCTCGGTAAAACCAATTTTAGTCCAGCCATCGTGGTCTTTAATTTGCGGAGTTGTATAAGCATAACACATCGGCACGACTTTTTTGCTGGTTTTGATATTTAATTTAGTCATCAGCTTTACTCCATTGGCTTTACGTTTTGTTCAATAAAGTTGATTTCTTCTTCTGATAAGCCATATTTGGCATAAAGTTGTTTATCAATCTCTGGTATTGATTTAGACCAATCGATGTCTGAATTGTTTGTAAAATCTTGGAGAGGTACATATTTCCATTTTTCAGGTAAATTATCTTGTGTTATTTTCAATATTCCAAGAGCGGTTCGTGCAAATTTTGTTTTAATATATTTTAAAAGGTGTTCGGCTTCTTTATATGTATCAAAAGCCCCAATTCCAATAAATGAAAACGTATACCCGATTAGGGGTTCCCCGATTAGGGGTGTGCTTAAAACCTCTCCTATTGCTCCTGAACCATTAGATTTTGGAATGAGAACTTTATATTTAAACAAGTTTTTATGAGATAAATCTATATATTTTAGAGGAAAATATTTAGTTGTACGTTTGTTGTTCTTTAATCCAATAATTGCAATGTGCTCATCAGATACTTTCGTATTTACAAATAATGATATTCTGTCAAATATGTTGCTGGTAAAACGCCTTTCTTTCCCTTCGCTTCCTATACATTTTTTTCATTTCTGGATAATCTTTATATAATTTACTTAAATCAAATTTTATTTGCAATACCATAATCTCTGAAAGAGGTGTTGTTTTACATATTTTATTTCTAATTGAATTTAATTCAGAATGGGATGTAAAAACTTCAATTGCACCAAAATCTTTAGCTGTATCTCGGTATGTAATAACAACGCCACCTTTAATATCTGTACCAGAAAAAACTTCATCACTTTTTTTGAATATAAGACAAAACTTTTAAATGCTTGTCCATAAGCATCATTTCATTCCACTTTTGCGGAGTTGCGCCAGCGTTAAATAAAAAACGAGCCGGAGTAATTAGTTCTACATGATTACTTACATTATAAGCTCCAGACATAAAATTATGATATACAGGAATATCTTTTGTATCATCACGACTTTCCTGATAAGGTGGATTGCCTATCACAAAATCAAATTTCATTGTTTTATCTCCTTTCAGGTCTCTGAAATTAGACCTGTTTTGTCCGCCAGTTTTTTATGCGGCAATTGATTGGAAAATTAAGAGTTGGTAGATTGTCAAAAAGCTCATACTGGGCTTCGTCAGCCGCATCAAAAGGAGCACATTCTTTTAAGCCATCCATTTGCCAGATGTTCCAAGCCAGAATATTTGCTATTTGTTTGATTTGGTTGAGGTTTGGCCGTTTGCCAAAATGGTGTTTATAAAAATCGATGAAGGTATAAAGTAGATTTTCTCTGGCTAAGAGAAGATTATCTCCTTGAAATTCATAACCATAGGTTGCCTCATAAGCTTTTTTTTGCCCATTTAAACCAATCTGTTTCATTATCTGTATTTTCACAAACCACACGCAACTTACGGTCAATAATGCCGATACGTTGATTAACAACCAATACTTCTCCTGTAGTGGTATCATAACGAGATGTGAGAAAAGGTGCTTCTCCGCAAGCGATTTCCAACCGTTTGGAATCGACATATTTTTGCCAAGTTTTCTTCCTGAAAAAGTTGATTTTTTTCACTATTGGTTAACCAATAGTGTTCTTGCTTGGTATTAAAGGCATTTGTGTAACCCAACCATTCGTCATCGCATAAATTGTTCATATCGTTGCAAATCCACGACGGTGTAAATACCTCTGCAGATTTTTTTGTGCGATTTTGTTGTTCTTCTTTACTTTTTGCTGTTCTGGGTTGGATGATTTTGGTGTTTTCACCTGTGATTAGTTCTGGTAATATTTCTTTTTCAGCAGTGTATAAACTGCCATATTGAGCGTAACCATCGCACGCCCAGCGAATATAACGTCCTGTTGTTTTGTCTTGGAGTAATAGCTTTAAGAGATAGGGGCTCTTTTTCCCTAATGTTTTGTTCTAATATATCAATGTCGTTTTGTGGGCGAGGATTGTCTTGAACGTTGAACAGATACACAACATTTGGGGGCAAAAAACGGTTATGTGTTTCACCTTGTAAATCATCTGTTGTGTTAGATGATGAATTATCAAATGCTTTATCCTCAAAACCCACCGTTTTATTTCCGTAGCACAGAAAGGATGCCAATAAAATATCCGTGGGCAAAACCTTAAAATGCTTGCTTTTCAAAAGATTGGTGTTAATAATGTAGATGAATTTTATTGGTATATGAATGTGTAACTGCTACGGAAATAAAACGGTGGGTTTGTTTCCGTATTGTCTTTTTATACGCTATCGTCAAATCAGATAAATATAAATGAATTTTATAAAGGATTGACGATGATTTACGGCTATTGCAGAATTTCGACAGAACATCAGGTGGTAAGTAACCAAAAGCACGGCATACAAACTTTTGCTGATGACAATAATCTTCAAATCGATAAATGGGTTGAAGAAACAATTTCTTCCAGAAAACATTTAAACGAGCGAAAACTCGGAAAATTGCTTAAAAAGCTCCAAAAGGGGGATATTCTTATTGCAACTGAATTATCCCGACTGGGAAGAAATTTGCTTGAAGTAATGGGAATTTTACAAAATTGTCTTGAAAAAAGGGTGTCAAATATGGACTTTGAAAGAAAATTACAGGCTTGGGGCAGATATACAGAGTAAGGTACTTGCTTTTGCTTTCTCTCTTGCGAGTGAGATAGAACGCCAACTTATTTCAGATAGGACAAGAGAATCATTAAAAAGAGTGCGGGCGGAAGGAAAGCATATCGGTCGTCCCAAGGGTAGTACATATAGAAAGTTGGCGAAAAAAACATAATAAAATTGTAGAACTTTTGGAAAAGAAAGTGTCAAAAGCTGAAATAGCCAGATTGCTTGATTGTGATTGGAACACATTACATAGATACATTCAGGAATGTATTATTGATAAACCTAAAATAGCATAAATATCTTGACATTTATAACTTTTAATGTTATATGTTTTAGCAGATAGGATGACTATAAAATACATTAAGCGTTTTCACGCAGGAGTTTCTCTGGTTGTATTTGCTGTCATCCTCTATCGTTTTAAAATCCCGAGATTTTTCCCTTTTAAATATTTCTCATTGAAAGAATCTATCTTTCTTAATTCTTTCAGCAATTTAGGAGCATTCAAATCTCCAACCATACGGTATATTAGATTATGCACCTTTTCAGGTCTATTCTCTTCTGCAACAACAATTAAAGAACCATAATGAAATATTTTGTTGCGATACATCCTAATTCTGTTTAATTTATTAAAAATTCTTGATAACACACTAATATCTTTACAACCATCAAAAATCTCTTGCAATACCTGCGGATGCTTTTTTTCCATACAACATCATTGTATGCTGGCAAAAATAAATACACCCAAAACCCTAAATTTAATTCGGATATGATGTGATTTTTATCAGTATGATTCTTTTTAGTATCCTTAATATGAGCAAGGGCATTTTTCATATTATCCTGATTTCTGCCGATAATATACTCATCTTTGAAAATCCAATCATCACCCAAATATTTAGAAAATACCTTATCAATCTTGTTTCGCAGGATGATTTCAAAATATGACAACGAAGAATAAAAAGATTCCGCCAATTCACAATTAAACAGATGACAAGCAATGGCATTTTTCTTTACCGATGCCTTTATATTTAGCCAATCGCTTTTCTGACAACAAATCTGTTATTTCATCCATTTTATCGAGTCCCTTTATAAATTTAGTGTATTATAACTATCTCTATTTAAAATAAAATGAATCTTCCTGAAATATTCAAAAATACATAATTATTCATATTTTTCGTCAGATTTTTGATGGCGTTGGACTGAATAAGCAATATCGTGTTTATTCATTGAGAGCGACTTGCCTTACCAAATTAATGGATGCCAATTATCCCCTGCCATTAATACAACAAATTTCAGGGCATAGTCCCATTCAAACTCTATCAATTTATTATAGGACAAATCCCAAAAATATCCAAAATGCTCTGGAAACTTTGAATTTATAGCTTTTATCGTTTTGCCAAATTAGCATTTAATACAACAGATTCAACAATTTTTCTGGCTAATTCTGTTGCATTCCAGCCAGAACTGTTAAAGTTATAAGTGGATTTTATGCCTTTTGGAGCATCTAAAAAAGTGATAAGAGCATACTCCTGCCCCTGATAGATAAAATGTCCCAAAAATGTTGTAACAACATCATCAGGATTATCTAACTTGTAGTCTGTTGCCGTTAGACCATAGATAGAAATACCTTCAATGTTTACCTTACGGGCTGTTCCTCTGGTAACATTATTTCTTAATTTTTCCAATTCTTTCTTATCTGCTGATTTGATGAAAGAGGTATAATCTTGGATAAACTGTGATGTAGTTGCCAATCTATCCTTTTTCAAAAGTTTCATAATGTTGTTGGACGTATATGAAAAATCTTTATTGTAGTCAAAACCTTCTAAAATACTGATGGAGGCGGAATTTAGAACTTCATCGTTTTCCAAATTCACCAGAATAAAAGCACCACCTGCGGCATTAAATTTTTCAATTTCTTCAGACAATACACCATAATTTCTTTTGCAAATAGCTTCTTCTGTATTGCAAATTTCCGCAAAAGATTTGTTATTGGCAATATTTTTTTATGAGAACATCCCATTAGAAACAAAAGAAACTATCAAGAAAACTATTTTTTTCATATTACTTCTCCTTTTCCGTTAAAACGTTCTGCAATGTTTGATGGGCAACCTGACACCAATGTGTGTAAATATACGGAAGGGTATTGCGATTTTCCTCGCCTAACAACTCTTTTTTAACCTCCTCAAAAAGTTCTTTACGAACTATCAGTCTATTTCAACGCCCATTCCAAGACGTCGCCATTTTTCAAAAAAAAAATCCTCACCAAGTGCTTTCTTCCTTGGATAAAATTTTGTAATTGGTGGAAAAATAGTTTGGACTTCATCTACAATTTTATTATTCAAAAGTTCAATAAAATATTGTTTAATTTCATTATCTTCAATAACAAAAAAACGAGCCGTTTTGGCAAATCCCATTCCTCCAGGAATCGTCGTTGCAACAATCATTATATCATCAGGATTAATCTGTTTGAGCGTTTGCAAATTCAATTTTTGAAACAAAAATCCGTGTTCATCTATTTGGTATGGATAACTTTCATCAAAAGAAAATTCACGAGAGACCTCCTCCATTTTTCTGGCTGTAAAAGACAATTCTCGTTTGCACCCACATAAATACAAATCAATATTGGGAAGAATGTCCCAAAATTTTATTTCTATACGACAGCCCAACCATTCATCAAAATAAAAAATGGCTCGACTGAAATTAATTTCCATCGGATACGTTTTAAATAGATTTATCTCAACAGTTAGGTCAAATTTATGATTTAAAAATCGCTATTATACACTTTTAAATATTTTGAAATAAAATATTCTTTTGAAACAAACGGCTTTTCCCTGTCATCTTCAACCTCAGAAGTTTCTTCATCGTTTATTTTAATTGTTCCACTATCAATATAGAATTGAATATAGTCATCTATATAATAATAATCTTTACAAACGGTGGTTACTTTATCGTAATCTATACCAATTTTTATTCCCAATAGGCCCAAACGAAAATGGTGAAGACAAAAATCAAAACTAAACAGTTCTCTTAAAGAGAAAGACCATTGGAAGAGAAAATGCACATAATAATTCTTGCTAATAAACAAGATTACTTCACTGTTTAGGTAATTTTTATAACCGAGAGAATAAAAGTTTATTAAACTTTTTAATAAATGTATGCAAATACCGTGATTATCATCAAATCTTTTTATAATCATTGATTTTAACCATCAATCACGACTAACCGTGCAATAGTTTATAATGAGCCCATCTTTTAGGATTATTTTTTATTGCCTCTTCCAACACTCCTACTGGCATACAATTAATTTTATACTCAATAAGCTCATCATATTTTTGCCCTATCATTCCACCAATCAAATTCAAAACAATAAACAGGTATCATTAGAGCCGAAGAATTTTAAACTATAAACTCTACATTTCCTGAACCGTAAACCTTCTATTTCTGCATTACTTACCTGTTTAATAGAATCCCGTAAAGTTTCTTCTAAGCACTGATTTGCTTTTTTCACTTCCTATATTATTATAAAACACCGTAAGATTCTCGTTGAGCTCACTTTTTCCAAAGTAATAATCTCTATCTTTACCTTCCATATAAAACTGTTTAGTCATATAGTTTTGTATATTTTCTTTTTATAATTTCATCTATATTCATTATTTTACCTTAAAAATCTGTAGTAAGATTCAATGAATTAATTCATAAAGTTTGATTATCACTTAATAAATGTTACAGTACCGTGCTCATCAAATACTCTTATAGTAGAAGATGAACTGTCTTTAATAGTGACTGTTGTTGATGTGTATCCTTGTAAAATGCCTCTTTTCACGAAAAGTGCAATACCTCGTTCATTATAAACACGAACATTTTGCCCATCTTGCTTTGCCATTGCTATCATACCGCCTCTCCTTTCTTATTAATTCGGATTTATGATACACAAACCAACGATTGTGTCCTGACTTGCTTTCAGTTAGTTGCAAGAAGACAATTCCCTCATTTTAAACACCTTAAATCCCTTGGTTTTTCTTGTGTTAATGCCATTTATATATTTTTGAAATAAGCGAAAGAAAATAAAACTAATAACCATAAAAAGGGTTGATTTTATTGTTCATTAAAAATGCTCCTCTATTTTTCATTAACCCTTTGAAATCCTGATAAATATATGAAAAGGAGAAAAAGATGGCAGTAATCGCATATATAAGGAAAAGCACGGATAAACAATCATTTGAACATCAGGAATTTGAAATCAATGAATATACTAAGAAAAATCGCATTAAAATAGACAGATGGATTGAAGAAAGTATTTCAAGCCGAAGGGAACTCAAAAAAAAGAAAATTAGGAGAATTATTAGAAGAATTACAAGATGGGGATTGTCTTATATGTAGCGAAATTTCAAGAATTGGAAGGTCTTTATTGGAGGTAATGGGTATATTACAAACTTGTTTATCTAAAAAATTGTCAGGTTATTACGATAAAAAGAAAATTATCATTTAGGCAATGATTTACAATCGCAAGTTTTGGCATTTGCTTTTGGCTTATCAAGTCAAATTGAAAGAGATTTAATATCACAAAGAACAAAATGTTCATTAGATGCTAAAAAAGCAGCGGGTGTTAAACTCGGTCGTCCTTTTGGTTCTGAATCACGAAAGTTAAAGCTCTCCAAAAATACTAAAAGAATAAGAGATTTATTAGATAAAAAAGTGCCCAAAGCCCAAATCGCCAGAATTATGGGCGTGCAAAAAATAACTTTACGAAGATTTATTAAACGAATGGGATGGAATTATTAAAAAAAGAAACCAGAGTCTCAACTCTGGTTCTATTATAGAATCACTGCTGTGCTAAATCCAGCAATAGTTCTTTTGCTGTGGAATTTTGGGTAATATCTGCTATATCAAAGGCACCAAATTCATATTCAGCACAAATATCTCCTGCGAATGCACCATAATAATGAAGAAGAGCCATATTGTATAATTGACCATTAAAAGTCGCCACCATCAATGGTGTAACTCCCATATCATCAGGAATATTTGGAGATGCACCCTTTTTCCAATAAATATTCAATCATTTTTCTGTTGTTTCTGTTGACTGCCATCATCAGTGCTGTTTCACCGTTCGCATTAACTACATCAATACCTTCACCCATTTCTAACATTCTATCTACCACAACAGTTTTCTCAAAAAATGGAATATTGGGATTCACAACCAAAGCCATTAAATGAGTATAGTCATCAATATGCTTAAATTTCATCGTGCTTCGGTCTATTATTTTGAGTAAATCCGTGTAATCAGCAGAAGCTAAAAAGTGTATCAAAAATGACTCTACATCAAACAAAGGCTCAAATTGCTTTAAATTATCATACTCTGGAATTTCCTGCAAATGTCTAAGCACTTCGGCCAACTTCCTCTCTGCTTTCATATGATAATGCAGTGGTTTAGATGAATTTAATATCAGGTCTATTTGTTCAATCAATTCCTCAAAAACTATATCTTCTCTCATTCTTAATCCTTTGAAGCCATATCATATAATGTTTTTGATAATTGTTCCTGCCAATGGGGAAGTTGCTTTTTTTTCTATTTAAATTTACAAATAAAGCCCAACTTGAAGAAATGCTTGGCTTTTTATTTTGCCATACCAGAGAGCCCAAATAATTACTACATCTATTCAAATATCTGGTGCTAAAATCTCTTCTACTTTTTATTTTTTGTTCTTGTAGCAATTCATCTGCAATGTTTAGGAACATTTCTAAATATTGATTTTTCTTATTGTTATTCATCAAATCTCCTTGTTTGTGATAATTATATTTATCAGTTGGGAGTAGATAATTGTGAATTAAACAAATCTGAGCAGATATAAGTAGGAGCTTCAATTCTATACTTACTGATGAATTTGTCCTTATTTGTAGGAAATGGAGAGATATAGTTATGCCAACCATCAATATTGTAAATCTTTTTTAATTTTATAGGATGCTTTGAAATACAAGGATTTGAACATTTTAATGATGTAGCCAATGAATAGTGCCAATTCCTCAACATTATACTGATATATGGTAATATGAATATGATTTATACCATTGGATTGTTTTTCTATAATCCCTTGAAATGGAACTTGTATGTGTTTTAAATTTCTCCATTTGGAACCGTATCTCCAATGATAGTAATGAGATAAAATTGATTTAAAATCTGTCTCTAATTTTACAGCATCTACAAAATTATTTGGATTTAAGGTAAATGCAAATAATCCGTTTGGGGTGTTGGGTGTCAATTGTTTATCTGAACTCATATCTATCCAGAGAGATTTTAATTGTTTTATGGTATTGGGAGTTTCTTGTGTTATTCTATTTTTAAATATTTTTTTCACTCATTTCGTCCTCTATAATAATAAAGTTTTAAATATGGTTAGATTTATGGCTAGTTTTAGCCATTTAGTTACTGTGATAGATTGTGGTATAAATAATTGAGAAAGTAGTTATTAAACATTCTTTCTCATTCTAATGTTCGTCTTATGCTCTTCTTACGCTTGTCTAACTATCAGCAACAATAGGGGAATTCCTTTTCTCCTATCAAACCTTATACCAATAAAAGGTTTAGATTATCGGTATCTGTTGCTGATGGCAAAATAATATCATATCTGCTTTTGGCGATGCAAAATTATTCTGATAAATTTATTTATCAAAATAACCCGAAAATTTATTTTTGTGATGATATGGCATAATACACTGATTTTATTTAATAAAAAAAGTTCGCAGAAATTTGACTTTTAAAAATTTTTAATGTAATATCTACTTTGTTCAATGAGGTGGTTTTATCCTCTATTCCTAAAATACATATCCATATTTATAGTCAGAATTGCAAATATAGTTTCAACTCGTATAGGGGATAACTATGATTTGCACAAATTACCAAGATAAAAATCCTAAAAAATGATTGAAGTTGGAGAAGATATTTTCCAACTACTGATGTTATTATTAGAACTTGAACTGCAGAAGAATTAGGGGCTATGGATATGAAAGCGGTTATTTTGGCTCGGGTTTCAACCGAGATGCAGGAAGATGGGTTCTCATTGGATGCACAATTGGACAGGTTGAGAAACTATTGTTTACTCAAAAGGCTTGAAATTGCAAAGGAATTTACCTTTGTTGAGAGTTCATTCCACGGTAAAAGGACTAAATTTTACGAAGCGGTTAATTACATTAAACGGCAAAGTAAGCTGACGGCTCTTGTTGTTGATACCGTTGACAGGTTGCAAAGAACCTTTAATGAGTTTCCGATGTTGTTGGAACTTGTTAAAAAAGAAAAACTTGCCCTTCACTTCTTTAAAGAAGGGTTGGTGATTGATAAGAACTTCAAAAGTTCTGACCTTGCAATGTGGCAAATGCAAATTTTGTCGGCAAATATGTTCGTCAATTCAACTCGTGATAATGTTAAGCGTTCTGAGGAGCGAATGCTCAATGAAGGATTGCTCCCAGGGCCTGCTCCGATTGGATATTTGAATACCAAAGATGCAAATGGCAAGAAGACCATTATCATTGACCCTGACCGTGGACATTTCATCAAAAAATTATTTGAAGAGTATTCCACTGGGTTATTTTCAATGGATGAATTGGTCAAAAAGTCCAAGAACTGGGGATTGCGAAACCGTAAGAGTGGTAACCCGATTACCAAAGCCCAATTTGCAGATATTTTGCAAAACCCGTTTTATTATGGCGTGATGTACTACAACAAGAGCTATTTTCCGCATATATACGAAAAACTCATTTCCAAGGAGTTGTTTGATAAATGTACCGAAGTACGGACAGGAAAATTCAAACGGACTTCAAAGCATACCAAAGAACCCTACATTTTTCGAGGGTTGGTTCGTTGCAAGTATTGTCTTTGTTTGCTTTCTCCATATACGAAGAAGGGACAATATGTCTATTTGCGGCACACTGACCTCAAAATTGCGAACACTGCACAAATGTCAGTGAAAAATTCTACTGAAAGAAGTAGAAAAAGCCCTTGCATCAATCAGCTTTGATGATGAGCTGAAAATCGCTCTGGCGGATGCATTAAAAAACGCTATGAAGCCACACACGGCAACAATCATTATCAGTTGGAAAAGAATCGGAATCAGTTAGCGGATGTTGAAGAAAATCAAAAGAAACTTTTGGATTTGCTGATTGCGGGAACAGTTCCTGCCGAAGTATATCGCTGTAAAAATGCCGAGTATGAAACGGCTAAAATTGAGCTTCAGGCGAAAATTGAACAATTGCAGACACCTGATAACTCTGTTGAACGGGCGATTGATAAGGTGTTGAATTTCAGCCAAAATTCTTTTTGCGATTTTCAAAAGTTCGCAAATTGAAGAAAAACGCCGTATTTTAAATATCGTTTTTGCGAACTTTTTGATGGATGGAAAAAATCCTGAAATATCAATGCATAAAAACTTCAAGCTCCTATCAAAATAGGAGCTTGTAAAGATTGGTGCCCTGGAGAAGACTCGAACTTCCACGACCAAACGGTCATAAGTACCTGAAACTTACGCGTCTACCAATTCCGCCACCAGGGCATCAGGAAACGAATCGTTTTTCCTGATTCGCTTACATATTTATACTTATTATTCCGTAAGAATCAAGTATTAAATATGATCCAAGTAAAATTCTGTATATGACAAAAGGCAGAAAGGTTGATTTCTTCAGCCACCACATAACGATGTAAATGGCTATAATTGAAGAAATAAATGAATATGTGATGCCATCAATCGTCTCTGCGACAGCAGCCAAATTTTCCTGTTGATAAAGTTTGAAAGCAACCAGGGAGGCAGCTGCAATAATGGCGGGAATCGATAATAACATCGAAAATTTTGCCGCTTCGCGACGTTCCATACTTAAGAATCGCGCCATAGTAATCGTGACTCCGGAACGACTGGTTCCCGGAATAAGGGCCAGGCATTGGGCGCAGCCGATTAAGAATGCATCCAGCGGACTTAAGTGGTTGATTTTGCGAATAGTCATTCCGAATTTATCGGCAACGAAGAGCAACAAGCCATATCCCAAAATGGTCCAGCCGATGATTTTGGTACTGCGCAGCCATTCCATACCGTTTTCTTTTAATAAAAGGCCGACAATTACAATGGGAATCGTACCGATAACGATAAGCCAGAAAGTTTTGGCGTCAGCATTTTTCATCGTCGGAATAAAATAGGTTTTAAGCAGGCCTTTAAACATTTTCCAGAGTTCTTCGGAAAAGTAAATCATAACCGCAAGAATAGAACCGACGTGGACGGCAACGTCTAACGCCAGTCCCTGATCAGGAAACGTGGTAAACTTTGAGAATAAAATAAGATGTCCGGATGAACTGACGGGCAAAAACTCGGTAATCCCCTGCAGGACGGAGAGCAAAAAAATGTGGAAGTTCGATAACATTATATTCTTTCTTGTTTAAGGCCAAATGCAGTACAAATTCTTTTTTTTTGAGGGCGAGCGGAGAAATCGGTTTGACTAAATATTCCTGAATGCCCAATCCTTTGGCATCTAAAACAGTTTTTTCTTTGGTGTCAACCGTAATCATGATAATGGGGATGTTTTTGGCACCGTCGATTTTGCCGGATTTTAATTCCCGGGCGAATTCCAAACCGCTTTGGTTGGGCATCTGCTGGTCGAGAAGAATCACGTCAATTTTAAAATTGTGGAGAAGCTCTGCCGCTTCTTCGGTGTTGCCGGCTTCTTTGGTGTTTTTGATGCCTATCTGATAAAGGGCCGTCTTGACGAAAGTTCGGGAAAACTTGTCATCATCCACAATTAAGCAGACGATGGAATCCCAGATGATTTGTTTATGCGACGTTTCTATCATTGTCAGACCTCTTTGCTACTGTAAGTATTTATTTTATCCTACTATATTCAATTATAAAGTAAAACAAAAATCATTGTTTTTGTTTATATTTAATAAAGACTGCGGGTTGAACTTGACACCGTTTAACGAAGCTCCCCAGTGCAGGTGGGGGCCGGTAACGCGTCCGGTTTTGCCGACCAGGCCGATAATCTGACCTTTTTTTACGACGTCTCCCGGCTGTACGTCCATTTTGCTGAGATGGGCGTAGATGGTGTGCAATCCATAGCCGTGATCCAAGATGATGACGTTGCCGGAATAAAACAAGTCCGGCTCAGCCAAAGTGACGACGCCGTCGGAGGCGGCTTTAACGGGGGTGCCTTCCGGCGCGGCAATGTCCATACCGCTGTGAGGATTTTTTTTGACTCCGTTCATAATCCGCTGACCGCCGAAATTTCCGCTGATACGTCCCTTGACCGGTTGAATAAATCCGGCCTGCCAGTTGGCCAGTTCGCTGTCGTTTTTTTGTGCTTTGCGTACCAAAGACTGTTCTTTTTCGATGGCGCGGAGGTCTGAGTTTGAGGGGGTTACCTTACGCGGAGGAATGCCTTTGAGGTTTTGAATGTCCCAGGCGGCGGGAGAGACTTCCAGCTTAACGCGATAGCTTGAATTTTGGGAATCGGTGAGGGTGAGGTACTGGGTCTTTTTGTCATCGCGGCCAAAAGCAATCAAAAATTCTCCGGAAGGGGACATCCGCAGCTTTTGTTTGTTGAAGACGATACTTTCGCCTTTATCGGCGTGCCCGACGAGGATTTCGCCTTGTTTGGCCTTGCCGCAGAGTTGAAGGGCTTGTGCCGGGGCAAGGCTGGAAAAAAAGCAGAAGAGACTAATAGTTAAACAAATCGATTTGCAGTTCATCGGTTTTCCTCGGTTTGACGGCTTTTTTGCGAGGGGCGGGCGGGTTTTTGCTTTCCGGAGGCGGAAGCCCGTTTTCGCTGCGCCAGCAGCCGTCATAAAATTGTATTTCAAAATTGTGGGTTTGACGAGCCTGTTCCAGGTTATAGACTGTTTGTCCGTGTTCGTTTCGAACCCAGGCAAAGCCGCGACGGAGGACGGACTCAACCGAAACCGACTGTAAGCGTAACACTAAATTATTTAAATTTTCTTGCTTTTTTTCCAAAATGTTTTTGATGTAATAAGGACGGAGGTTTGTCCGTTCAATTTGGTTGTTTTTGTTTGACAAAAGGTTTTTGAAAGCCTGGTTGAGGCGTTCAATCCGGTCATCCAGTTTTTGAGCTGCTTCAAACAGTATCTGTTCCAGATTGGGAATGCCTCGGGCCAGCCCTTCCAGCCGGGTACGGCGTTCTTCAAAATAGCGGATTCCGCCGTTGAGCAACCGTGCGGTAAGATTATTGAGACGGGTTGAGAGTTCTGCTTTGACGGGAACGGCAAATTCGGCAGCGCCGGTGGGCGTGGGTGCGCGCAGGTCGGAAACATAATCGATAAGCATGGTATCGGTTTCATGGCCGACTGCTGAAATCAGGGGAATTTCCGAAGCATAAACTGCCCGGATGACACATTCTTCGTTAAAAGGCCACAGGTCTTCCAGACTGCCGCCGCCGCGGGCAACGATAATGACGTCCGGTCTTCGGGGATGTCCGTCGGGGCGAAGATTGTTAAACCCTTCAATGGCGGCCGCGACTTTTTCAGCGGCTCCTTCACCCTGAACCGGAGCAGGCCACAGCAGAATGTGGGTCGGAAAACGGTCACGCACGCGGTGGATTATATCGCGGATAACGGCTCCGCTGCCGCTGGTGACAACGCCGATGGTTTGGGGCAAAAAGGAATCTTTTTTGTGTGCAGCGTCAAACAAACCTTCCGCTGCAAATTTTTTCTTGTGTTCTTCCAGCAGCTTGAGCAAAGCGCCGGCTCCGGCTATTTCCATTTGTTCGATGATCAGCTGGTACGATGACTTGCCTGCAAAGGTGGTGATTTTTCCGGTGGCGACGACTTCAATTCCGTCTTCCGGTTTGAATGGAAGATGAAGGGCAACGCCTTTCCATATAACGGCGGAGATAACGGCGTTTTCATCTTTTAAGGATAAATACCAATGCCCGGAATCAGCTCGTTTGCAGCCGAAAATTTCTCCACGGATGCGGATGCGGCTGAATTTTGTCTCGACAAAGCGTTTGATTTCGGCAGAGATTTCGCTAACTGTAAATTCTTTTTCCTGTTCTTGCTCCTGTTTGGCGGCGGGAGCGGAGACCGGTGCCGAATCTTGCATAAAATCCAATAAACTTTCCATTTTGTATCCTTATTTCCAGCCCATTAGGTTGAGCGCGAATTCTTCGGCATTGAACTTGTCCAAGTCATCTATGCTTTCGCCAACGCCGATGAAATAAATCGGGGTAGGATATTCTTCGGCAATGGCTATCAAGATTCCGCCTTTTGCGGTTCCGTCGAGTTTGTTGACGACAAGGCCGTTGACCTCGACCATTTGCTTGAAGGCTTTGACTTGTTCCAAAGCGTTTTGTCCGGTGGTGGCGTCCAGGCAGAGCAAGGTGTGGTGCGGCGCTTCGGGTATTACTTTTTTTATGACTTTAACGATTTTGCGGAGTTCATCCATCAGGCCGGTTTTGTTTTGCAGACGGCCGGCGGTGTCAATAAATACAATGTCATCATTTTGGCGAAGGGCTTCTTGCAGTCCGTCAAAACACAGGCCGGCGGCATCACATCCGGGAGCGCCTTTGATGACGCGGATGTTGTTGCGCTCTCCCCAAACCGAAAGCTGTTCGACGGCTGCGGCGCGGAAAGTGTCGGCGGCGATGAAGGAAACCTTTTTTCCTCTAAATCTGGCAGCGAGTTTTCCGACTGTGGTGGTTTTGCCGGCGCCGTTAACGCCGACCATCAGAATGACGCAGGGGCTGCCTTCAATTGCAAAATCCTTTTCGCAAGGTTTTAAAATATTACTGACGACGTCGGTAATGCGAGTTCGAATCTCCTCGGGTTCACCGCTCTTGTCAACGCGTACGCGAGAAAGGCTGTCGACGATTTTGGAGGAAGCCTTAACTCCCATATCCGAAGTAATCAGCAATTCTTCAAGCTCTTCCAGAGTGGCATCGTCGATTTTGCGTTTGGTAAAGATATCGCTGATACCGCTGCTGAGGCGGGAAGACGACTTTTTAAGGCCCAGACCTAATTTTTGCAGCCAGCTAGTCATCGCAATGCTCTCCTTGTTCTCTTAAAATTCGGGCGCGTTCTCTTCGGACTTCTACCGGAACCTGCGGCATCAGGGCGGCCGGCGTACCGCTGCGTTCGGAATAGGGAAAAACGTGCAAACGGGTTATGCCAGCTTCGCGGACAAGGTTGACGGTGTTTTGGAACTGTTCGTCCGTTTCGGTCGGAAAACCGCAGATGAAATCGGAACCGAATGTGGCG
>VOFD01001136.1_pt1 | contig 42605 bp, 44 predicted proteins | sample 5384101 | NCBI WGS metagenome assembly VOFD01 (sample SAMN12384723, study PRJNA508395) | human gut metagenome | isolation source: healthy gut C | host: Homo sapiens
AATGCTACGTATTGCTCTGCACAGCACCCGTTAGAAGCAACATCTTCTATAACACTTTTCAAAAAACTTATTGAGCCCTTTGTAAAGCAATGATAAACATATTTTTCACCCGATTAAGTGTCAGGTAAGCAGTGTTTGTCTCATTTCAAGTATGAAGCCGTTTTCGCATCAACATATCTCATCGCCAGGTAGGACCTGCTGAGTTTTTCCCATTTGAGCTCAGCACAAAGTCGCCCTTGTTTTCAACAACAATGATATTGTAGGAACACCACGTCAGAAGTTATGATCTCGCCGCTCCTGTCTCAACATCAATAGTTAGTTGACTGCATTGTAAAGTCTCACCTATCGGACTATTTGGCCAGTTCATGTATGCGGAAAATCGGTTCGTTGAAGCAAGAAAGTCATCTCCGATGAAGTCGGCAGAAATATCATATGTACCTCGCCTTGTCGCCTCTGGAGAGAATCCACTCACTAATTGTTTTCTGAGTTCGTCCCTTGATTTCATCATAATATAGACAGAAGCCTTTTAACGAATTTGTCTTTCAAAACACCGCTGAGGAGAACATTGGCGTAAACCGTGTTATCACAAGTTGAAATCGTTGAAGCGTGGTTGATAATAAGGAAGTGACACGCTGAAGAATTTTGGAGATAAGGAGAACCAACAGAACACAAGGTAAACGATTGTTGATCTTCAGCTTTTCGTCAAGTTTGAATTTGAACTGCCACTCACAATGCGAGAGCTTTGTGCGATGATGTTTCTTTACACAACCGTCCGATTTTACTGCACCGTTCCAATAGATGAATGAATCGGTTCACGCTCATAGTGGAGAGTTACATTGATTTTTACAACATTTGTTTTTTTATTGATATTTACCTGCCGTCAAATAATATCAAATGTCATTTTGTGAATTTCACCAGCCGTAAACAATGGTTCATTGACAAGAACGAGTGCAGCCATCAGTAAGTTTTCCTTGCCTGTAACAGGAAATATTCTGACTTAATGGGAGGTAATTCAAAATGAAGACAATGTGAGTTCCAACGGAGCCTTCAAACACGGCAAGACCGTTGGATCGGTGATGCAATGCCGCTGTTCTTCCTCACTGAGATCCATACAGAGAAGGGTCTGCTAGTTCTGGAAGAACATTGTCTCGTCTTTTGCCACGACATTTCTGAGCTCGAAATGACAAGCTCTCGCTTGTAACTGCAATGATTTCCTTTGTCAGCTTGGCTTGAGCTGTGTCACTGCGTCAGTTACGCTGACAGTAACTTTGCACCCTGCCTGCTCTTATTCTGAAAATGCATGGAGTGTTTGCCCTTGTTCTTTCTTTGCATAAACGCAGGCTTGTGCCGTCACCAAAGTCAAAGCTGTAGCTTAGAATTTTGGTATCATCTGTCGAGCCTCCGTTGCATCAAAACATATGGTTCTCCACTGCGCTGCCAAACGGCCGACTGATCAATCGAGTACGGAACGGGAGCAATTATGCCGACAACTTAACGCAGCTTGTAGATTACGCTCGTCGGAAACGGCAATTTCATTATCGTTGTAGGTGTATGAATTTTCCAAGCCAGCCATTACGGAATCGTAAAGCACATATGACTTGTCATTTGCACGCTTTCTATATATATAGAAATTGAGAAGAATCATCTGCATCACAAGACCAAACAAGGCTGAAGATATTATCGTCTTTTCAACAAGCTTTACATCCTTGATTTCAGGAGCATCCTTGTCAATTGTGGGTGCGATTTTTCATCAATTTGATTGCCGATGAATCGCTTGCCGTAACCTTGATTGTAACCTCTGTGCCGCTGTTAAGCTCATCAAGAGGGAGAGCAACTGTTGCGGTACAGTTATTCTTTTGAGTTACCTGCAATTTCTTTGATTGTCTGATATGAACTGAAAAGTCCGTTTTGTTTTATACTCAATTTTCAGGTTGCTGAGTTTTTGCATATCGATGCGGCAACCGTGACGGAGTTGTTGTTATTACCTATTCTTGTGCCGTCAACAGGTGAGATCATAGATAACAGGCTTTTTCGGTATCGTCCTTGACTTTGCATGATACAACCCCATTGAAACAGATTATTGCCCGCAAGGTCAACAGCCTCAACCTCAGTAGTAGGTAGCACTGAAATCTACATTTTTCATCATATGTATTGACAGTCTTTACATTGTTTTTCAAAGGGTAAATTCACCGTCAGCGCTGTTACACTCTGTAATATTTGTTACCTTTGGACAAATTGTATCTTTCAAAGTTGTAACTGTGATTTCTTCCGAAGGAGTGCCTCGGTTTGAACGCTTGTCATAGCCGATTACACGGTAAACATAATCGTGTTCGGGAGTAAGACCGCTGAGGTTTACACCGAGGTTTGTGCTTGTTCTTGAAACGCTCTTCCATACTCCATCAGATTGTTTGCATTCAACAACGAAGTATGAAATATCATCGTCCGAAACATCGCTCCAAGAAAGTGTTGCCGTTGTGCCGTCAACGGCAATACACTTGACATTCTTGACCTGCTCGGGGCCTTGATTGTCACACATATATCTCTGTTTTGGAGAATAGGTGAAGTTTCCGACAGCGTCATAAATTTTTGCAACAACATACACAACGCCGTTCGGCATTACTGTCGTGTCGATGTTCTGCGAGTAAGAACTGCCGTTATGCTCGTCAATGAGAGTCCAGCTTTCAAGAGGAGCTTCGGGATCGGTTGAGTAGTAAAGCGCTGTTTTTGCAACACCCACATTATCGTTGCCGACTACCGAGAACGGCTGATTGCCGTAGATGTAGTTATTTGATGCAGGAGTCATCTTGATAAACTGCGGAGGGATCGTATCGTTAATCAAACCAGCCGAAACGATGTCATATTTAAGACTTTCCTGTCCGTAAGCGTCCGTACCTACGATATAGTAATAATAAGTTACATTTTCTTTAACTTTTTTATCATTATAGCTTGTTGTGTCACGATTTCTGATTTCGCTTAAAAGTTCAAAATCTGTTTCGTTTTCTGCTCGCTTGTAGATTCTGTAAATCTGAGTGTCATACTCAACGGAAATCTGCCACGAAAGCGAGATGTAGGTTTCCATAGGAGTTATGGTAACCTCGTCAATAGGTGCGGGGTGAGTTCTGTCAACATTCACCTTGATGTCTTTGTAGCTCTGACCGCCGTCCTTGTCTGTGAACACGAAACGGAGAGAATATTCGCCCGTTACAACATTTCTAAGCGACCAATAGCCTACATAGTCAACACCGTTTGACTGAACATTTGCATTGCAAGCAGACTTCCATTCCTTGCCGTCACGGCTGAACTGAAATTCGCCCTTACCGCCTGTTTTTGAAAGGTTGCTTTCCATTGTTGCGGTAAGCTTGATTTTGTTAAGACCGCCGATATCGGTTTTATTGTTCGGGAGGGTAATGCTCTTTACGGAAGTGCAGGCAGGGGTTACGCTGACTGTTTTTTCCTCTGAGATGACACCCTCTTTGTCAACGGCAACAACACCGTAAACATACTCTTCACCGCTCTTAAGGTTGATGTCGGTGTAGGTCTGATCTGTCGTTTCATCATACTTTGCACCGTTTTTATAGATTATGTAGTGATCAATAGCGTCATAGCCGTTCGACTTTTTCCACGAAATTGTCACGCTGTTGCTTGAAACAGCCGACGCCTTGAGGTCAACAACATAATAATTGTCATGAATAAACTTGATGTCAACATTGCTCATATTCTTAGCATACTCGTGACCGTATGTGTCCTCGTAGCAATATACGGTGAGGTTGCAGTATTCAGAAAAAAGCATATGGATTAACTTCCTTTAAACCCTTACCAAGTACTAATTGTTTAAGGCTGCTATCATAATAAAATGCACCATAATCAATAGTTTCAACATCATTTCCGATATTTACGGTTTCAAGTGAAGTACACGACTGAAATGCACAAGCGTCGATTGTTTTGACACCTGCACCAAATGTTACCGATTTGAGTGCGTAATTACCATAAAACGCATAGGAATCAATAACAAGACCATTACCCGTTACATTGAGTTCAGATAAAACAACGCATCCACTAAAGGCGATCTGTCCAATTGATGTAAGGTTGTTACCCGTGAACTCAACGGTTTCAAGCATTTGATTCTCATAAAATGCACCTTCACCGATGCTTTTAAGACTGTCAGGAAATTCTAAACTTTCAATTGATTTACATGTCATAAAAGCATAATTTCCGATTGATTTTACAGCATTACCAAAATCAACTTCTGTTAATGTAGGGCAATTATTAAACGCATAATCGCCAATTGTCTTTTTTGTACGGTATAGCTGTCCTCAAAAACAACCGTTTCAAGTGATTTACAGTTTCTGAATGCACCTGTGCCAATTGTCGTTACATTCTTTCCGATTATTACTTTTGTAAGATTCGGAGAATTGTCAAACGCATAAGAAGCAATACTTGTAACAGCGTCGGGAACTGCAAACTCACCTGCACGATTTTTAGGAGATAACACAAGTGTTGTCTTATCCTTGTTGTAAAGAGCACCATCAACTGAGGTATACCTTTTATTGTTCTCATCTACAGTTATTTTTTCAATAGAATTTGCTCCGGCAAATGCAGTTGACGAAATCGATGTACAACCTCTTCCGATTGAAATATTTTTTAGTGATGAACAGTTTTCAAATGTGTTGTCATTAAGGCTAGTTATCTTGTTAGGAATTTCAATGTTTGCGAGCTTACTGCAGTCTTTAAATACATAATCATCAATTAATGTGAGACTCTCAGGTAAAGTTATCGTTTCTAGGTTTGGACAACTTTGAAATGCATAACTTCCTATTGAAATTAAACCCTCCCCTAAATTTGCATTTTTCAAAGCATCATTGCCACAAAAAGCACCAGAACCTATAGTTTTAACACCTGATAAAACTATCTCTTTTAGTGCGTAATTATTATTAAATGCGTAATCACCGATTACTGTATTATTACCTGTTAAATTAAGCTCGGTAAGAGCCTTGCAATTTTGAAATGCATACTGTCCAATTGATGTAAGATTACTACCCGTAAATTCAACTGTTTCAAGATCAATATTTTCGTAAAAAGCATAACTTCCTATTGAAATTAAGTCTTCACCTAAATCTATACTTTTTAAATTATAATTCCTACTAAAAGCACTATACCCTATAGTTTTAACACCTGATAAAACTATATCTTTTAATGTGTAATTATTATTAAATGCGCAATCATCGATTACTGTATTATTACCTGTTAAGTTGAGTTCTGTAAGCGATAAACAATCCTGAAACGCTCTAAATCCGATTAAAGACAAATTATTGCCTAAAAATTCTATTGTTTCAAGTTTTTCATTTCTATAAAAAGCATAATTGTTGATTGTCTTTAAGCCTGTTCCAAACTTTACACTTTTGAGGTTACTTGCAACATATGTGCCAGTAGTTCCATTTTCGTAACATGAAAACGCACAATAATCGATTTCTTCAAGACTATCGGGGAATTCAACATTTTCAAGTGATTTATCAATCATAAAAGCACAACTTCCGATTGAAGTTACCGCATTACCGAAATCAACATTTGACAATGCCCGACAATTATAAAATGCATAATTGCCAATTGTTTTTTTGTCAATTGTGCTGTCCTTAAAAACAACATCGGTCAATGCAATACATTCACTGAAAGCATAAGCACCTACACTTTCAACATTAGCTCCGATTGTAATTTTTGTAAGATTAGGACAACTGCTAAAAGCTCGATTGGCAATTGAAGTAACCGTATCGGGGATAACAAATTCTCCCGATTTGCTCTTAGGATACAAAACAATTGATGTTTTTTCCTTATTGAGCAATGCACCGTCAACACTTGAATACTTTTCATTGTCTTCTGACACATTAATATTTTCAAGTTTTGTTGCATTATTGAATGCAGTTGCCGAAATTGTTGTACAGCTTTTACCGATTGACACACTCTTGAGCGAACTACAATTTTCAAATGTATTATTATCTATTTTTGTTACATTGTCGGGAATTTCAATACTCTGTAAATTACCGCAATTATAAAAAAGCGTATGCACCTATTGTTTCCAATTCTGAACAAAGTTTAATATCATCAAGTACTGTACAATCACGAAAAGCATAGCTTCCAATTGACTTTATTCCTGATTTTAGATTTAAAGTTTTTAATTTGCTACAATTGTAAAAGGCATAGTTGCCAATCGTTTTTAAACCTGTACCAAATTTTACACTTTCAAGATTACTTTCCACATATGTTCCGTATGTCCCATCTGCATAGGCGGAAAAAGCACAATCCCCTATGCTTGTGAGGCTATCGGGAAACTCTAAACTTTTGATCTGACCACAAGCAGTGAAGGCATAATCACCGATTGATGTTACTGCATTACCAAAGTCAACTTCTGTCAAAGAAGCACAGTTACAGAAGGCACGCTCACAAATTTTTTTATTTGCAGTATCACTGTTCTTGAATACTACAGTAGCAAGCAAATTACATTGATTAAACGCATACGGGTTTACTGTTTCAACACACGAACCGATAGTAACCTTTGTAAGCTTGTTACAATTTTCAAAAGCAGCTTTTTCAATTGAAGTTACTGTGTCTGGAATAACATATTCGCCTGATAAGCTTTTGGGATAACAAACAACGGCTGTTTTTTCTTTGTTATAAAGCACACCGTCAACACTCGTGTAACTTTCGTTATCTTCTGAAACATCAAATTTTACAAGATTGACATTCCTTGTGAAAGCAGACGCTGTAACAGAAGTACAACCCTTTCCGATTGTAACTGATTCAAGTCCTGTGCAATCTGTAAAAGAACCGTCAGCTATTGTTGTCACACTGTCAGAAAATATGACTGTTTTTTTAAAGATGTACAGCTACAAAAAAGCACTTCCCTCTATAGTTGTCAGAGTATCCGACATTTCAAGATTTACAAGTTCATCACAACCGTAAAATGCACCTGACTCAATTGTATTTACACCAGACAACTTTACTGTTCTAAGCGAATTACAGCTATAGAAAGCATATGTACCGATAGAAGCATTTGCACCTGACAAATCAAGTTCTGTAATGTCAGTATTATAAAATGACCGATATCCAATACTTGTCAGAGCATCTCCTGTAAATTTCACAGTATTTAATGCTCTGTTTTCATAAAAGCATAACTTTCAATTGATTTTAATCCGCCGCCGAATTTAACGCTTTTCAAACTGCTTGCTACATATGAGCCGTAATAACCGTCCGTATAAGCAGAAAAAGCACCGTATCCGATACTTTCCAAACTATCGGGGAATTCTATTCTTTCAAGTGATTTACATACTGTAAAAGCATAGTCACCAATAGTCTTAACCGAACTCTTTGAAAAATCGAGTTTGCTAAGTGACCGACAACTAAAGAACGCATAGTTGCCGATTGATTCTACATACTGTCCGAAAACTACGGAGGTGATTGACTTATTACGGAAAGCGCTGTCGGCTATCGAGGTTACTTTCTTATTGTCAATTCTGTCCGGAATGACGACATCTGTGTCGCTGCCGATGTAGCTCAAAATTTGGACTTTTGAATACTCATCAATCAGCGTGTAGGTGAAATCGTCGGTTGTGTAGGTTTCCTGTGCGCTTGCGCCTGTTTCCGAAGAAAACATTTCAGCCGCTTTTACATATGCCGTGTGAAAAACCTCGCTCGGCAGGATTGTAAACACGCTGAAAACAGTCATAAACACAAGAACAAAAGAAACCGCCCTTTTGATTACTCTCTTCATGTACTTCTCTCCTAATTTTTTGTTTTTCGTAATGCCCCCTCGTTCTGCCTAAACCAAGTCTTAAATTCCGTGTCCCGGCTTTATGCGCACAACAGGACAGCTTGAAACGCACACAAAAGCTTTGCATGAAAAATATGTTGTTGATTTACGGCAGTAAAACTCATAAAATATTGCATACTTATGCTTTATACACAAAGCAATAAACTATTCCGCAAAAGAATACAATATTTCATCAGACATTACACATATTACATATATCATAACAATTCAGTACGCTAAAGTCAATGAATCTGCACATAAAATCTTAACCAATTTTTCACGATATTTAACAACATAAGGCTGACAATATTACCAATCGACAATCTTATAACAAATGATGTGCATCTTTATATTTTTCACTGTATAACCGCATTCTACAAGATAAATGACGCATAACAAACAAGATTTCAGCAAAATATTTTTGATTCGGACAAAAAATAATCCGCCTCCGATCGAAATCAAAGGCGGAAAATGATTATTTATGAATTTTTTAAATTGAAAACTTGCTTGAATCATATTGATACAGGTTGTGTTATAAATCCTTCGCAAAGCAAATGGTTGCCGAAAAGTGAAATGACCGACAACAAGCGTCGGTCATTTTCGGGGTATATTGGGTTATAGAAGGAATATATCAATATGAATGAACGAAATAAGCATTGAATACAGGCAGAAGAAAGAACTTTTCACGACTAATTTCAAAACTCCAAAACAAATTACCTGAAAACGAATCTGTTTCAATGCTTATTTCGTGGGCATCAACTTTAGCTTTATTGTACAACAAAAGAGTTTTAAATTCAATTGCATTTGCAACGGAATTAAATCTTTGATGTAAAATATCCTTTGGAATTTTTATCTAATTGTTACAAAAATAACAATCTCAACCTTTGCAGAACAAAATTCGCCATCTTTTAGGTGTAATTATTGAAGCTATAAATATATATTTATATCCTTTTATTATTGCGTTTATGTCAATTTATTGTGATATTATCCAAGAATTTCGTCAGAAAGTTGTTCAAGCTGAGAAATATTTTCTTCTTTCATAGCAGAACGGATTGTCACAACAGTAGGACAAATTTCAACATTTTTCATTTCTTCAAGATATGTTCTCATTGTCTTTGCGGCTGAAGGAGCCCAAGAGCCGTTTTCAACCATAGCAACCTTTCTGTTCTTGTAGCCCTTGATTTTAAGGTGGTGCAGGAAATCGTTCATTATCGGGAACACACCGCCGTCATAGCTCGGTGCGATAACAACCATTCTGCTGAAGCGGAATGCGTCCTCAATATCCTCGGCAAGGTCTGTACGTGAAAGGTCTGCAATCGAAACCTTTTTGTCGGTTTTTGATTTGATGATTTCACAAAGCTTTTCGGCTGCCTTGGCTGTGTTGCCGTGAACCGAACAATATGCAATGAACACACCGTCGGTTTCAGGCTCATATTTGCTCCATGTATCGTAAAGACCGATGTACCAACCAAGATTTTCGTCAAGTACAGGACCGTGAAGCGGGCAGATTTTCCTAATATCAAGCTTTGCGGCTTTTTGAGAAGATTCTGAACATGAACACCATACTTACCGCAGATATTGAAGTAATATCTTCTTGCCTCGCAAGCCCAATCATCCTCCTGAGCGTCAAGTGTGCCGAATGTGCCGAAGCCGTCCGCAGAGAAAAGAACCTTTTCTGCACTTTCATATGAAACCATAACCTCAGGCCAATGAACCATAGGAGCCATTATGAATGTAAGCTTGTGCGAACCGAGTTCAAGTTCGTCACCCTCTTTGACTGTAACGGTTTTATCGGCAAAATCAAAATCCGGAAAAAACTGTGGGAGCATTGAAAAAGTCTTTGCATTACCAACAAGCTTCATTGACGGATATTTCTCGGAAACAACCTTAATATTTGACGCATGGTCGGGTTCAAGGTGGCTGATTACAAGATAATCGGGAGTTCTGCCGTTAAGCTCTCTGTCAAGATTTTCAAGCCATTCGTCAGTTTTTCTCTTATCAACCGTATCCATAATTGCAACCTTTTCGTCAACAATAAGGTATGAGTTGTAAGAAATTCCGTTGGGAACAAGATACTGACTTTCAAAAAGGTCGATTGTCTTGTCATCAACGCCAATGTATTTTATAGAATCGGAAATTTTAACCTGCATTGTATTCTCTCCTTTATAAATCTGTGTCCGTATTTGTCGGAAATTTTTGTTAAGTCAATTATACTATGTTATCAAGTTGAAATCAAGATGATTAGGATAATTTAAACACTATGCAAATTTTGTTCATGTGTCTGATTGTATATGAAATTATTTCGCTATTGATTTAAAAGAAAAGCGATGATATAATATTGTTAAAGAAAATACAAATTGGTTTTATTATGGATATAGGTTCTCGTGGAGATATTTATAAATGAAAGGAGTTGCCGTATATGAGTACGAAAACAGCTGAAATTGCTAAAATGATTGATATGCTTCCCGACAGTGACAAGGAACTTGCCTACGAATTGATTAAGAAACTCGTACTTGCTTGGGATCCTGACTACACAAAAGTTACCGAACAGGAGTATAAAGATATTACAGAAGCGGAAAACGGTGACTTTGTTTCCGAAGACGATATTGATTGGGATAATCTTTCAAGATATGCAAACTAAATAATTGCATTAATTTAGCGGTGGCATTGACCACCGCTTTTTTATTTTAGTTTTTAATATTTTGAGTGTATGACATTTACCCACCAAAGCATAATTTTCCACTTTCAATTTTCAATTAACAAAACAGTCCCTTTCTATGCATTTGCAAATTGAAAGGGACTGATTGTATAAATATTAAAAGTATTAGATTTCAGATTACAAAAATTACTTTCTGTTGTTTCTGTTAAAGCCGCCTCTGCGGTCATTGTGAGGTCTGCGTGGGCGAGCTGCTCTTTCTGCGTCAATGTCGTTTTCGGGAACAAGACCGTCAACATCAATAAGAACCTGACGACGAGAGAGGTTAAGTCTGCCCTTATCGTCAATTTCCATTACCTTAACACGGATGATGTCGCCTACATTAACAACATCTGTTACATTCTCTGTACGCTTAACATCAAGCTGAGAAATGTGAACAAGACCTTCCTTACCCGGAGCAATTTCAACGAAAGCACCGAAGTCCATAATACGGGTAACCTTACCGAGGTACATTGCACCCGGCTCAGGATCAACAGCGATTGTGTTGATGATTTCGATTGCACGCTTACACTTGTCGGAATCAATACCCGAAACAAATACCTGTCCGAGTTCGCCGTCTTCCTCAATGTCAACCTTAACTTCGCATTCAGCCTGAATTTCCTTGATAACCTTACCGCTCTTACCGATAACCTCGCTGATTTTGTCAGCAGGAATTGTTGTCGTGAACATCTTGGGAGCGTACTTTGAAAGCTCTTCTCTCGGCTCTGCAATAGCCTTGAGCATTACTTCATCAAGAATGTAGTTACGAGCCTTGTGAGTCTTGGCAAGAGCCTCTTTAACCATTTCGGGAGTAAGACCGCTGATTTTGAGGTCCATCTGAATAGCTGTGATACCGTCATGTGTACCTGCTACCTTAAAGTCCATATCACCGTAGAAGTCCTCAAGGCCCTGAATGTCTACCATAGTCATCCAACGGTCGCCCTCTGTGATAAGACCGCATGAGATACCTGCAACAGGAGCCTTAATCGGAACACCTGCGTCCATAAGAGCAAGAGTTGAACCGCAGATTGAACCCTGTGAAGTTGAACCGTTTGAAGAAAGAACTTCCGAAACAAGGCGAAGTGCATACGGGAATTCTTCTACCGAAGGAATTACAGGAACGAGTGCTCTTTCTGCAAGAGCACCGTGACCGATTTCTCTTCTGCCCGGACCACGGCTTGGTTTTGTTTCGCCTACTGAGTAGCTTGGGAAGTTGTAGTGGTGGATATATCTCTTTTCTGTTTCACCGTCAATGCCGTCAAGAAGCTGTTTGTCGGAAACAGGACCGAGTGTTGCGATTGTGAGAACCTGAGTCTGTCCTCTTGTGAACATACCCGAACCGTGAACTCTCGGAATTACGCCAACCTCTGATGCGAGAGGACGGATATCGTCCATTCCTCTGCCGTCAACACGCTTCTGCTCATCGAGTAACCAACGGCGAACAATGAACTTCTGTGTCTTATAAAGGCACTCGTCAATGAGAGCTTCGCTTTCGGGATAAATCTCGTCAAATTTTTCATGAACTGCCTCATAGATAGGCTTGAGTCTTTCGTCACGAATTCTCTTATCATCTGTATCAAGAGCAACCTTAACATCTTCTTCTGCAAATGCCTTGATTGCCTCAAACATATCATGGTCGGGTTCAAGACTTGCAAACTCAAACTTAGGCTTGCCGATTTCAGCCTTGATTTCCTCAATAAAGCTGATAATCTTCTGGTTAGCCTCGTGACCTGCCATAATAGCGTTGTACATATCGTCATCAGATACGCAGTTTGCACCTGCCTCGATCATAGCAATTCTTGAGCTTGTTGAGGCAACTGTTGTTGCCATCTGAGAAACCTTTCTCTGTTCCTCTGTCGGGTTAATGATGTACTCACCGTCAATCATACCTACAGAACAACCCGAGATAGGTCCGTTCCACGGAACATCAGAAATTGAAATTGCGATTGAAGCACCGATCATGGCAACAATTTCAGGCTGACAGTCGGGATCAACGCTCATTACCGTACAAACGATTGAAACATCATTTCTCATGCTCTTGTCAAAAAAGAGGACGGATAGGACGGTCGATTACACGGCTTGTGAGGATAGCCTTTTCCGAAGGTCTGCCCTCTCTCTTGAGGTAAGAACCGGGGATTTTGCCTACTGCGTACATCTTTTCTTCATAGTCAACCGAAAGCGGGAAGAAATCAACGCCCTCTCTTGGCTTTTCTGATGCTGTAACAGCAACATGAACTGTTGTGTCGCCGTAGTGAACAAGACACGCACCGTTTGCAAGCTGTGTCATCTTGCCTGTTTCAACCTTTAAAGGTCTGCCGGCAAATTCTGTTTCAAATACTCTGTATATGTCGAATGTCATAAGTCGATTCATTTTAGTAAAATCCTTTCCGAAACATAAGTTTCACATTTTAAATAAAGTTCAAATTTATTCAAACGGGATTTTACGCCGATTTAGCAATAAAACCATTAAACAAAACTGACAAACACACAAAAGCATATGTTATTTAATCGTTTTACCGCTAAAAAACAGCAAATAAAAATCCCGCAGAAAATCGAATTTAGGGCAAGCTTTCGCTTGCCCTTGTGTACTTAAAAATTACTTACGGATACCGAGTCTTGCAATGATAGAACGATATCTCTCAATGTCTACCTTTGTGAGGTAAGCGAGAAGGCTTCTTCTCTGACCAACCATCTTGAGAAGACCTCTTCTTGAGTGGTGATCCTTCTTGTGAACCTTGAGGTGCTCGGTAAGGTCATTGATTCTCTTTGTAAGAAGAGCAATCTGAACCTCCGGAGAACCTGTGTCGCCTTCGTGAGTTGCGTACTCAGCCATGATAGCCTGCTTTTCTTCTTTAAGCATTAAAAATTCCACCTTTCAAAAATAGTCGCCAACATCTCAGGGCAAGGCTGTGAAAATCCGACAAACGGCATACTCCCTGTTCCGAGACACGGTCATCTGTTTTATATTATCACAATCAAAGTCAAAAGTAAAGTGTTTTTTACAAAATCTTCTTTGCTTTTTTCATTGTAGAGCATATCTATATATTCACAAATTTTCTTCTGATCTTCTTTAGACATTGAGCGATATCTTGCAATGATTGCTCTTTCGGAAAGAGTCAGTACATTGAGCGTCATGTCACCGTCGGCAACTCTTCTTTCAAAATAATCTCTGTTGTCAAGAATTGCGTTATAATCGATACCGAACATTTTAACGATTTTTCCGAGAAGCTCGTGGCTTGGTTCGGAAACTCCCGTTTCATATTTTGTATAAGTTGTTCTGTTTATCTTTAATGCGTCCGCAACCTGCTGTTGGGTAAGTCCGCACTGAATTCTGTAATAACGCATTCTGAGTCCTACCGAAGCGTCGATATTACTGCACTTTCTTTTGGGCATCTTCTGCACATCCTATCACATAAAAAGTATTTCCGCTTTGCGCACTGCGATTCAATTATAATACTTTTAAATAAAATATTCCACAAATGTGATAACACTTCACTAAACAAAAATCGGCATGATTTTTGTGCATTATTTTGTATTCATAAATATTTTTTGATGAATTATACCTGCATCTATTATTATTGATTCGTAAAACTTTTATGCCTCTCTTTCGGTTTTTGTAAACCTCTTTTTCAAATTTGGTATTGAAATCTTTAAATTTTTGATGTATAATCATGTAGCGGAAGTTAGTGTGTATGTTTTTATGCAATTTCTGCGTTCTGTATTTTTGCTTTATTACAGCCGAACAACCGAAAAATTAAACGCTGGAGTAGCGCAGTTGGTAGCGCAACTGATTCGTAATCAGTAGGTCGAGGGTTCAAGTCCCTTCTTCAGCTCCATAACAAAAACCGCATCAGAAAGCCGTTTTCAGGCTCTTTGGTGCGGTTTTTATTTGTTTATTTTTACCGTAAAATATTGCGAAATATCGCATAATATTGCTTAAATATTAGTCAAATGTCAGTCAAAAAGCAGCAATCATATCAATCACACATATATGCCTAACACATTATGCATATAAAACCAAAAGCACCCTGCATTCTGCAAAGTGCTTTAAAAATTACTCTTTCGTATTCGTTTTAGCCGGATTTTTAATCATTCTGCCGTTGACGAAGATGTAGTCATCATCGGGTTTGCGTTTTCGACTGCTTCGGTTTCACGCTGAACTTCTTCTTCCGTAAGGACATACTGCACATTATCACCTGTAAAGTAACCGACAGACTCCTGCACGCCTTTTGCGATTACGGATACTATTATATAGGTTGCAATCATCGGGTAGAAAATTACCGAGAGAGTAACTGCAATAACAAGCATTGCACCCTTCGCATAGATTACTGCGAGAAATACTGCGAATGAAACTATTACGACAAGCACAAGTGCGACAATATTTCTGAGAATTTTACCGAAAATCAACAGGAGTGAATTTTTATAAATGTCACGGAGTCTGAGGTCATAGGTAATTGTTAGCAGGGGTACATAGAACAGCATAATCAGCATTGCAATTGAGAACACTATATATATGGTAAAGACAGAGCCTTAAACGATGTCTGTCTGAGCAAGTGTTCCGTAATAGAGAATTGCAAAAAAATGAACATGCTACTATGAGGTAAGCGACAAATCCGTTGAAAATTGATTTTTTCAGATTTTCACGAAATGCCTGTACAAAAAGTTTTGAAAACATTTACATCCTCTTTTTTCAACCGAAATTTTGCGGATTACCATTACAAGTCCGGAATAGAACGGCATTGCGGGAATTATACCCAAGCTCCATAATATTACATTGTTGAATCCGGACAGAAAGCTTATGAGAATGAATATTCCGGAAAATACGGCAAACGGAATTGAGTACATCAATCCCGCAAATAACAGCTTAGGAAATCGGGTGAAAAAAAATCGTGCAAGGGATGATTGATTGAAATTTTTCATAATTGCTAAATTAACCTTCTTATAAAAACAAATTTGACATAATCTTAGCACAAAGCGCTTGTCATTTTCAATAGAATGACCATATTTGACAGGTTACAATATTGTAACTTTAATGTTACTTTAATATTTTTATTTGACAAATAAGTCAAAAAACTCAGATAATATGCGGTTGTTTTTTGTTTGATTTTGAAATTACATTTGGTCAATACCTTCGTTTTGACTAATCACAGAGAAATTTTTTAAAAAAATCTATTGTATTTTCATAAATAGTGTGTTATGATTGTGGCAATAGAGAGAACACAGAATGTTGTTCTCTCGCCAATATCCGGGTTTAGCGGATAAATATTTTTAATTAAGGTGAAAGCTATGAAAAATCAACAATCAAAAGAGCTGCAGCTCTTGCAGTTGCAGGTATGATGACTGCGACTGCTCTTGCAGGCTGCGGCGGTTCTTCATCATCAGGTTCATCAAAAGATGATTCAAGTGCAGCAGGCAACGCAAAAAACGGTAAAGTTTACTATCTTAACTTTAAGCCTGAGCAGGACAAGGATTGGCAGGCTCTTGCTAAGAAGTACACGGAAGAAACAGGTGTTGAGGTAACTGTTAAGACAGCTGCCGAGGGTACTTATGAGTCAACACTTACAGCAGAGATGGACAAGGACAACGCTCCTACACTCTTCCAGGTTAACGGTCCTGTCGGTCTTGCTAACTGGAAAGACTATTGTGCAGACCTCAGCTCATCAGAAATTTATAATCAGCTTACTTCAAAGGATTATGCGCTTGAAGAAGACGGCAAGGTTTACGGTATTGCTTATGTAATTGAAACATACGGCATTATCTACAACAAGACTCTTCTCCAGAAGTATTGCGATTCTGACTTTGCTTCGGTTAAGAAAATTGAGGACATCAACAGCTTTGAGAAGTTAAAGACTGTTGCCGATGAAATCCAGAAGAATAAGGATAAGCTCGGCGTTAAGGGTGCGTTCACATCAGCAGGTATGGATTCTTCATCTGACTGGAGATTCAAAACTCACCTTGCTAACCTTCCTATCTACTTTGAGTACAAGGATAAGGGCATCAAATCAACAGACGCTATCGAGGGTAAATACCTTGAAAACTATAAGAACATTTGGGATCTCTACATCACAGATTCAACATGTGATCCTGCAGACCTCGCAAGCAAGAAGGGTACAGACGCTGAAACTGAGTTCACATCAGGCGAAGCGGTATTCTACCAGAACGGCAGCTGGGAATATTCAATAGTTACCAAGGCAGGTATGAAGGACGACGAACTCGGCATGCTCCCGATTTACATCGGCGCAGGCGATGAAGCTAATCAGGGTCTTTGTACAGGTTCAGAGAACTACTGGTGTGTAAACAACAAGGCAAGTGCTGACGATCAGGCAGCTACTCTTGAATTCTTGAACTGGTGTGTAACAAACAAAACAGGTACATCTGCTCTTGCTGACGATATGGGATTTGTAACTCCTTTCAAGAATGCTAAGGAAGCAACCAATGTATTTGTTAAGATTGATAACGAGCTCACAGCAGCAGGCAAAACTCCGGTAAGCTGGAACTTTACAACAATGCCAAGTGAAGATTGGAAAAACGGTGTTGGCACAGCTCTTACACAGTATGCAGCAGGTACAGGCGACTGGGACGCTGTTAAGACTGCATTTGTACAGGGTTGGAAAACAGAATATGCAAAGGCTAACGGCTGATTGTAAAATTTCTGTTTTAATTTAACAGGTTCGGTAGGGGGCGGCATTCCGCCCCCTTTCTTATGAACGGAAAGGCAAAATATTATGTTTAGAAAACCTAAAAAGAAAAATTTATTTTCTTATATTTGTTCTTCCTACTCTTGCTGCTTTCCTTATAGGTTTTGTATATCCGTTCTTTAACGGCATTTACCTTTCATTCTGTAAATTCAGAACAACAAGCGACGCAGTATTCATTGGGTTCGGAAACTATGTCAAGGCCTTTCAGAATGAGGGCTTTTTACATTCATTCTGGTTTACGGTACTGTTTGTTATAGTATCGGTTATACTCATTAACCTCATTGCGTTTTTTGTGGCGTATGCACTCACGCTCGGAATCAGGGGCTCAAATGTATTCAGAACTGTTTTCTTTGTTCCTAACCTTGTAGGCGGTATCATTCTCGGCTACATCTGGCAGTACATTTTTAACGGTATTCTTCAGTATTACGGAACAAACCTTGCGCTTAACGCAAACTTCGGCTTCTGGGGACTTGTAATTCTTATGTGCTGGCAACAGGCAGGTTATATGATGATTATTTACATTGCCGGTTTCCAGAGCGTACCTCATGATCTTTATGAGGCGGCTAAAATTGACGGCGCAGGCAAAAAACAGTTGCTTACAAATGTAACATTGCCGATGATGATGCCTTCCATCACAATCTGCACATTCCTTACACTTACAAACTCATTTAAGCTGTTCGACCAGAACCTTGCCCTCACAGGCGGTGCTCCGGGTATTGTATCACAGGGAAGCGGTACAATGGTTTATCAGACAGAAATGATGGCTCTCAATATTTACAATACATTCTATGCAAACCAGAATTCTCGTGGCGTAGGTCAGGCTGAGGGCGTTATCTTCTTCGTAATTGTTGTTATCATTGCCCTTATTCAGCTTTACTTCACAAGAAGAAAGGAGGTTCAGCAGTAATGGCAAAAGTTGCAGCAAAGGCTAAGGATAGGCCTGTAAAGAAAAAACAAACCGTAGGAATGAAAATTTTAACAATTCTCTTCTCTATTGTGTCAGTATTCTATGTTGCTCCCGTTTTCATTGTACTGATGAACTCCTTTAAGAGCAATGCGGCAATCAGCCGTGCAATCTTTGAATTTCCGAATGCAAACAGTTTTCAGGGCTTTCAAAGCTATATGACAGGTATGTTCCACGGCAACTATCCGTTCTGGAAGTCAATTGTATGGAGCTTCTTCATTACAATCGGCGGTGTTGTGCTTATTCTTTTTCTGCACATCAATGTGTGCGTGGTACTTGCAGCGTTCAAATTCTCGTATATGCAAAATCATCTACTATTTCTGCATTTTCTCAATGGTTATTCCTTTCCAGATGGTAATGTTTACCCTCTCAAAGACAGCCGACAGTCTCAAGCTTACAACTCCGTGGGGTATTTTGATTATATACCTCGGATTCGGAGCAGGACTTGCGGTATTTATGTTCTCGGATTTGTTAAATCAATTCCTGTTGAAATTGAGGAAGCCGCCGATGTTGACGGAGCAGGTCCTTTGAGAACATTCTTCGGTATTGTTCTTCCGATTATGAAACCTACTTTTATTTCGGTTGCAATACTTTGAAACAATGTGGATTTGGAACGACTACCTTCTCCCCTATCTTATTCTTGATATGGATTACAAAACTATTCCGATTCACATTCAGTATCTTAACGGCAGTTACGGTCATACGGACACAAGTGCTATTATGGCGCTTATCGTTCTGAGCATCGTTCCGATTATTATTTTCTACTTTGCCTGCCAGAAATACATCATCGAGGGTGTTGTTTCAGGTGCTGTAAAAGGTTAATCTTTCTTTCATTTTATTTTCAAAAGACGGCTGTGTACATTATGCTACACAGCCGTTTTTTTCTCTTGTGTTTTTTCTCTCGTGTTTTTTTCTCTCGTGTAGATAGTTTGTATAATGCAAAACAAATTATGCCCGAGCGTAACATTGCAATTGTCTGTGTAATCCAACCGTATGAGCGTTCTTTGGACTCCCAAAAGTAATGATGCAATATGTTTTTTGATATTACAAACTATCTACACGAATTGGGTACGGCGGCTCGCCGTGTATGATTGTTCTTTAATGGAATTATATTGTAACAAAAAAATCGGGCAATCGTGATGACTGCCCGATATGCGGAAATTTTATGTGTTAACTTTTACCGTAAAAATCAGATTGACTGAAGAACAGGCTCACCGTTTTCGGCTGTAAGGTGCATTGCAGTAACACCGCCTGCACCTGCCTCAATCATTGCGTTTGCAATTTTCTCCTCAACCTCTCTGCGAATTGTGTTTCTGAGGTCACGAGCACCGCTTGCACCGTTACATGACTTTTCTGCAAGGAGCTGACAAACCTTTTCGTCAAATGTGAATTTGATGTGCTTTTCCTCAAGAGTCGGTACATACTCAGAGAGCATAAGGTCTGCAATCTTTACAAAATCGTCCTTTTTAAGGCTGTTGAATACGATAACCTCGTCAACTCTTGCGATAAATTCGGGACGGAGGAACTCAGAAAGTGCCTTCATAACCTTTTCTTTTGAGGCATCTTCTTCAGTCTTGCCAAAGCCTAATGCGCTGTCCTTTGATGCAGAACCGGCATTTGATGTCATAATGATAACAGTATTTTCAAAGTTTACTGTTCTGCCGTGAGCGTCTGTAACTCTGCCCTCGTCAAGAATTTGGAGCAAAATATTGAGAACATCGGGATGAGCCTTTTCGATTTCATCAAAGAGGAGAACCGAATAAGGTCTGCGGCGAACTTTCTCCGTTACCTGTCCTGCCTCATCGTAACCGACATATCCGGGCGGTGAACCGATAATTTTAGAAACCGAATGCTTCTCCATAAATTCACTCATATCAAGTCTGATGAGAGTTTCGGGAGTATCGAAAAGTTCCTTGCTGAGAACCTTTACAAGCTCTGTTTTACCGACACCTGTAGGACCGACAAATATAAACGATGCAGGTCTGCGGCGAGGTGAAATCTGAACTCTGCTTCTTCTGATTGCAGATGCAAGAGCCTTTACAGCCTCATCCTGACCGATAATTTTCTTTTTAAGCTCGTTCTCAAGGTCGGCAAGCTTTGAAAGCTCATTTTCCTTGATTCTTGATGCGGGGATGCCTGTCCAGAGTTCGATGACCTTGGCGATATCCTCCTCTGTAACCTTTGAAACAAGAGTTTCGGGATCAATTTCTTTAAGGTCGCTGTCAATTCTTGCAAGGCTTGTGTTGACCTCGGCAAGCTGTTCATAGTTTACCTCATCGGCATTTGTAAGAGCGTCCTTTCTGATGAGAAGCTTCTGTCTTTCATCCTCAAGCTTATCGTGACGCTCCATGTTTTTATTGCGGAGAGCGGCACAGGCACAGCTTTCATCAAGAAGGTCGATTGCTTTGTCGGGAAGAAAACGGTCTGTTATGTATCTTTCGGAAAGGACAACCGTCTTGCGAACGATATCATCGTCAACAATTACACGGTGATGTGCCTCATAATAGCCTTTTACGCCTGCGATAACATCAATTGACTGAGCAATTGTAGGCTCGCCGACCTTTACGGGCTGAAATCTTCTTTCAAGAGCCGAATCCTTTTCGATATATTTTCTGTATTCGTTGAATGTTGTAGCACCGATGACCTGAACCTCGCCCCTTGAAAGAGCCGGTTTGAGGATATTTGCGGCATTCATTGTACCCTCGTTGTCACCTGTGCCGACAAGGCTGTGAACCTCATCAATAAAAGAGAATTATGTTGCCGTTCTCTTTGATTTCGGAAACAAGTCCTTTGATTCTGCTTTCAAACTGACCCCTGAACTGAGTACCTGCAACAAGTGATGTGAGGTCAAGAAGCTGAATTTCCTTGTTTTTAAGTCTTTGAGGAACATTTCCTGCGGCAATGCGGAGAGCAAGCCCCTCTGCAATAGCGGTTTTACCTACACCGGGTTCACCGATAAGGCAAGGATTGTTCTTTGTTCTTCTTGAAAGAATCTGAATTACACGCTCAATCTCGCTGTCTCTGCCGACAATGCGGTCGATTTTGCCCTCTCGCCTTGCGTGTGAGGTCTTCACAGTAAAGATTGATGTGCTTTCTGTTCTTTTTTTTTTCTCTTTTTGCCCTTTTTATTATTATCCTGATTTGTCGCATTGTTGTTCTGTCCGCCGAACATACTGTTGAAAAATGCAGGGAATGCAGGTGCACCGTGAGAGAAGTCATCATCTTCACTGCCGTCACCGTCTTTAGCAAAATCGCCCATCTGCTCGGCAAGGTTATCCGCACCAAGCTGTTCCATAAGCTGCGACATATCGCCGTCACCCATACTGTTCATGAGGGTATTCATCTGCTCCTGAACATTTTCAAGGTCCTCGTCCGAGATACCCATTTTGCTGATAAGATCCTCAACCGGCTTGATTCCAAGCTCTTTTGCACAGGTAAGGCAATAACCTGCCGTTGGGGCGTCTTTGAATTATTATTTGAAACGAAAACAACCGCAGGCCGTTTTCCGCATCTTGTACAAAGCATAGCATACTCCTTTTTAGGACACCAAATTTCACATTCGCTGTCATGGTAATATAAGAATTATACAACTGTTTAACAAATAATTCAATATTTATTTGTCGGAATTTATTTATTTTTAATGTCAGCTGTCTTTTTAAGTGATTCGTTGTACTCCTTAATCATTGCAAAATAGATTTTGCCGTAACGATACAAAGCGTATAGCATGGATGCGGCTGTAACCGAAAGCAATATCAGATCAAGCACCATATTTTCGTAGCCAAAAAAGGCCTTGAGAAATACGATAAGACATACGGAAAAGTAGAAAATGATTGTTCCGACCCTTCCGTACCAGCTTGGAGAAGGCGGAGTGAGTCTTTTTTGATTAAATCTGCACCGCCGAGGAGCATAATAAGGTCTTTGACCAGAAGTGTTACAAGAATCGGAAGAACCATAGGCACATAAATCACCATACAGATAACGACCGCAAAAAGCGTTACCTTGTCTGCAATGGGATCAAGGATTTTTCCGAGAGGAGTTACTTGATTGAGTTTTCTGGCAGCCATTCCGTCAAAGCAATCGGAAAGCCCCGACAAACCTATACATATTGCCGCATATATATACTGTTCCGCAAGGAAAAAATATACGAACGGGATTATAAGCACAAATCTTACATAAGTTATAATATTAGGTATAGTAACCAAATCGGATGTTTTAAAGCTCCACACATCATTTTTCTTTTTCCATTACTGTTCCCTCCTGTTTCTTCATTCAGACTGCAACGCTGAAAAATTTAAAAACAGCACCCGAAATCATCGGGTTATTAAGCATTTCGGGATTTGAAAACTCAAGCACTCCCGAAAAGATATTAACGGCAAAAATACAAGGATTGCCGCCTCTGCAAGTCCCAACACACCGCCGAGAAGCTTATTAATCTGTTTCACCACGGGTATTTTAAACACTCTCGCAAGTTTTTTAACAAGAATTTTTATAATTATAAAGATAATTATTGATATAACTACACCGATAACCAAGCGGAACATTCCTGTGATAACCGGCTGAATAAGATTTTCCACCGAAGTTGACACCGCCGCTGCGGCAGAGTTAGGAACCTGAAAATCGTTTGTATAGACACTTGAATCCAATCCGAAAATTGAAAGGAAGAATCCGAGCATTCCCATAACCCAGTTTGGCAAAGCCGAAAAACTGTTTGCAATGGCTGAGTTGATGCCCTGAGTGTCAATCATTTGTTGCAGATTTGTTGTTAAGGTCTGCTGAACAAATGCCGTATAAACCCACGATGCAAGAAAATTTGAAATGTGATATGCAAGAAAGCCCGTGAGAGCCACACCTGCAACATTGAGAATTGTAATTGCTATGCCACGCTTGAAATCAATAAAAAACAAAAGCGCAAACACGGCAATAATAATTATATCTGCAACCAAATTTATTACTCCTGTTTTGAAGTTTGAGCGGTATCGTCGCTCGATACACTGTCAAGGTCAATAAACCTAATTTGATTTACGCTGAGAATGTAAGCGGTGTAGTCCGAGGCAAGCACAATCTTTTTTGAACCGGTTCCCGAATTTGTCGAATAAAGCAAATCGCCATTTTGATTATAACCGTAAACAACATTTCCGTCAAGGATTGCAACCGTACCCTTGTAGACAGAAAGCGAATCGGCTTTGTGTTCGGTATTTATTGTGTACTGTGCCTCACCGTTGCTGTTATAGCTTATGAGAGCAACACTTCTTCCGTCACCGCTCCTTGAAAGAGCCATTGTATAGGTTGATGTATCTGTGTTAAAGCAGTAATTTGAAAGAGTTTTGTCCTCATAGCTTACTGTTTTGTAATTCTTTTCACCTTTTTTAACAATATAGCTTGCCTGTGAGCCCACAAGAACCGCCGTATCTGAGGTCAGATACTTGCAATCAAGCACGCTGTCACCCGAAATTTTGTAGGTTGAAACAGGCTTTTCCTGTGAAAAAATCAAGCACATAAACGCCCGTTACCGCTGAGCCCTTATCACTTGACACACCTGTGGCAACGCAACCGGAGCCGTCCTTGTTAATTGCTACCGATGTTATATAATACTCCGAAAAAGAATATTTGTAAATTCTGTTATTATTTTTGCTGTAGGCATACAGCGTTGTAAGATAACCGTTGTCCTCGGTAACAAGACAGTATGTACCGTTTGAGGCAACATCACCTGTGTATATTTTATTTTCGGCATTGCCTGAGTAAAGCGTTTCGTCAAAACTGCTTATCTCATAGCTTGAACTGCCGATTCCGTATGTGAGAAATCTGTTTTCATTGTTTTTCATTACGGGATTTGAATGTGTAAGCTGAAGTCGTGCAACCTCTGTACCCGAATTTGTAAGGGTTACGAACGAGGTGTCCGACGCATACACGGCATGTCCCTGTGACACTGCAAAGTTGCCTGATGAAACCTCGGAACCGATAATGTCAACGGGATAGCCGTGACCTGCATTTCCGAGTACATCATAAGTCCACCAGTTTGAGATGTTCTCCCATGTGAGCTTGTCACGGTTTGCAAAGGCAAAAACTATAAGTCCTGCCGCAATGGCAATACACGCACCGAGTACGATTTTCTTGACAGCCTGCGGCGACATTTCGGTTTTTTCCTGTTCATAATCGTCAAGAGGCATATCCTCATAGCTCATTACATCTCTGTCGGTTTTATGTGTCTTTCGTTTTGAATAATGTCCTTTAAATTTTTAAACATCAGCGTTCACTCCTTTTTTGTGAACTGTTGTCATTTTCATAATTCACACGATTCAGGTACAATCCACAAGCCTGTGCGGTGGGACCCGAATATTTTCTGTTTTTCTTTTCTATAATGGAGGGAATTTCATCGGGAGCAATTTTACCCTGTTGAATCCTGAGAAGTGTTCCCACCATAATACGAACCATATTGTACAAAAAAGCCGTCAGCCTCAACCTTCATTGTAACAAGGTCGCCCTCACGGGTTACCGAAAAGGCTTTTACATTTCTGGTCATATCCCCTTTTTCACGGTTATCAAGCGTGCAAAAGGAAGTGAAATCGTGTCTGCCGACATATGCCTGAGCGGCTTTGTCAAGCAGATTTTCGTCAATTTTGTATCTGTAATGAAGTGCGTATCCGTCAAGAAACGGATTTCGCACCTCGCTGTTCCAGATTTTGTAAATATATTCCTTGCTTGTGCAGGAATAGCGGGCGTGAAAATCGGGTGCAACCTCTTTGCAGTCAAGAACCGCAATGCTTAGCGGCAGCCAGCGGTTAAGCGCCGCCTTGAGCCTTTCGGGCTTTATGGGATGCTCTGTTTTAAGGCTGATGCAGTACATATTTGCGTGAACTCCGCTGTCTGTGCGACTGCATCCCTTTACATCAAAGTCATTGCCGATAATCTTTGAAAGAGCAGTTTGAAAAGCCTCCTGAACCGTCATTGCGTTCTGCTGAATCTGCCAGCCGTGGAACTTTTTTCCGTCATATGAAATTGTGAGAAGAAGATTTCTTAAACTGCCGCAGGCAGGAATATGTTGCATAAAATCACTCCGCCGATTAGAAGTGCGACCATTACAAAAGATACATAGTCACGCTTTGCCATATGAATAGTTTTCATTCGTGTTCTTCCTGTTCCGCCACGGTAGCAACGGCACTCCATAGCTGTTGCAAGCTCATAGGCTCTTCTGAATGCCGAAACGAAAAGCGGAATAAGAATAGGGATAAACGCCTTTACCCTCTGAATAATATTACCCGACTCCATATCGGCACCTCGTGCCTTTTGAGCCTGAGTAATTTTGTCGGTTTCTTCAAGAAGTGTGGGAACAAATCTTAAAGCAAGCGACATCATCATTGCAATCTCGTGAACGGGAAAGTGCAGTTTTGCAAGCGGCTTCATCAGTCTTTCGATTGCGTCCGTAAGCTCTGTCGGAGAGGTTGTGAATGTAAGACAGGAGCTTGCAAGGATAAGACATATGATTCTTACCGAAACAAAAATTGCTCTGTTAATGCCGTTTAAGGTAATTTTAAAAATTCCCCATTGTACAAGCGGATCACCCGAACCGTAGAACACATTGAGAATTGAGGTTACTATTATAATAAATATAATTACTTTCATGCTTTTGAAATAGAACTTTGCAGGCACCTTGCTTGCCGCAACGAAAAGTGCGGTAAAAAAACACAACAAGCGCAAGCGAAGCATAATTAAAAGTACAGAAAATAATTACGAGAAATCCGACAAGCATAATCAGCTTTGCACGGGGATCACATTTGTGGATTACGCTGTTCGCAGGAAAATACTGACCGAACGCAACATCTCTTACCATATTTTACCCTCCTTGTCAAGCAGTGAGGAAATACAGTCCATTGCCTCATCAACAGTAAGTATTCCTTCGGGAACATTAAAACCTTTTTCACGCAGTTCAAGCATAATCTTTGTTATCTGCGGTACTCGAAGTCCTATTTTTTCAAGCTCTCGTCCCTTTGAGAAAACTTCTTTCGTCTTATCAAACATAACGAGGTTTGACTTGTTCATAACGATTATCTTATCGGCAACCCTTGCAATGTCTTCCATGCTGTGGGATACAAGGATAACGGTGTTTTTGCGTTCCTTGTGATACTGCACAATCTGGCTCAACAGCACATCTCTGCCCATAGGATCAAGACCTGCGGTCGGTTCGTCAAGAACGAGAACCTCAGGATTCATTGCTATAACACCTGCAATTGCCGCCCTTCTCTTTTCACCGCCCGAAAGGTCGAACGGAGATTTTTCAAGAAGTTCATCTTTAAGTCCGGTAAATCTTGCGGCGTCATTTACCGCTTTTTTCAAGCTCTGCACCGCTCTTGCCCATATTCGTAGGGCCGAATGCGATGTCCTTGGCAACGGTTTCTTCAAAAAGCTGATATTCGGGATACTGAAATACCATTCCGACTTTGAAACGGATTTTTCTGATATCCTTGGGATTTGCCCAGATATCCTCACCGTCAAGAAGAACCTGTCCCGAAGTTGGTTTCATAAGTCCGTTGAGCATTTGAACAAGTGTTGACTTGCCCGAGCCCGTGTGTCCCATAATGCCGATAAACTCGCCTTTTTCAATTGAAAGGCTCAAATTATTGACAGCGGTTTTCTCAAACGGAGTGCCTGTTCCGTAAACATAGCTTAAATTTTTCAGTTCAAGCACCTTGCTCATGACAGCACCTCCTCAAGCATTTTTACACATTGCTCTGCATTGAGAGGAAGTTTATCAAATTTCACTCCGCACCCCCTGAGTCTGTATGCAAGCTCTGTTGCCTGCGGAACATCAAGACGGTGCTTTTTGAGCAGCTCCGCCTGTGAAAAAAACATCTTCGGGTGTACCCTGAGTGAGGATTTTTCCTGCGTCCATAACGACAACTCTGTCGGCAAGGACTGCCTCTTCCATATAGTGTGTGATGAGGACAACCGTCATATTCTTTTCACGGTTGAGTTTTAAAAGCGTTGTCATTACCTCGTCACGGCCGTTAGGGTCAAGCATTGCCGTGGGTTCGTCAAGAACTATGCATTGCGGCTGCATTGCAAGAATTCCCGCAATTGCAATACGCTGTTTCTGACCGCCCGAAAGCTTGAACGGAGCGTGTTCACGGTAATCGTACATATCAACGGCTTTGAGGGCATCGTCAACCCTCTGTCGGATTTCCTTTGGCGGTATTCCGAGGTTTTCGGGGCCGAATGCAACATCTTCCTCAACAACGCTTGCAACAATCTGGTTGTCGGGATTTTGAAGTACAAGTCCCACTTTTTTTCTCTTATGTCATATGTCTTGTTTTCATCTGATGTGTCATCTCCGTCAACATACACTTTGCCCTTATCCGGCAATAGCATTGCGTTGAGATGTTTTGCAACAGTTGACTTTCCGCATCCGTTGTGACCGAGAAGGGCAACAAATTCACCCTTTTCGATATTGAGAGAAACACCGTCAACCGCATTTTTGTACGGCTGACCGCTTTCAATGTCGGAATATGAAAAGCTGATGTTGTCAAGTGAAATAAAGCTCATTTATTATTTCTCCCATATTGCGGTTGAGCCGCACGGCAATACAAGTCCCGTGTCACTCACCTTCAGTCCTATTTCATCGCTTGATACTTTTCCGCCGAAGTCCTTCTGCAAAAGAACTCCCAGCAAATACTCCATTACAGCGGGAGAAAGTCCCGTTGTGTAGGAATTGAGAATGAAAAACAGCGGATTGTCTGAGAGAACCTGTTTGCACAGGGTTACGAGTGAATAAAGCTGTTCTTCAAGTTTCCAGACCTCACCGCCCGGACCTCTGCCGTATGACGGAGGATCCATAATGATTCCGTCATACCTGTTGCCACGGCGGATTTCACGCTGTACAAATTTTACGCAATCGTCAACGAGCCAACGGACAGGTCTGTCGGCAATACCGCTTGATGCGGCATTTTCCTTTGCCCACTGAACCATGCCCTTTGATGCGTCAACATGGCAAACGGTTGCACCTGCGTTCATACATGCAAGAGTTGCACAGCCTGTGTAACCGAAAAGGTTGAGAATTTTAAGCGGTCTGTTTTCGTTTTTAATTTTTTCTGCGGCAAAATCCCAGTTAACTGCCTGTTCGGGGAACACGCCCGTGTGCTTGAATCCCATAGGCTTGATGTTGAAAACGAGGTCGCCGTAATTTACAGTCCAGCGGTCGGGAACTTTTTTGTACTGCTCCCAACTTCCTCCGCCACGATTTGAGCGGTGGTAACGGGCATGTGCCGAATACCAAAGAGGATTTTTCTTTTCGCTTGACCAGATAATCTGCGGATCGGGACGGATAAGGATTATATCTCCCCATCTTTCAAGTCTTTCCCCATCAGAGGTATCTATAAGTTCATAATCTTTCCATTTATCAGATAATCGCATTATGCAAGTCTTTCCCTTACTACCTGTGCGGCTTCTTCCGCAAGGTTCTGAATTTCTTCGAGGTTTCACCCTCGAGCATTACTCTTACGAGAGGTTCTGTTCCCGATACACGAACAAGAATTCTGCCTCTGTCACCGAGGATTTCGCTAACTCTTTCGATTTCAGCCTTGATTTCCCTGTCTGTATAGAATGAGAGCTTGCCCTCTCTGCTGACCTTTACATTAATAAGCACCTGCGGCAAACGCTCCATAATCTTTGCAAGCTGACTGAGCTTTTCGCCTGTTCTCTTCATAATGCTGAGAATCATTGCACCTGAAAGCTGACCGTCGCCTGTTGTTGCGTAGTCAAGCAAAATGATGTGACCGCTCTGCTCGCCGCCGATGTTGTAGCCCTCCTGCATCATAGCCTCAAGAACATATCTGTCGCCAACCTTTGTTGAAACAAAGTGCATATCGTTTTCTTCGCAGAACTTGTTAAAGCCCATGTTTGTCATAATTGTTCCGACAACGGCATTCTTTTTGAGTACGCCTCTCTGCTTCATATCATTTGCACAGATTGCAATAAGATAATCGCCGTCAACAAGGTTACCGTTTTCGTCAACCGCAAGACATCTGTCGGCGTCACCGTCAAATGCAAGACCGCATGAAAGCTTGTGTTCACGAACATACTTCTGCAATTTGCTCATATGAGTTGAACCGCAGTCACGGTTGATGTTCACACCGTCAGGCTCGTCAAAAAGCATATGAACCTTTGCACCAAGCTTTGTGAAAAGCTTTTCGGCTGTTCTTGAAGAAGAACCGTTTGAGCAGTCAAGTGCGATTTCCATACCCTCAAAGTCGCAGTCAACTGCCGAAACAAGGTGGTCAATATACAAATCAGCCGCCTCTGTATCATATGTTACTCTGCCGATATTTTCATCTGTTGCGGATGCATACGGAACAACATGGTCAAGTACGATTTCTTCAATTCTGTTTTCGAGGGCATCGGGGAGCTTGCATCCGTCAGAACTGAAAATTTTGATACCGTTAAATTCAAACGGGTTGTGTGATGCGGAAATCATAATACCTGCATCGGCATTGTATTTGCCTACAAGATAAGCAACCGCAGGAGTAGGAACTACCCCGAGAATGTGAACATTTGCACCTACCGAGCAAAGTCCTGCAATAAGTGCGCCCTCGAGCATATCGCCTGAAAGTCTTGTGTCCTTTCCGATTAAAATTGTGGGGTGTTCAACCTCATCGCTGATAAGAACCATTGCCGCCGCTCTGCCTATATTCATTGCAAGTTCGGGTGTAAGCTCTGCGTTTGCAACTCCCCTTGCACCGTCTGTTCCGAATAATCTTCCCATTATACATATTCCTCCGTTAAATAATTTGTAGATTGTAAATTTTCAAAACTGCAATTTTCGGTATAACCCAAGTAAAAACCTTACACTCTGTTGAATTATACACTCATATTGTGACTGATTTATGACTCCCTGTCACCAAAGAGAGTCGGCTGTGTAGGCTGTGCATTTACAACACCCTTAGGAAATTCACAGCCGAGATGCTTGCAAGCCTCGGCAGTTATGCATCTGCCCCTCGGTGTTCTGCTGACAAAACCTATCTGCAAAAGATACGGTTCATAGACATCCTCGATTGTTACAGCCTCTTCACCGATTGCCGCCGCAAGTGTTTCAAGTCCGACAGGACCGCCGTTATAAAAACGAACGATTGCCTCAAGCATTCTTCTGTCGTTGCGGTCAAGACCGAGTTCGTCAATTTCGAGTCTGTCGAGTGCTGTCCTTGCGGTTTCAAGTGTGATGACACCGTTTGACATAACCTGTGCAAAGTCACGCACACGCTTTAAAAGTCGGTTTGCAATTCGTGGTGTTCCCCTTGAACGGGACGCAATTTCAAGCGCACCGTCATGTTCAATTTTTATTCCGAGGATTCCGGCACTTCTTTCAACAATCTGTGCAAGCTCCTCGGGAGTGTAGAGCTCAAGTCTTAACACCACACCGAAGCGGTCACGCAAAGGAGCGGTCAGCTGACCTGCTCTTGTGGTTGCTCCGACAAGTGTATTTTGGCAACGGCAGATGATACGAAGCCGCCATCTGACCTTTACCCGTGATGATATCAATTGCAAAGTCCTCCATTGAAGGGTAAAGTATTTCTTCAACGGAACGGCTCAGTCTGTGAATTTCGTCAATAAAAAGCACATCACCCTCGTTAAGGTTGGTAAGCAATGCCGCAAGGTCGCCCGGCTTTTCAATTGCAGGGCCTGAGGTTATTCTCATTGACACACCGAGTTCATTCGCAATGATTCCCGAAAGAGTTGTTTTACCGAGTCCCGGAGGGCCGTAGAGCAGTACATGGTCAAGGGTTTCGCCTCTGATTTTTGCCGCCTCGATAAAGACCTTGAGGTTTTCCTTTGCCTTTTCCTGTCCTATGTATTCCGAAAGTGTTTTCGGTCGCAGAGGGTTGTCGCTCTCTGCCGTATCTTCGGGAATTTCGGAAGTATCGGTTATTCTGTTTTCAAAATCAAATTCATCCGAGAATTCCATTTTACTCATATGTTACTGTCTTCCCATCTGTTTTAATGTGAGCGAAATAAGCTGTTCAACAGGCAAGGCGCTGTCGAGTGTTGCGAGTACGGGCGAAACATCCGAAGGAGAATAACCCAAAACTCCGAGTGCCTCGATTGCTTTCGGAACATTTCCCGTTGAAACATTCACGCTGTTCTGTGCCGCCTGTGCAAAGAAACTGTCCTCTTTAGCCGCTTTTGCAAGCTTGTCCTTGAGTTCAAGAACAATTCTCTGTGCAATTTTTTTTGCCTATTCCCTGTGCTCTTGTAATTGTTTTGAGGTCATCGGAGGCAATTGCCATTGCAACCTGTTCGGGACTGAGCTCCGACAAAACCGCAAGTCCTGCCTTTGGACCTACACCGCTTACGCTGATGAGGTTTTTAAAGGTTTCAAGCTCTGCCTTTGTTGCAAAGCCGAAAAAGATCCACCGCATCTTCCCTTACATTAAGGTAGGTGTAAAGCGTTACCTCTGTGTTAAGCTTTACGGCTTTGAGTGTTCATTGTTGTCTGGCACATATAGCCGACACCGCCGCACTCTACTACCGCCGCATTTGATTCTATAGCAATAAGTTTTCCTCTTACGGAATAAAGCATATTTAAAGTCCCTTTCCGTACATTACTCTTCTGAGCTGTGAGCCTGCCGCCTGTGTGTGACAGATTGCAATTGCAAGTGCGTCACAGGTATCATCGGGTTTCGGAATTTCTTTCAGCTTTAAAAGCCTTGCGGTCATTTCCATAACCTGCGGTTTTTAGCCTTGCCGTATCCCGTTACAGCCGTTTTGACCTGGAGAGGAGTGTACTCAAAGATTGGTATTTTAAGTTTTTGTGCCGCAAGCAAGGTTACTCCCCTTGCCTGAGCAACATTGATAGCCGTTTTCTGATTGGTCTGAAAGTAAAGTTTTTCGATTGCAAGGGCGTCGGGGCGACATCTGTTGAGAATAGCATAGGTTTCGTCATAGATGTACTCAAGCCGTTTGTTAAAATCAGTTCCGGCAACGGTTTCAATTGCACCGTAACCGAGAGTTTTATATGTATTCGATTGAAAATTGATTGCTCCCCAACCTACAATGGCATATCCGGGATCAATTCCAAACACTACCAAAACAATACCTCCGAAAAAATCCAAAAATGGCATAATAACATAGCTTAAAACATTATAACACACACAACTTTATTTATCAATAAAATTATTCGTTAATCTGCGTATTCCGCTCAAAATGTACATAAGAAACTTTGAACGGCTGCTATACTCAGTTTTTGCGTGTTATCGGCACGGCTGAGCGTGATTTTTGAACCGTTGTATGACAAATCAAGCTTTTTTCCGTGGGGAATATATTCAAAGGTGTAGTTTCGGTAAAGTTTCGGCACAAATATGACAAGCGTTGTATCATCGGCAACATATTTTCCGCAAAGCTCCGCCTTGTCTTTTCCGCTCATCATAATAAGGGACGCATTGCCACCGTCAAACGAAAGGCTTATCTTTCCGCCGCCGTCAAGCTCTGCACTCCAGTCTGTGCAGGTAAGCTCGTTTTGATATCCCGATGTGTCGGCACTGCATGAACAAAGCAGAAAACATAAGCAGATTAAAAGCAAAATGACAAATTTCTTCATAAAAACCGCCCTCACAGGTATATGATATTATTACAGATTATTCATGAAATCAGAAAATTAGTACATATACCGTTGGCGGCAGAAAACGAAATTTACAGTTTTGTTATAATTCTTGAAAAGCATAATTATTTTGTGTATATTGTATGGTGTGATTTTATGGAAAATTTTAAAAACGAGAACACGGAGGGATTGTTTTGCAACATGAGATAACCGAAAAGCATAATGTTTTTGAAGAAAACGGAGAGGTTATGTGTGCAGGCTGGGCAAGAACGCCTGTTTTTGAATATAACAGCGAACAGAGCAAAACAAGCGGAAAACACAGCGAAAGGGATTGCTATTTCATAAGCAACACAGAGGTTTCGCTCTATCTTTCGGTTGAAAATTTAGGCATGGAATTTGCGGTAAAAATTGCGGTTGCCGACCTTAAAAGAGGCGGTGTGATTTATGATTGTGTTGTAAAGAAATTTGTTTTCAGCAAGAACGAGCTTCCCGAATCGGGCAGTTCGGGAGAGCTTTTGTACACGGACAAAAGGCTTCAGCTGCAATTGACAAACACACCGAACGGAAGATTTTTAAAATGTGATTTTATCGACTTTGGCGGCATAAAAAATCTTTACTTTAACATTAATCTCAAAAAAGACGGCGGGCGAAAGTCTTAACGAAATTGCACCGTTTGAGAGAGACAGAAAATATTTTTATCTCAAACGCTTTGTTCCCAAATTTGTCGCAGGCGGAATTATCCGTGTTGTCGGTATGGAATATTCTTTAAACGAAACAACCACAAACGCTTACTTTGACTGGACACGCTTTTCAAAGCCGAGAAAGCATAATTATCAGAGATTAAGCTCCGACTGCTTTATTGACGGAAAACGCTTTTCCCTCTGTCTTGCAAGCAGAGTCGGTGACAACCGTTACGGCAACGAAAATTGCTTTTTCACAGACGGTCATCTTGTAAAATTGTCGCAGATAAATGTTAAAAGCACAGGCGGAAAGCTTGACAGACCGTGGTACTTTAAGGCGGGATATTCGGCAGTTGACATTACGTTCAAGCCGTTCACCGTAAAAGGCGAGGCTATGGCGGCATATATGGACAAAACAACCGTAATTTTCGGCAGACTCTACGGAGAATTAAAGAGAGTTGATATGGATAAGCCGTTAGTCCTCGATAATTCTCAGGCACACATTGTTCTGACGGAATTTTTAAAAATAAAATCGGCAAAAATAAACACGGCAATCATTTCAGATAATGAACTGCCGTGTTTTAATTTTTTATATAATAAAGTCGGGAAAACAATGCTTTGCATTAAGCAAGCTGTGTTCCCGACCGAAATTTTCAATTTTCCGTTTTCAACTTTAAATTTGTAAAATTACACTTCCCTGTTCGGGTCTGTGTTTTTCTGCTTAACAGGAGCTTTCGTAGCATCTTTGTCGGTAAATCTTGCAAAGATTGAAAGTGTTGTGAGAAAGCAGATAAGAATGTACAAAAGAAGTGCAATTACAGAAGCAAGGCTGATTGTATAGCTTACCATTGTGATAATTGAAAGCACACCGAGCAAACAGCAGATGATTGAAACGATATTCTTCATATTGCGTTCTTTGTCAAGAGCGCAGAAGAAAAATCCTGCAATCGGAATAATGAAGAAAATCGGCATAAAGAGCGAATACTTAAAAACCGCATCATTTGAACCGCTGAGTCCCCATACAGACATAATATCAAATACGGAATAAGAATGGAGTACATTTTTTCCATCAATGTACTGGAAATACGGCAACGCACAGAGTACGATTTCAACGAGATAAAGCACGCAAAGTGTGATTCTTAATTTTTTTTCTTGTTTTGTTTTCGGGTATTTTGAGCATTTTATTCCTCCGAGATTTTTTTAAAATCATTTTTAAATCATCGATATGTTACATTGTAACACAAATTATTCAGTTGCACAATAGAAATTTTAGTGTTATAATTATGACTAATGTACACAAAACACTGCATTCGTACATTGCTTTATTCTGTGCAAAAAGGAGATAATATAATGGGATATATAAATGAATCCGTAATTTACAATATTTATCCGCTCGGTTTTTGCGGAGCACCAAAGGAGAATGATTTCAAACAGGAATACAGACTTGACAAAATTTACGGCTGGATTGACCATATGAAGTCAATGTCGGTAAACGCACTTGTTTTTAACCCTGTTTTTGAAAGTTCAAAACACGGCTATGATACTATTGATTATAAAAAATCGACTGTCGGCTCGGTGACAACGAATCTTTCAAAAAAATTTGCAAAACACTTCACGATAACGGCATCAGAATTATGCTTGACGGCGTTTTTAATCATGTGGGAAGAGATTTCTTTGCTTTCAAAGATGTTCAGCAGAACCGTGAAAATTCAAGATATGCGTCTTGGTTTGAAAATTTAAACTTCCGGAACAACAGCCCGTATAACGACGGTTTCAGCTATGAGGGCTGGGCAGGTTACTACGACCTTGTAAAGCTTAATCTCCACAATGACGAGGTAGTAAACTATCTTCTTGACTGTGCAAGATTTTGGATTGATGAGTTTGATATTGACGGACTTCGCCTTGATGCGGCTGACTGCATTGACATTGAATTTTTCAAGAAATTAAAAAATGTTTGCAAAGAGAAAAAGTCCGATTTCTGGCTCTACGGTGAGATTACCCACGGCGATTACAATCATTGGGCAAATCCCGATGTGCTTGACTCGGTTACAAACTACGAATGCTACAAAGGCATTTATTCAAGCCATAATGACCACAACTATTTTGAAATTGCTCATTCTCTTAACAGACAGTTTGCTAACGGCGGTATTTACAGAAACATCTACACATATAATTTCGTTGATAACCACGATGTAAACCGTGTTGCAAGTATGCTTAAAGACAAAAATCATCTCAACAATGTTTACACGATGATGTATACAATGCCCGGAGTACCGTCAATTTACTACGGAAGTGAATTTGGCATTGAGGGTATGAGAACTGCCTACAGCGATTATGAGCTTCGTCCCTGTCTTGATCTTGATTCCATTCCGAATCCGAACTATGAACTTCTTGAGCATATCAAAAAACTCGGTGTAGTAAGACTTGCACTCGAAGCTCTCAAGTACGGCGATTTTGAAAACATAAATATTCAGAATGAAAAGCTTGTATACAGAAGAAAAACCGACAATCAGACTGTTTTTGTTGCATTCAACCTTACAGACCGTGTTGAAAGAATCGGTTTTGACACAGGCTGCAACGCAAAGCTTACAGATGTTCTCAACGGCAACGAAGTTATTGATGTAAACGGTTACTATGAAATTGAAATGCAGCCGTATCAGTCAAGGATTCTTGTTGTTAATGACGGAAGTTTCAGGGTTGATTTCAATGCAGACAATACAGATTGCAGGGCAGCTGAAATTGACGAAGCTCCTGCAAATGAAGAAACTTCAGTTAAAGCTGTTAAAACAGAAAATTGCTGTGAAAGCAATTCGGACAATGCCGAAAATACGACAAAAGAAATCAAGCCGGGTATTTACCTACATTTCAAGGGTGGCGAATATGAGGTTATCAACTTTGCAACCCACAGCGAAACAGGTGAAAAACTTGTAATTTACAGAAATCTCCACAACACAAGTGAAGTGTGGGCAAGACCTGTCGAAATGTTTGCCGAAAAAGTTGATGTTGACGGCAGAAAAACAGACAGATTTACTTTTATAGGTTGACAATAAGCGTAAGCAAATGATTAAAAAAGACCGAATATATTTTTTATTCCGGTCTTTTTTTGTGTAAAAATACTGCTTTTTAATCGTGATGACAAGATTTGACTATATTTTTGCAAATAGTGTGTTGAATAAATCACATAATATGATAAAATAGACATATGTTGTGTTTGACTGAATTTTGTTTTTTTGAAAGTAACTTAGGGGATTGAATATTATGTTGAGGGATTTAAAGCCAACCGATAATGTAGGTGGTTTCGATGTCATACCCGGCAACTTTCTTTTTAAACGGTGCAACAACCGTTTCCGGCGGTGTGAACTTTACTATTCATTCGGTTTATGCCGTTGAGTGTACATTGCTTTTATTCAGACCTTATGCAAAATTTCCGTATGCAAGGCTCAGATTTCCGGATTCTTACAAAATCGGCAACACCTATTCAATGCTCGTGTTCGGTCTTGATGAGATTGATTTTGAGTATGCATATTCCTTTGACGGTCCGTATGAACCCGAAAAAGGAATTATTTTTGATAAAAAGAAATACATTCTTGACCCATACGCAAAGGCTGTAATCGGTCAGAGCGGCTGGGGTAAAAAACAGGAGCATGAGGGTGTTTATAAGGCAAGAGTTGTAAACAGCGACTATGACTGGGGCAACTGCACTCAGCCGAAGCTTCCGTTTGAAGAGCTTATTATTTATGAATTGCATGTAAGAGGCTTTACTCAGGACGGCTCCTCAGGCGTTAAAAACAAAGGCACATTCGCAGGTATCCGTGAAAAAATCCCCTATCTTAAAGAACTGGGCATCAATGCCGTTGAAATGATGCCTATTTTTGAGTTTGACGAAATGGGCTCATATCGTAATTATGACGGTCGTCAGCTCTACGATTACTGGGGCTATAACACCGTATGTTTTTTTGCTCCGAACACAAGCTATGAAAGCGACCACAAGCATCATCACGAAGGCAGAGAGCTTAAACAGCTTGTTCGTGAGCTTCACGAAAACGGAATTGAAGTTATCCTTGATGTTGTGTTCAACCACACGGCAGAGGGCAACGAAATGGGACCGTATTTCTCGTTCAAGGGCATTGACAACAACATTTACTATATGCTCACTCCGGACGGAAAGTATTACAATTTCAGCGGCTGCGGCAATGTTCTCAACTGCAATCAGCCGATTGTGCAGCAGTTTATACTTGACTGTCTGCGTTATTGGGTAACAGAATACCGCATTGACGGTTTCCGTTTTGATCTTGCGTCAATTTTGGGAAGAAACGAGGACGGTACTCCTATGGATAAGCCTCCGCTTCTCAAGAGCCTTGCGTTTGATCCGATTCTCGGCGGAGTAAAGCTTATTGCAGAGGCATGGGACGCAGGCGGACTTTATCAGGTCGGCAGTTTTCCGTCATGGAACAGATGGGCTGAATGGAACGGAAGATACCGTGACGACCTCAGAAGATTTCTTAAAGGCGACAGCCATCTTGCATGGGATGCGGCTCAGAGAATTACAGGCTCAAGAGATTTGTATGACCCTACCTACAGAGGCTACAATGCGTCGGTAAACTTTCTTACCTGTCATGACGGATTTACTCTTTATGATATGTATTCATACAACGAAAAGCACAATCTCGAAAACGGCTGGAACAATACTGACGGTGCTAATGACAACAACAGCTGGAACTGCGGTGCCGAGGGTGATACAAATGATTACAATATCAACAAGCTCCGTATCAAAATGATAAAGAATGCTTTTGCAACCCTTATGTGCAGTCAGGGACCTGCTCTTTTCCTTGCAGGTGATGAATTTTGCAACACTCAGTTTGGCAACAACAACGCCTACTGCCAGGACAACATTATCTCATGGCTTGACTGGACAAGAAAAGAAAAGCATAAGGATGTATTTGAATTTTTTAAATATATGATTGCTTTCAGAAAGAGATTCCACATTATTACAGACAGCAGAGGCAAGGCAACATGCAGTTATCCGCCTGTCAGCATCCATTCAAATGTTGCGTGGAGTGCCAAGTATTACGATGATACAAGAATGATTGGCGTTATGTATGCCGGTGTAAGTCTTAAACAACAGGGGCTTGACGAGTTTGTTTACTTTGGCGTCAATGCTTATTGGGATTATGTAAATGTTGAGCTTCCCGACCTTCCCGAAGGATACCACTGGAAGCTTTATGTAAACACAGGCAACGAGCCTCAGGATGTAATCCTTGAGGACAGAAATGTTATTCTCTATGACAGACGAATTAATATGGCAGGCAGAAGTGTCATTGTTGCTGTCGGAGAAAGATTTTAATTATAAGGACAATTTCTTTGTTTAAGAAAACCGCCCCTACACGAAAATGTGTGGGGGCTTCATGTTTTTATAGGTTTCGGATTGTTGTAGAAATTGCATAAATAAAAAGTTTATTCCTTGAAATATCGGTGAAAAGTTTGTATAATTAGAGTGACAGTATTTTTAAGGAGAATATTTATGCAAAGAGAAAATTTTAAGTCGAGGACAGGTTTTCTCCTTGTAAGTGCAGGCTGTGCGATTGGCATAGGCAATGTCTGGCGCTTTCCGTATGTTACGGGCGAAAACGGCGGCGGATTGTTCGTGCTTTTTTATCTTGCATTTCTTGTGCTTATGGGAATTCCCGTTCTTACAATGGAGCTTGCAGTTGGCAGAGCAAGCAGAAAAAGTGCCGTATTAAGCTATAAAACACTTGAAAAGCCAAAGAGCAAATGGCACATTCACGGTTGGCTGTGTATGATAGGCTGTTACCTTTTGATGATGTTCTACACGCCTGTTTCGGGTTGGATGTTAGATTACTTCTATAAATTTGCAACGGGAACATTTAAAAGCGGAATGAACTCAGAACAGGTTTCGGGAGTGTTTAACGACCTTATGGCATCGCCTGTTGAGATGATTATATGGCTTGCGATAATCGTTGTATTCGGATTTTTTGTATGCAGTCGAGGACTTCAAAAAGGCATTGAAAAGGTCAGCAAGGTTATGATGGTTGCGTTGCTTGCGCTGATTATTATTCTTGCAATCAACAGTATGATGCTTTCAAATGCGGGAGAAGGTCTGAGCTTTTATCTTGTTCCCGATTTCGGAAAGGTTAAAAATGTAGGACTCGGCAAGGTAATCACCTCTGCAATGAGTCAGGCGTTTTTCACACTCGGACTCGGAATCGCATCAATGGAAATTTTCGGCAGTTATATGAACAAAGACCGCACACTTTACGGTGAGGCTGTTCAGATTTGTGCATTGGACACTTTTGTTGCAATTGTTGCCGGACTTATCATCTTCCCTGCTTGCTTCTCATTTGGCGTTCAGCCCGACCAAGGACCTGCCCTTATTTTTGTGACGCTTCCGAATGTTTTCGTAAATATGACGGGCGGTCGGATTTGGGGTACGCTTTTCTTTCTGTTTATGACATTTGCAAGCTTTTCAACGGTTATTGCCGTGTTTGAAAACCTTGTTGCTTTTCTTACCGACACATTCGGCATGAGCAGAACAAAGGCGTCAATTATCAATGGAATTATTATGTTCTTTGCGTGTCTGCCGTGTATTTTTGGATTCAACATTTGGAGTGACTTCAACATTCTCGGCAAAGGTGTGCTTGACCTTGAGGACTTCGTTGTCAGCAACCTTCTTCTTCCGATTGGCGCAATGGTTTATCTCCTGTTCTGCACAACAAAAATTCGGCTGGGGCTTTGACAATTACTTTGAAGAATGTAACACGGGTAAAGGTCTTAAACTTTCAAGAGTGCTGAAGCCGTACCTTAAATACGCACTCCCCGTGCTGATTGTTATTGTGTTCGTTCAAGGCTTTATCGGGTAGGATTAGCAATCCCCTACGGCTCAAATTGTGCAAATTTGTACAATGTTACATTCCTATAAAATAACATATAAAACTAAAAACTGTACAACCATATTCGGCTGTACAGTTTTTTGTTATCTTGTGTTACCTTTTAGACGTGGATTTGTTTTTGTAACATAACCGTCAAACCAGTTGCTACACTTACGCTCGGGCATAGTATGCTTTTGATATTGCAAACTATCTGCACGAATCGGGAAAGCCGACAACCAACTCGGCTATTTACGGTTACAAGAAAGACCCGAACAACAAAAATCATTGGCTGATTGATGAGGAAGCGGCTACAGTCGTCCGCAGAATTTTCCATTTCACAATAGAAGGCTGCGGACCTTATGACATAGCCCGCACGCTGTTTGATGACAAGGTTGAAACCCCGGCTGTTTACTTTACAAAAAAGGAATTGGAATAAGGAAAAACAAAAAGGAGTTTACCCACCCGTTCAGTTGGAGCGGATATGTTGTCCGCAGTATTCTTGCAAAACAGGAATACTGCGGAGACACCGTAAATTTCCGTACGCACAAGGAATCATATAAGGACAAAAGCTCAGTGAAAAATCCGCAGGAGAACTGGCTGATATTCAATGACACGCACGAAGCAATCATTGACCGAGAAACTTGGGAGCTTGCTCAGAAACTGACAAAAACGCCGAGACGTGTTGACACCACCGGAGTGGCGAATCCGCTGACGGGTCTTGTTTATTGTGCCGATTGCGGTGCAAAGATGTATAACCACCGATTTTTTCCGAGCTTACTACGCCGATGATAAATGAGTTTATCGACAAAATTTTAGTTCACGCTCCGTATTATATTGACGGAGAACGTATGCAGGAGGTTGAAATCTATCTCAATTTCATCGGCAAGTTTGAAATTCCTCAACCTCAGCTGAGCGAGGAAGAAATTAAGCGGCAGAAGCAGCTGAAACAGCCCGTCTAAAAAGCAGGGAATGCTATCAGTTGATAAAGGCGAGAAAACACAAGGTTGGCGAGCCGTTTTCACTTAGCTGCAAGGGCTGTGACAAGGTATTTGAATCAAGCACAGCAATGCTTTGCTAAGATTGTGCAGGCTCAGTCAACAGATCACCACCAACCCTGCGTGAAAGGCTGATAATCATCAACTATCATATTCGACACACTCAAACCGGCAAGTGGAGCATAACGGATTATTCAAAGTCTGTAAAAGGGAAACTTTGGCGCGGTATAAAGCCGCCGTAAAAGCAGATAAACGAAAAGAAAAATGAACGGAAGGGACTTCAAAATGAAAAAGAAATCCACTTCCGTTTTTAATATCGCCGCACAGTGAGATTGACGGCAAACTGAATGATGAAATCAATGTGCAAGCTGCCCGTGAATATGCCCGCCGCCGTTGCAACCAAACTCAGACGAGAAATACAATGCGGCACGAACACAAGAGAAAAAACAATAGTTTACCGTTAAAAGGAAATTTAAATATTTTTTCAAGCTTGAACAAGAAACGGATTACGACACCTTGCTGTATTGCAGTTTTGCGTTAATCAGATTTTCGTCATGATTATACAACGAGGCAACTTTTCAATGTCCAAGTAATTCAGCACTAATTATGCTAAACCAACATTGTTATTTATTTGACCAATTTAAATATCTTGAATTTAATTAAATTTGACTTCTGACATTATTTTTTGAGGATATAAAGATGATACCAAATAATACGTTCTGTTTCTAATATCGGTGGAATCATAATTGAGAAATTGTTCAGAAGAGATAGGAACGGGTGCAATAAACGTTTTTTGTTCACCTTTTGAAAGTTTAATATACATTCCACAATCATTGTAATACATAACGAGCGGGTAATAAAATTGTAATGAAAAAGCACCTGATTCAATATGAAAAGCTGTTAAATCAACAGTTATTTCATCATCTGTTGTATTGGAAATTATAATTTTTATTAAGCCAAGATTCAAATCTTCACTTTTCAAATAGTCAGAATTTTCTTCCAAATATTCTGATAAATCATCATCATTCATAATGTCCATACGCTTAAGCATGTATGTATCTGTTATAGTGAATTTTGCATTTTGACAAACAAATGAATCGCCCATTTTATATACAACTTTTTCGTTTTGCGGATATTTTGAATTGATACTAAAAAACCTAATGACACCACATATACATAATACTGTTACAATAAGGAGCGTTACAATAACTTTTAAATTATTTTTCTTTCTCATAAAGACTATCGCTCCTGATGATTTTACCCTGCGCTAATTCTATAGTTTCGTCGCAAAGAGCGTTAATCTG
>VOFD01002177.1_pt1 | contig 42541 bp, 53 predicted proteins | sample 5384101 | NCBI WGS metagenome assembly VOFD01 (sample SAMN12384723, study PRJNA508395) | human gut metagenome | isolation source: healthy gut C | host: Homo sapiens
GCCGATATCCGCTGCTCATCATTGATGACTTTGGGATAAAAATAAGCCGAGAAAAATCCCCCGGCTTTAAATCATTTATGATGCTGCCCTGCAGAGCAGTATTGTAATGAGTAGTTGGTTTTATGCAGAAATCGATGGTGGTACTTTCTCCATCAGATCTTCCACATTACAGTTCAACGTCCTCGCAAGGCGGAGCAGCGTTTCTGCCTGTGCTTTGTTGATATCCTTCTGCCACTGTTCGTACTGCTGGATGGTACGCACCGGCACATCGGCCTGTTCTGCCAGTTCCGATTGACTCAAACCTGCCAAGGCACGCAAGGCTTTCAGGTTTGTTTCCGGTTTCGCGGCGCGGTACAGCTCGTTCATCTTGTCAGCAAACTGTCGCACATCCATCTCATGATAGGGGGTGTACAGCAGCCGCACCTCTGTGATTGGCACCGCCTGCTCGATCTCTGAAAAACGCAGACTGGTCAGCCACTGGTCAGGCACTGGCAATGCCGTACACCCTTCCAGCACATCCCGCCATGTGGCTTCAAAATCTCCTGTGAACCATGGGTCTGCCACTTCACGGGGATGATCCGTATGCGCCATCAGCAGCGAGACTTTATGCTGTGGGTCACCGCCGACAAGCCGCAGGATGTCACACAGATTGCTTTCATCCATGCCAATCAGATGATCATACCGTGCATAATCCAGCCGAGTCATCTGCCGGGCGGTCTTGCCGTTGCAGTCGATGCCATGTTCTGCCAACTTCTGCCGCGCAGGAGGATAGACCGGATTTCGATTTCCCATGCACTGGTGGCGGCTGATGCGATTTCAAATTGCTCGGAAAGACCTGCCTTGGACACAAGATCTTTCATTATAGCTTCGGCCATCGGGCTTCGGCAGATATTTCCGAGACAAACAAATAAGATCCTGGTCATACCGGGTCGTTCTCCTTTTGGCTTACAAAAAATATAGCCGCCGTGGGTAGTGCGGATAAAGCTGCCGCAGCCGGCCAGCTTCTTTCGCAGATTGGAAACGGTATTTGCCACGACCTTTAAGGTGTCGTCACAGTTTTGTCCCCACACAGCACGGAAAAGCTCTTCTTTTGAAAAGACTTGTCCTTCGTGGGAGGCAAGCATCAGCAGCAAATCGAACTCCAGTCGTGTAAGGGAGACTTTTCTGCCGTTGCACGACACTTCGTGGGTCATTCCGTCCAGTGTCAGTCCCGGAAAAATCAACTTCTCCCATGAATCAATGGATATTTGCTCTGCCTCGATGTGCTCTCGTTCCAGAAGCATCCGAATCTTCTGCTCTAATTCCGGGTCAGGCTGTCGGGTCTTTATAACGATCATGGCAAACTCCTGTGTGAATTTTATTCTGCGACGGTATCCATTTCCCGGAGCAGGTTTACCATCTCGATGGCACTGACTGCACAGTCATAGCCTTTATTGCCTGCTTTGGTGCCTGCCCGCTCGATGGCCTGTTCGATGTTTTCGGTGGTCAGAACACCAAAGAGGACGGGAACCCCGCTTTCCAGCGAGACCGTGGCAATGCCTTTGGAAACCTCATTGCACACATAGTCGTAATGGCTGGTAGAACCGCGAATCACGGCACCAAGGGTTCACCGCCGTCACCTGATCGACCAGTTTATCGTGGCACTTGCGGTACTCCTGTAAATCACGGATGGTGATGAATTTGATCTGGAAACGCTCTGCCAGCTTTGCCAGTTCAGCGGTGCGCATCATGGTGCCATCTTCGCGCATGATCTCACAGCAAAGTCCACATTCTTTCAGCCCTGCCAGACGGCACAGGTCAACGGTAAATCTTCTGCTTTTGCGTGATCGTCCACACAAGCCATTGCCGTAATGGAACGCTCTGCGGCAGAAATGCCCGTAGAAGTAGAAACGTGGTCGATGGACACCGTAAATGCCGTTTCATGGTTGTCGGTGTTATACTGCACCATCTGCGGAAACTGCAGCTTCCGGACGAAAGCCTCGGACATCGGCATACAGATCAGACCTTTGCCGTGGGTCGCCATAAAGTTGATGTTTTCGGTGGTGGCAAATTCGGCAGCACAGATGAAGTCCCCCTCGTTTTCACGGTCGGGGTCATCCGTTACCAGAATGATTTTTCCTTGCTTCAGATCTTGCAAAGCTTCGGGAATGGTATTGAAGTTCATCGTAAACTCTCCTTAAAAGCCGCAGCGCAGCAGCATTTCTTTTGTGAGCGTGTTTTGCTTCGGTGTTTCTGATGGAAGCAGCCTCTCGATATATTTTCCAACAACATCGGTTTCCAAATTGACAAAATCCCCTTTGTGCCGTTGGTTCAGGTTCGTCTGACGGACGGTGTGCGGTATCGTGGACACGGAAAAGCCCGTAGGTTCCACCGCAGCCACGGTCAGGCTGATGCCGTCTATTGTGATAGAGCCTTTTTCAACGACATAGCGAAGGATTGCAGGATCTGCATGAATGGTGTACCAGATAGCCGTATCGTCTTTTCGGATATTAGCAATGCGTCCGACACCATCCACATGGCCTGCTACGATGTGTCCGCCAAAACGTCCGTTGGCCGGCATGGCACGTTCCAGATTGACAGCACTTCCAACGGTGAGCTGTGCAAGTGCAGAGCGGTTCAAGGTCTCGTGCATGACATCCGCAGCAAAGCTATCCGGGAAGAGCTGCCTGACGGTCAGGCAGATGCCGTTGACGGCGATGCTGTCACCGATTCTGGTTCCTTCCAGAACCGTTTTTGCACGAACAGTCAGTACGGCGGAATGCTGTCCCCGATTGATGGACTTTATTGTTCCGACTTCTTCCACGATTCCGGTAAACATGGGTACTCCACCTCACTTTCAATCAGGAAATCTTTGCCAAGCTGTTCCGATCGGCTGTTCTTCAGGCGGAATGCAGCATCCGGAAACGGGACACCTGCACCCTCAATGGGTACTTTGGCATCCCTTCCTCCGAACAGCTTCGGGGCAATGTAAGCCTGTACCTGCTGCACGATGCCGCTTTCCAGTGCAGACCAGTTCAAGGTTCCGCCGCCTTCCAGCAGAATGCTGTCGATCTGCTCCTGTCCCAGCTGTTCCATCAGTTGCAGAAGATTCACATGACCGCAATGCGCTTCCAGACAAAGGACCCGGCACCCGGCCTGTTGATATGCCGCCTGCTTCTCCGGGTCGCCGCAGCAGGTCGCAAGAATGGTCGGAACCTGTTTGGCGGTCATGACCACCTGTGATTGCAGTGGCGGTGTCCGCAAATGTGTATCACAGATGATCCGGACGGGATCACGGCCACCCTCTATCCGGCAGGTCAGCAGCGGGTCATCTGCTAGGATGGTTCCGACTCCCACCATAATGCCGCGGAATCGGTGTCGCTGCCGTTGAACATGATTCCGGGCAATTTCCCCGGTGATCCATTTGGAAGCGCCTGTGTATGTGGCGATTTTTCCGTCCATCGTCATGGCGTATTTCATGGAAACGAAAGGGCGTTTTGTGGTGATGTAGTGGAAGAATACCTTGTTCAGCGCATCGCATTCCTCTTGCAGAACATTTTCGGTCACATCTATGCCGTGTGCGCGCAGGATTGCAATTCCTTTTCCAGCCACCAGCGGATTCGGGTCAGCAGAACCCACGGCCACCCTGCGGATGCCCGCGTCCAGAATCGCATCCACGCAGGGCGGCTGCTTTCCGTAATGGCAGCACGGCTCCAATGTCACATACAGGGTCGCTCCCTGCGGATCTTCGGTGCAGGATGCCAGCGCATTGCGCTCCGCATGAGCCTGACCGTATCTCTGGTGCCAGCCCTGTCCGATGATCCTGCCCTCTTTTGCGACCACGGCACCCACCATCGGGTTGGGAGATGTCCATCCGCAGCCCTTTTTGCAAGCTGCAAAGCCAGACGCATATAGTCTTTGTCATTCATCGTGTCGCCTCCAAAAGAAAAAGCCCTGAACAAAAACGTTCAGGGCAAGCCGAAAAGACACAAGGGATCCTTGTGCAAAAAAGAAAGCTCCAGAATGCAAACGCATCCCAGAGCAGCCTCCACAAGCGCAGAACCGTACGGGCTCTGCACTTGGTATCTTCTTTCATCCAGACTGTACTGTCGGCTTCGGAGTTTCACCGAATCATGCCTTACGGCTCGTGGGCTGTACCACCGGTAGGGAATCGAACCCTGCCCTGAAGATTTCTGATTCAATTATAGCGGCATTATAGCACGTCTGCAAACCAGAAGTTCTGCGGGTGCAGCTCCAGATAGCTCAGGATGGCGCTGTGGATGCGGGCCCCGCGGGCGTAATCTTTCCAGACCGAGAGGTCGGGCTGAATGTCCATCCGGCGGACACGGTCCATGGTTACGATATCGAAATCCCGGACGGATTTGTTGTACTCCGGCGGGTTGCCTGCCGCCACGATGACCCAGCCTGCCGGCACCGCCTGGTTGCCAAAAGTCTTGCACTGCAAGAACTGCAGCATGGTGGGGGCCAGCGTCTCGGACACGCAGTTGATCTCATCAATGAAGAGGATGCCCTCCGAAAGGCCGGTGGCCTCCATTTTGGCGTAGATGCTGGCGATGATCTCGCTCATGGTGTACTCGGTCACCGAGACGTCCTTGTCGCCGTAGTGGCGCTGCCGGATAAAGGGCAGACCCACGGCGCTCTGGCGGGTGTGGTGGGTGATGGTGTAGGCCACCAGTGCCACACCGCACTCCCGGGCCACCTGCTCCATGACCTGCGTTTTGCCAATGCCCGGAGGGCCCATTAGCAGGATGGGCCGCTGGCGGATGGCCGGGATGGCGTACTCGCCCAGAGCATCCTTGGCCAGGTAGGCCTTGACGGTATGCTCAATTTCTTCTTTGGCACGTTTGATGTTCATAGCAAACTCCTCACGCATTGTGATTCACGAATTATTGAGGTCGCGGTAGAGGTCGTCCTCCTCGCTCATGGCCTCGGCCAGCGCCGAAGCCGACCGGGCCGCCGGGCCCGCAAACTCTTCCTCGTCCAGCACCACTTTCATGGCCCAGGGCGGCACATTGGCATCGTCGAACCGCTCCCCCAGAAAGAGGAACGCGGCTTCATACGGCGGGCGGCGGGCCGGGTAGGTGCCCATTCCGTCCGTAAAGTAGAGCAGGCCCCGCAGGTTGGTGAACTGCTTTTCGGCACACAGACGATCAACATACTCGAACGCCGGGCGGAAATCCGTTCCGCCGCCGCCCCGCAGCTGGAAATGGTTCATGGCATGGATGAGCTCGTCTTCCTTGCGAATGAGCAGGTCCTGCTGGACGGTGTTGTCCGCCTGGATCAGGTGCAGGTTCATCCGGTGGAAGAAATTTTCCCGCCCTTTCAGCAGGGTGTAGGTCTCGGCCAGGAACGCCCGCACCAGCTCGCCGGAGGTGGAATAGCTGGTGTCAATGACGAGGGCCAGCTCCTCGATTTTCTTACTTTCCCGGGTCTCCAGCGGCTCAATGAGAGGCATGTTGCCGTAGACCGAAAGGCCATAGGTATAAAAGTTCAGATCAAATTCATCCGGGTCAAGGTGCACTTCCTCCCGGGTGATGCAGAACCGGCGCAGGAAATCTTTGTAGCTGCGGCGGCTGCGGTTGGCGGCCTTGACCTGCTCCTTGAGCGCGTCGGCCCCCTCGCCCGCCTCTTTATCCCGCAGCTCCAGCTCGGTCTGCATCCGTTCCCCGATCTTCTGCCAGGTCTTCTGGGGCAAGGGCGTGGGCATCTGCTGGGCTGCTCCGGGTGGTCCTTGGGGCAGAGGCGGTGGTCGTCGGTGTAGAACTCCCGCTCCAGCTGGCGGAGCACGCCAGGCGTCTGGCCCAGCAGCCAGCGGTAGGTGGGTGCTGCCGCCACCACTTTCTGCTCGGCTTTGATCTCCTCATAGGCGTGCTGACGGACATAGCTCAGCGGGCGCTGGACGCTTTTGCGGCCCAGCCCGTCGATGACATTTTCCACCGCGATGTCACAGGCCAGGTGCCACAGGCGCTTGTCCCGCCGCCCTTTGGTCCACAGGTGGCGGAAGATGCAGTGGAACACCGTGTGTAAGTACAGGCGGTTGAGGTATTTCGGGTTTTCCTTGTACAGCCGCAGCAGGGCGCTGGGCTGGTAGCAGAGGATGCGGCCATCGGTGGCCAGCACCCCGCACCGCTCGTCCGGGGTTGGGCTCAGGGCCGAGAGGGCCATATCCAGAAATCGGAAGTCCAGATACAGCCCGCTGCGCACCACGGCCAGCACCTCGCCGCCCATCCGCGCCTGCCACTCCTCATGGGTCTCGGGCCGTTTGGACTCGAACGGCTTACGCGGGTCGAAGAATTTTTCCTTTTCAGAAATCAAAATCGTACCTCTTTTTGTTGGGCCGGGCCGCAAACTTTTTGTGCTCGGCGTCGGCCAGCAGAGCGGCAGCAGAAGCGTTGTCGGCCTTGGCCGCCAACGCCGCACCCGCGGCAAAGGCGTCTTTGTCAAACACATCCAGCGCCAGCAGGGCCCGCAGGCCGTCCATGTCCTGCGCTTTCAGCAGCCGGGCAAGCACCCGGCCCGTGTTGGCCGCCAGAAACGCCCGGTAATGCTCGGCAGCGGCACTGCTCAGGCTCCAGGGCCAGCGCAGACGGTCAAAGCAGAGCATGGCCATAATGTTGGCGTCATCCGCGTCGTGCCCCTGCGGGAAGATGGCGTCGTATTCGATCGGGAGGAATTTTCCATTCAAAAAGCACTGTCGGTAATGGTACCCCTGCCCCGAAAACGTGTGGAGCAGAATGTGCGCGGGAGTCTCCTCAATATCTTCCCAGTAGGCGGGGTACCACAGGCCCGCGAGGGGCCGGGCCTCTCCCTCTGGCCAGAATAGCGCCTGCACCGCCTCGGTAATGCTGCCCGCCAGCGCAAACAGGCCGGTGGCCTGCTCCGGCCGGGCCCGGATGACCAGCGTTTCCAGCGCAAAGCAGTTGAGGAAGACATCGCTGCCCATGGTCAGCTCCCCCGCCCCGGCCGTCAGGCGGCGCAGCCGGCGGCAGTTGTAAAAGGCACAGCTCCCGATGACCCGCAGGCTCCCGGGCAGGACCAGTTCCTCCAGAAAGCTGCCGCAAAGGGGATGGAGGGCTTCTTCCCCGCTCCGGGCGGCAGTAGAGGCGTCTCCGTCCCCGAAGTCCAGATCATACCGGGCATGAGAAGCGCCCGTCAGATCGCGTCCAAAGGCCCGCAGGAGGCGCGCGGTGCCGTCCGGCTCCACCGCATAGCGGCAGAGTTCTTCCGGCGCAGGCAGACCGCGGGGCTTCTCGGAGAAGCAGTAATCCCCCAGCTCGGTGATGGTCAGCGTGCCCCCCTCCGGGGCGGGCAGAGCCTCCGGCAGGGTGATGCAGGGCTCGTCCCCATACACGCGGACGAGGCGGGCCGTATCGTTTTTGAAAGGCAGAACATCCAGAAACATAAAAAAAACTCTCTCACAACAAAAAACTGCCGCACAGTCTCGCCGTGCAGCAGTCCAAATCAAAGCGTTATTCCTGCACGGCCTGTGCAAGGCAGGCATCCATAGCGGACAGCACCGCGTTGCTGGTCATGGTAGCACCCGAGACCGTGTCCACACCTGCCGTGCCGCCGGCATCCAGCAGGCTGCGGGCAAGGCTTTCCGCCGCCTTGCCGCCCACTTCGGGTGTCTCGTCGCCCGCGTCGATCTGCACGTTGGTCACTTTGCCGCCCGTAATGTTGATCATCACGGTCACTTCGCTTTTGTAGCCCTGTGCGGAGGCGCTGTAGGCACCATCGGCATAGGTATCCGCGTTGTCGGCTGCGGGAACAGTGCCCGTACTGGCGATATACAGCGACAGGACGATGCCAAGGGCCACATCCAGGATCGCCATGAGGATCACGTTCCGGGCCGTATGCTTTTTCATCGTATCGAAATTGCTCCTTTGGAGAAATTTTGCGTCCGGCCGCGCTGCTTACTTGGCAGGCTTGAAGCTGTCACGCAGGGTGACAACACGGTTGTAGACGCCGGGGTTCTTGCTGTCCGGGGTGAAGAAGCCGGTGCGGACGAACTGGAACTTCTCGCCCGGCTTTGCGTCGGCCAGAGCCTCTTCCAGCTTGCAGCCCTTGCGTGCCACCACGCTCTCGGGGTTGAGGTAGTCCTTGTAATCGCTGCCCTCGGGGATGGCGTTCATGTTGGCCTCGGTGAAGAGCTTATCGTACAGGCGTACCTCGGCCTCCACGCAGTGCGCCGCGCTCACCCAGTGGATGGTGCCCTTGACCTTGCGGCCATCGGCAGGGTTTCCGTTGCCCGTCTCGAGATCGGCGGTGCAGTGGATGGCGGCAATGCTGCCGTCAGCATTCTTGTCCACGCCGGTGCACTTGACGAGATAGGCACCCATCAGGCGGACCTCACCGCCCATGGTCAGGCGCTTGAACTTCGGAGGCGGCACCTCGGCGAAGTCCTCGTTCTCGATCCACAGCTCCTTGGTAAAGGCCACCTTGCGGGTGGTGGGATCGTTGGCCTCACGGTTGGGGTTGTTGGCCACATCGAAATACTCGGTCTTGTCGGCGGGGTAGTTGTCCACGATGAGCTTGACGGGCTCCAGCACGGCAATGCGGCGCTGAGCGGTCAGGTCCAGCTCGCTGCGGATGCAGGCCTCCAGCTGGCGCATGTCGATGAGGTTATCGGACTTGGAGATGAATTTACGAAAAACGCAAAAAAGCCTGAAAGAGCCGTTCAAAGCCCGCTCTGCCCTGTTCCGGACCCGCACAGCAGAAACGATCTACAAAAGAAAAACGCCCCGAAATCTTTCGACTTCAGGGCGTCTGAGCTGGAGCTGCTATCCAGATTCGAACTGGAGACCTCATCCTTACCAAGGATGCGCTCTACCAACTGAGCTATAGCAGCGCAATCAAAGCTCAGTTATAATACCACAGTTTCCACCGTTTGGCAAGAGGTTTTTGCAAAAAAATCTGAATTTTTGCAAAAAAGTCGTTTTTACGAAAGAACTCCCGCAGTCTGCTTACGCAGACAGCCCCCTCGGAGATGGGGCCTTTGGCAGTACGGACAACTTTCCGGTTTTGCCAAGGGCTCCCTCTCTGAGGGAGCTGGCATCGCGCAGCGATGACTGAGGGAGTTTTCTTTATCACTCGATCAGGCCGTTCAGCAGGGACAGGCACTTGCGGCTGTGCAGCTTGCGGATCGCCTTTGCCTCGATCTGGCGCACACGCTCACGGGTAACGCCAAAGTCACGGCCAACCTCTTCCAGCGTACGGGGACGGCCATCGTCCAGACCAAAGCGCAGGCGGATGACCTTCTCTTCACGAGGGGTCAGGCTCTTGAGAGCCAGATTGATCTGCTGTGCCACCATGGCGCGGTCTGCGGCCTTGCCAGGGGCTTCGGCGTTTTCGTCTGCGACGAAATCGCCCAGAGAGGAATCCTCTTCCTCACCCACGGGGCTTTCCAGACTTGCCGGCTCCTGTGCCATGCGCTGGATCTCGCGCACACGCTCCACGCTCATATCCATGGCCTTTGCCAACTCTTCCGGGGTCGGCTCGTGGCCGTTCTGGTACACCAGCTGGTTGGTGGCCTGACGCATCCGGTTGATGGTCTCCACCATGTGCACCGGAATGCGGATGGTACGGGCCTGATCCGCAATGGCACGGGTGATGGCCTGACGGATCCACCAGGTTGCATAGGTGGAGAAGCGGAAGCCGCGGTCACAGTCGAACTTCTCGGCAGCCTTGATCAGGCCGATGTTGCCCTCCTGGATCAGATCCAGGAATGCCAGATTGTGGCCCACATGCTTTTTGGCAATGGACACCACCAGACGCAGGTTCGCTTCGCTCAGGCTGCGGCGGGCGTTCAGGCCATCGCGGCGGGTCTTGAGCAGCTCAGCGCGCTTTTCGTCGCTCAGGGGGCCGTTCTCCACAGCCTCCATAGCTTCCTCTTCGGCAGCCTTTTCCTCGGCATCCTCGCTGGGCTTCTCGTTGCCCTCCTCGTCCAGATCTTCGGTATAGCTGCGGCTGTTCTCATCCTCTTCAAACGAGAAACGGGCGCTGTTCTTTTTGATGTACTCCGGCCCGCCGTACTTCTGGCGGTCGGCCTGCAGGATGTGCGCCGCCTCGGCACCGGCATGGATGCGGCGGCTCAGCTCCACCTCCTGCTCCGCGCTCAGCAGCGGGATCTGGCCGATCTGCTTGAGGTAGTTCTTAACGGGGTCGTCCAGCAGTTCGTCCATGGCAGCCTTCAGGTCTGCAGGGTTCTCCTCGCTCTGCTCTTCCTCGTCCTCGCTGATGCCCATATCATCGTTGTTGTTCTCGGCATTCTCGACCTCGGCCATAATGCTGTCCACATCCAGCGTAGGCTCTGCATCCTCTTCCAGAACCTTGATGCCGCGTTCTTCCAGAAGGGTGTAGAGCGTTTCCTCATCCATTCTGCACTGCGCAGCCAGCGCCTTGGCCTCCTGCGCCGACAGGGTGCCTTCGCCTTTTGTCAACAGTTCCTTTAAAGTCATGCCCATTTCGCTCTCTCCTTCTTGCTGCGGGGATGCTCCCGCCGGGGAAATCCTGTAATAAAGTGTTCCTGCGCATCAGATCACAAGTCCTCCGTTCACGCCGAACACCTGACCGGTGATGTAGCCCGCACCCTCGCCGGCAAGGAACACCAGCAGCTGCGCCACTTCGTCTGCGCTGCCAAGACGGCCCACAGGGGTCTCTTCGGCCAGCGCAGCCTTATCCTCGGCGGTGAATGCTGCCATCATATCGGTATCAATGACCCCGGGCGCAACACAGTTCACTGTGATGCCGCTTGGGCCTTCTTCTTTGGCCAAAGCCTTGGTCAGGCCGATCAGGCCTGCCTTTGCTGCAGAGTAATGCACCTCGCAGCTGCCGCCGGTCTGGCCCCACATGCTGCTCACGGTCAGGATGCGTCCGGCCTTGCGGCGGATCATACCCGGCAGCGCCAGCTGACACAGGTGGAACGCACCGGTCAGGTTCACGTCCAGCATATGCTGCCACTCTTCCGGGGTGATGTCGGTGAACAGCTTCTGCTGGGCGATGCCCGCATTGCTCACCAGCACATCCACACGGCCCAGTGCCTGTTCTGCGGTGCGGAACGCAAGCTCGCAGCTGGCGCGGGACGCCACATCGCACTGCACGGCGGTGATGCCGGGCAGCTGTTTTTCCAGCTCTGCAGCGGCTTTGGCATTGCTGTGGTACAGCACCGCCACGCGGTAGCCCGCCGCATAGAACGCCCGGGCCGCAGCGGCACCAATGCCGCGGTCGCCGCCGGAGATCAGCACACAGCGGCCATTGGCTGCTGCCTGCACGGTAGGTGCCGGTGTTTTCTCCGGCTCTTCCTGCACAGGCTCCGGCATTTCCGGCTGCGGCGCAGGCTGGGGCTTTTCCAGCACCATCACCCGGGTGGGTTCGTCCACCACGGGTGATGCCGCCTTTGGCTTTGGCGGTACGGGCGGCTCCTGTGCAGCCTGTTCCGGCTGCGGCTCCTCACCCGACAGATTGAACGTCAGTTCAAATTCATCTTCGTACAAGAGTATAGTCCTCCTGTCGTGATCTCTGCACTGCAAAGGTATGCCGTGCAGGAGATGTCTGTGCGGCCCATCGCCGTCCGTTCAGCGTCCATTTCTTATCCGGTCAAAGTCCGGTGCTCGGCGCGGCAGACAGCTGCATAAGATGGGTTTCGACAAAACACCATTAAATAATATAGCACAATTTGCCGAAAAAAGAAAGTGGAAGCCGCCTACTTTTTCACGCAGCTTCCACTTTTTTACGGTTTCTTCATATTCCATGCCGGTCATACAGGCGGTTTCCACTTCGGCCGGGCCGCAAGCCGTGCCCGCAGATCCTTGAAAAACGCCTGCAGCAGCTCCTGTGCTTCCTCGGCCCGCAGGCCCTGCTCCACCACCGGGTGGTGGTTGAAGGGCATTGCAAACAGGTCGGTCACACTGCCGCAGCAGCCCGCCTTAGTGTCTGCCGCGCCGTATACCACCCGCCGGATGCGGCTGTTGATGATGGCCCCGGCGCACATGGGGCACGGCTCCAGCGTGACGAACAGCTCGCACTCCCACAGCCGCCAGCCGCCCAGCTTTTTGCAGGCGGCATCAATGGCCAGCAGCTCTGCATGATGCAGTGCGTTTTTTTCGGTCTCGCGGGTGTTGTGGGCGGCAGCTACCACCTCGCCGTTGCGGGCCACCACGGCCCCCACCGGCACCTCGCCCAGTGCAGCCGCCTTGCGGGCTTCTTCCAGCGCAAGGCCCATCAGTTCAGAATCGGTCATAGGTTCTCCCTTTATCCTGCTGCAAAAACCAGCAGATTATTCAATGTATGCAAAAGCATCCCCGGCCATACCCTGCCGGTGCGTTCACGAAGTGCGCCCAGCACAAGGCCGCAGCCAAGCGCCCACGCCATGCCCGCCGGGGTGCCGTGCTGCACCGCAAACAGTACCGCCTGCAGCGCCGCGGCCTTCCATCTGCCCAAGGGCTGCGCCAGCTGCTGGATGGCACCGCGGAACACCAGTTCCTCCACGACAGGTGCAGCGATGCAGTGGTGCACAAAACTCAGCGCCCGCACATCCCACGCCGGGGCAGGCAGAAATGCCAGCGCTTTGCCTGCCAGCAGGTAGGCCAGTGCGCAGCCGAACGCAGCCAGCAGCGCCCTTGTTTTTGCCTTTTGCTCCATGGCCTGCCCTCCCTGCCGTGCGTTTCTCAGCGCCTATCTTATCATAAGCAGCGGCTTTTACGCAAGTATTTTGCGCTGGGACGAAGCAATTTTCGCTCAGGTAATTGACTTTTCCCTGTGGATTCTGGTATAATGTTTCCCGACGTTTTATTGCAAAGCGTCGGGAAACATGACTTGAATTTGTTTTTACCGGAAATCCGGAGGTATTTTATGATCCGTATTCTCACCGATTCTGCGTCCGACATCCTGCCCGCCGAAGCCGAGCAGCTGGGCGTGACCGTGATCCCTCTGAACGTGACGCTGGAGGATGGCAGCATCCTGCGGGATGGCATCGACATGACCCCCACCGAGTACTATGCCCATCTGGCCAGCTGCCGCAAGCTGCCCACCACCAGCCAGCCCAGCCCGGAGCTGTTCGAAAAGTTCTATCTGGAAGCCGCTGCCGCCGGGGACGAAGTGCTGGGCATCTTCCTGTCCCACGAGCTGTCCGGCACATGGCAGTGCGCAAAGCTGGCCGCAGACCTCGCCAATGTAGACAACGTGCTGTTTGTGGACAGTGCCACCGTGTGTCTGGGCGAATCGCTGCTGGTGCGTCTGGCCGTGCAGCTGCGTAACGCAGGCAAGACGCTGGTGCAGATCGCCACCGATCTGGAGCACGCCAAGGAGCACCTGCATCTGGTTGCCGCAATCGACGATTTGAAGTATCTGCGCAAGGGTGGCCGTCTGCCTGCCGCTGTGGCCGTCGCGGGCGGGATGCTGGGCATCAAGCCCCTCATCACCATCAAGGACGGTAAGGTAGCCATGGCCGGTAAGGCCCGCGGCCTGCCCGGTGCCTATGTGGCCCTGTTCAAGAAGATCGAAGAGCTGGGCGGCATCAGCCCGGACTTTGCCGCTGTTGCCGGTTATTCTTCCAGCCTGCGGGAAGTGCAGCCCATCGAGAACTATTTCCGTGAAAATCTGCACATGGGCGAACCGCTGGTGCGCCAGATCGGCTGCGTCATCGGCACCCACGCAGGCCCCGGTGCATTTGGTCTGGCATTCTTTGACAAAGGGCTGGTGCTGGAATAAGCGACCACCGAAAAAAGATCATCCGAGCAAAGTCGGACAGCCTGCGGGCTGCCCGGCTTGTTTTTTGCAGCGGGAAACGGGCGCAATCTCCCTCAGTCAAAACCTGACGGTTTTGCCAGCTCCCTCGGAGAGGGAGCCTCTGGCGCGCCCGGCGCTCACAGCACTGCGTCCGAGATGAGCTTGCCCAGCAGCAGCACCAACACCACCAGCATCATGGGACGGATGAAGCGCGCACCCTTTTTCAGGGCGAAATGGGACCCCAGCAGGTTGCCCAGAATGTTGCTGACGGCGCAGGGGATGCCGATGTGGAACACCACCAGACCGTTCATCAGATAGGTGAACAGGCTGGCGTAGTTGCTGGCAAGATTCAGCACCTTGCCGTTGCCGTTGGCGGTGCGCAGGTCAAAGCCCATCAGGGTGGTAAAGGCAATGATGGCAAAGGTGCCGGTGCCCGGGCCCACGATGCCGTCGTACAGGCCGATGCCCAAGCCGATGCCCAGCGCCAGCAGGATCTTTTTCAGGTTCAGGGTTCCGTCGTCCCGGTTCTGGTCCGGCAGGTCGCGCTGCCACAAAATGACCACCGCCGCCACTGGCAGGATGAGGAACATCATGGTGCGCAGCAGTTCATCGCTGAGCAGCAGCACGATATGTGCCCCCAGTGCACTGCCCGCAAAGCTGCCAATGGCTGCAAGGATGCCCACCTTCAGGTTCATTGCACCGTTTTTGAAAAAGTTGGCTGTGGCAAAAGTGGTGCCGCAGGCGGCGCTGAATTTGTTGGTAGCATAGGTGTAGTGGGGCGGCAGCCCGGCAAACAGATAGGCCGGCAGGCTGATAAGACCGCCGCCTCCGGCTGCCGAATCCACAAAGCCTGCAAAGCCCGTCATCAGAACGAGAAACGCCATCATCCATGGCGAGAGCGTGATACCCATTGTTATAATTCCTTTTATTTTTCCAATTTTGTTCTTTGGGAGAACGTGCGTCTCAGGACAGGGACAGTCGTCCCTCACAGGCCAGTACCTGATCCAGGATCATCCGCGAGACGCGGGCACCATACACCATGGCGGGGTGTTCATTGTACTCGATGATATCGTGAAAGTCCTTGTTCATCAGCACGATGACATACTCGCCGTAGGGGGTATGGACGATGCCGCCATCGTTGCGGCAGGCGTTCATGCTGCCGCTCTTGCTGGCCACCCAGAGCAGCTCCGGCGCGCCGGTCTCCTCGCAGTCCAGGTAATACTGCGGGAAGTCCTTGGTCAGCATGGTGTTGTAGTGCTGCTGACGCAGGATGGAAAGCATCTCCGCGCTGGCTTCCCGGCTGACCAGCTCCCCTTTTGCAATGCGGGCGAACAGCGCCGCGTAGTCGCGCGGCGTGGTGGTGCCAAGCTGGCGGTAGCGGTCAAAGTGCAACGGATTGTGCAGCACAGTATGCGCAAAGCCCAGCTCCCGGATGCAGGCGTTGATGGTATCCAGTCCCAGATAGTCGATAATCATATTGGTGGCGATGTTGTCCGAGCAAATGATCATCATGGTGGCGGTGTCCTTTACCTTGAGCTTTGCGCCCACGCCCAGCGCGCGCAGCATACCGCTGCCGTCCACGAACTGGCTCTGCTCATAGGTGATCTCTTCGGCAAGGTCTGCTTTGCCGCGCTGCGCCTGCAAATACAATGCCGCCAGAATGAACGCCTTGATGGTGGATGCGGTCTCAAATTCCTCGTCCGCGCCCACCTCCACGGTATGGCCCTGCAGGTCGTCCACGAACACGCTCATTTTGCCCTGATAGCAGTACAGCTCCGCAGCAATGCGTTTTTCCAGCGTCATGTTTTTATCCATATCGGCATATTCTCCGTTGTTATTACAGGTTCTCCTCAAAAAAGCGCATGGCATTGCGGTAGTAGATGCCTTCCACCTCGTCCTCGGTAAAGCCCTCTCTGCGCAGGGCATCCGCCAGCAGCGGCAGGAAGGCAGCATTTTCCAGCTGGTGAGGGCCATCGATGCCATCAAAATCGCTGCCAAGGGCAATCATCTGGGCACCGCCTACCTGCTTATAGTGGGCTGCATGCTTTGCGATCATCTCCACCGTGCTGCGGCAGTTTTCCGGGTGGGTGGGGTCGGTGTCCAGAAAGGGCGCATAGTAGTTCAGGCCCGCAATGCCGCCGTGCTCCGAAAGGGCGCGGATCATCGCGTCCGTCAGGTTGCGGGTGTGGGGGCACAGGGCGCGGCAATTGGAGTGGCTGGCCGCAAAGGGCCGGGTGCCGTGCTCCACGATGTCCCAGAAGCCCTTATCCGAAAGGTGGCTCACATCCACGATCATGTGCATCCGTTCCATCTCGGCCAGAAATTCAAAGCCCTTCCCGGTCAGGCCCTTTTCGGTCTGGGGCACCAGCACCCCGCCGGGGTTCCGCTGCGGGCTTGCCAGCTCGTTTTCGTGGTTCCATGTCAGGGTCATCATGCGCACGCCCAGCTCATACATCCGGCGCAGCACCCCCACGCTGCCCTTGCAGCAGGCGCCTTCCTCGATGGTGAGCATCCCGCTGATCTTTCCCGCCGCAGCATTCCGGCGGATGTCCGCCGCCGTGTACACCGGAGCAATTTTTTCCGGGTATGCCGCCATGATGCGCTTGAACTGGTCGATCTCTTCCAGCGCTGTCACCAGCGGGTCCGCTCCGGGCGTTTTGTCACCCAGATTGACGAATGCTGCAAAGCACTGCAGCAGATAGTCGCCTTTCTGTAATTTTTCAAGGTCGATATGCAGATCGTTCTGCGCGAAGCTCTTGGGCCGGCCCGCATGTTCGGCTTTGCGCAGCTCGCTGAGGGTATCGCAGTGCAGATCCCAGACTTTCATGATGTTTTCTCCTCTTTATTCCTCTTGCAGCAGCTGCAGCAATTCCTCTGGTTTCATGGACAGGATCGCTCCGTCTGCCGAGCCGGTGACCGTCTCCGCCAGGTCCTGCTTGGCCTGCTGCAGCTCCACGATCTTTTCTTCAATGGTGTCCTGCGCAATGAGCTTGTACACCTGCACCGGATTGCGCTGGCCGATGCGGTAGGCGCGGTCGGTGGCCTGATTCTGCGCAGCCACATTCCACCACGGGTCGTAGTGGATGACGATATCTGCCGCCGTCAGGTTCAGGCCGGTGCCGCCCGCCCGCAGCGAGATGAGGAACACGTCCGCTTCGCCGCTGTTGAACCGGCGCACAAGCTCTGCACGCACCGGCTTTGGGGTGGAGCCCTGCAGGGTAAAGTGGCTCACGCCCGCTTCGTCCAGCCGTTTTGCCAGCAGTTCCAGCATGGAGGTGAACTGGCTGAACAGCAGGATGCGGTGTCCGCCCTCCACAGCAGCCGTCACCAGCTCCATGCAGGCGTCCAGCTTGGCACTGCCGCCGTCCCAGTTGTCTGCCACAAGGCGCGGGTCGCAGCAGATCTCCCGCAGGCGCATGAGCACTGCGAACACCGCCATTTTATCCTCCGGCTTTGCAGCGCGCAGCTTTTCCCGCGCGTCCACCACAGCGGCAAGGTAGAGCTTGCGTTGCTGCTCGTCCAGCTCGATACGGTGGAGATTCTCGGTCTTGGGGGGCAGCTCTTTGAGCACCTCGGACTTCATGCGCCGCAGGATGAACGGCCCGGTGAGCTGGTTCAAACGGCGCAGTGCGTCTTTGTCGTCCTCCTGCACGATAGGCTTTTCAAACCGGGCGCAGAAGGTCTTGTAGGGCGGCAGATACCCCGGCATCAGGAAGGAGAAGATGCTCCACAATTCGCCCAAGCGGTTCTCCACCGGGGTGCCGGTAAGGGCAAACCGCACTTTGCTGTTCACCCCGCACACCGCCTTGTACTTTTGGGTAGTGTGGTTCTTGATGGCCTGCGCTTCGTCCAGAATGCAGGCGTAGAATTGCTGCCCGCTGTAAAGCTCCTCGTCCCGGCGCATCAGGTCATAGCTGGTCACCACAAGGTCGGCTTCCGCCCACTGCTTTGCCAGCTCTGCCCGGTGAGCAGCGTCGCCGTCCACCGCCACGCAGGAAAGCTGCGGCGTGAACTTCTGGCATTCCTCCTGCCAGTTGAGCACCAGCGATGCCGGGCAGACGATGAGGCTGGGCAGGCGCTGGCCGCTTTCCTTCATGGCCAGCAGGTAGCTCAGCACCTGCAGGGTCTTGCCCAGGCCCATATCGTCGGCCAGGATGCCGCCCATGCCGTAGCCGTCCAGCGTGCGCAGCCAGCGGTAACCGTCCCGCTGATACTTGCGCAGCACATTGTGCAGGCTTTCCGGCGGAGTATACTCGCTGTCCTTCACGGCGTGAAAGCTGCGGCTGATGCGGCGGAACGCATCGTCGCGGTTGAAACGCAGGCCGTTCTGGCCCGAGAGCGCCCAGTCGAGACTGGGTGCACGGTAGAGCGGCAGCTCGGCGTGGCCGCTCTTGAGCTTGGCCCCGGAAAGTTCCAGTGTATCGTTCAGCTCGTCCAGCCCTTCCAGATTGTCGTCCAGCCGCAGCAGGCGGCCGTCGCGCAGGCGGTGGTAGCGTTTTTTCTGGTGCAGGGACTGCAGCAGCGCCTGCAGCTCTCCCGTCGGGAACTCGCCGGTGTCCACCTCCAGATCCAGCACACTGCCGTGCACCGACACGCCCACCGTGATGCGGGGCGGCGCGGCCTGCAGATTGCGGAAGGCATCGCTCAGGTATACTTCCCCCTCGGCCAGCAGGGCCGGCACGCCCTCCTCCAACATGCGGTAGATCTCGTCCTCGTCAGCGGTGCCGTACACTTCCTCTCTGCCGCCCACACCGGGCTGCAGATAAGAGGCCAGCAGCCGCTTTGCCCGGCTCTCGGCGCGCACATCCCGCGCAAAAGCCCTGCCGGAGACGGCACGAACGGCGTGACCTTATCCTCCCCGTACAAAAACTCCGCGTGTGCTTCGATGCGGAAGCTGTCCGGTGCGTCCAGATAGAACTGCACCACCGGTTCCAGCGGGATCTGGTTCAGCAGCAGACGTTCCGGGTCCACGATGTTCAGCTTGCTGCCCAGCTCCGGCAGCACATAGCTGCAAAAGGCCGTGGCATCTGCGCTGGTAAAGAACAGGCTTTTGCCGCCCAGCGCCTGCAATGCGGGCAGGATGCGGGTGCACCCGGGCCGCTGCAGCCGCCAGAGCCTATCCTCGCTGAACAGGTAATCATAGTCAAGGCCCTGCACAGCGGAAAGTGCGGGTTCGCCTTCCACCTGCACACCGCCGCGGCGGCGCTCCACGGTCATGGTAATGACGGGCAGACCTTCCCGCAGCTCGTACCCGCCCAAAAAACCGGTATGCTCGTACAGCTGCACAAGGTCATCAAAGATCTCGCCGGTCAGGATCATGCCTCCCGCCGGGCCTTGTTCGGCCCCGCCGTACACCCGCACGGCGGCTTTGTCCATGCTCTGCCTTGCGTTCACCTGACGGCGCAGCAGCTGCAAAAGCGCACGGGACTCTTCATCAAAGGCATCCCACCGGTGCACAAAAGCCAGTGCCTTGCCGTAGCTGACGCTTTTGCCCATCTCGACGGCTTCCATCAGGTTCGGGATGCTTTTTACCACATACTGCCGCCCGCCGTCCGAGATGCGCAGCCGCAGCCATGGCTGTGCGCCGGGCACGAGGGTCAGCTCCGGTTCCAGATGGGCAAAGCCGGTGCGCTGGGCGGTCTCGTCCACGCCAAGGTTTTCAAGGGCTGCTTCCTTATAGGTATCCAGCAGCCTGCGGGCTTCGTTGTCCGACACCGGCGCTTCCCCGTGCCACTTTTTGCCAAACAGCATTTCCAGACCGGAGGCATAGCTGTCCCGCCGGGCCGGTTCCGGGGCAAGGCCCGCCGCGCCGCGCACAACACCGGGAATCGCATCCGGCTTTGCCGCCGGTGCAGGGGCATTCTTTTCGGCATCGTCCAGCAGCAATGCACCGATATGCTTGCAGTAGGTGCCCTCGCCGTTCTGGTTATACGGGCAGCTGCAGGACGCACTGACAAAGCTGCCGTTCTCCCGCAGCCATGCCTGCGTATAGTAATAGCTGCCGCCGCTGCCCTGTACCATGGCCGAAATATGCCGCACGCCATCGGCGTTCACGGTGCAGGTGCTCTGCTGGATGCGCTTGCGGTATTTCTTGGCCCGCTCAAAAATGTTATCGCCCAAAAGCGTGCGGATCTCGTCTGCATCCATGGCTGTTTCCTCCCGGTTTGGCTGTAAAACCTTCTTATCTTATAAGAATACCGCACCCGCACCCCGGATGCAAGAGGGATCTGCCGCCCAATTTCCATACAAAAAATCCCGCTCCTTTTCAGGAACGGGATCATTTTACGATCTTGGAATGCTGCGGGGATCACTTGACAGTTTTGCCAAGCTCAGCATCCGTCTCAATGGCGCGCTCACGGATCTTTTCCAGCGTTTGCTCGCTGAGGATATGCTCTGCCTTGCAGGCATCTTCGGCGGCGGTCTTTTCGTCCACGCCCAGCTGCATAAAGAAGTGGGTGAGCAGACGGTGACGGCTATAGATGCGCTCTGCGATCTCGCGGCCCGGTGCCAGCAGGGTCAGGTTGCCCTCGCCGTCCACCGCGATATAGCCGTTCTCGCGCAGCTTCTTCATGGCAATGCTGACGCTGGCTTTGGTAAAGCCCAGCTCATTGACAACGTCAATGGAGCGCACTTTGCCCATACGCTGGGTCAGCATCAGGATCGTTTCAAGATAATCTTCTGCGGATTGGTGGATCTGCATGGTATGTTTGCCTCCTGTCTGTGCCGGGATGCAAAGCACCACGGTTTCATATAGTACAAGATATCACACTTTTTGCCGATGTGCAAGCAATTCGCGGAAGTTTGTTAAAACAAACCAAATTTATCCTGCGCAAATCTGCTGTTTTGCCGTTTTTTAGTCGGCCGCGTTTTGTGCAAAGGCGATAAATTATTTTGCTTCCAGATATGCCGCCGGGCCGGACTGGTACAGGTCGCCGCCGTGGGCATCCAGGATCACCGTCAGCGGCATATCCTTCACAGTCAGGCGGCGCACGGCTTCACAGCCAAGGTCCGGCCATGCGATCACTTCCAGCGTCTGCACACTTTTTGCCATCAGCGCACCGGCCCCGCCAAGCGCTGCCAGATACACAGCCCCGTTGAGCACCACAGCCGCCTTTACGGCATCGTCCCGCTTGCCCTTGCCGATCATGATCTTATTGCCAAGGTCCAGCAGGCGCGGGCTCATGGCGTCCATGCGGCCGCTGGTGGTGGGTCCCGCCGAGCCGATCACCTGGCCCGGGCGTTCCGGCGTGGGGCCAACGTAGTAGATGGCGCTGCCGGTCAGATCAAAGGGCAGCGGTTCGCCTTTTTCCAGCGCTTCGGTCATCCGCCTGTGGGCCTGATCGCGGGCAGTGTACACCACACCGGAAAGCAGCACGGTGTCGCCCGCCTTGAGCGGGGCAAGGTCCTTGGCCGTGCAGGGAGTCGTCAGTCTGTATTCCATCTTTGCCCCTCCTTACAGTTCCGCGCTTGCACGGCGGGTCACATGGCAGGAAACATTCACCGCCGCAGGCAGGCCCGCCACATGGGTAGGCATCTGCTCAATGGCAAGGCCCAGACAGGTGGTCCTGCCGCCAAAGCCCTGCGGGCCGATGCCCAGCTCGTTGATGGCGGCGAGCAGTTCCTGCTCCAGCTGTGCGTAGTAGGGGTCGGGGTTCGGCACATCCAGCGGACGCAGCAGGGCCTTCTTCGCCAGATACGCCACCTTGTCAAAGCTGCCGCCCACGCCGATGCCCAGCACGATGGGCGGGCAGGGGTTGGAGCCTGCCAGCTTCACCGTGTCCACCACGAACTTTTTGAAGCCCTCCACGCCGTCGGCGGGCTTGAGCATTTTGATCTGGCTCATGTTCTCGCTGCCAAAGCCCTTGGGTGCCACCGTGATGCGGCAGCCCTCGCCATCCACCAGATGCACTGTGATGGCCGCCGGGGTGTTGTCGCCGGTATTGCCCCGGCGCAAAGGGTCTGCCACGATGCTCTTGCGCAGGTAGCCGTCGGTGTAACCCCGGCGCACGCCCTCATGGATGGCAGCTTCAAAGCTGCCGTCAATGTGCACATCGGTGCCAAGCTCCACGAACACGCAGGCCATGCCGGTATCCTGACAGATGGGCAGGTTTTCTTCTTTTGCGGCGGAAAGGTTCGACCACAAAAGGTCGAGAGTGCTCTTTGCCAGCGGCCACGGCTCTTCCTGCCGGGCCTTGTCCAGCGCCGCCTGCACGTCCTGCGGCAGGCGGGTGTTGGCCTCGATGCACAGCCGTGCAACGGTATCGGTGATCTCCTGTGCGGAAATGGTTCTCATAAACGCTTCCTCCGGTTACAGGCGGGCCACGCCGGTCTCCCGGGCAGCCTGGGCCACAGCGTCGGCCACAGCCTGGGCCACACGGGGGTCGAAGGCACCGGGGATGATGTTCTCCTCGCTGCGGTCGGCATCGGTGATGAGGTCGGCGATGGCGTAGGCGGCAGCCAGCTTCATCTCATTGTTGATGTCACGGGCGCGGACGCTCAGTGCGCCCTTGAACAGGCCGGGGAAGCACAGCACGTTGTTGACCTGATTCGGGAAGTCGCTGCGGCCGGTGGCCATCACCCGCACGCCGCCGGCCTTGGCCTCGTCCGGCATGATCTCCGGGGTGGGGTTGGCCATGGCAAAAACGATGGCGTCCTTGTTCATGGTCCTGCACAGCTCGGTGGTCAGGATGCCGGGCTTGGACACGCCGATGAACACATCGGCACCTTCCAGTGCTTCCTTCAGGCCGCCCTTGACCTGACGGGGATTGGTCACCTCACCCAGCCAGTTCTTGTGGGCTTCGGCGCTGTTGCAGCCCTTGTACAGGGTGCCGAACTGGTCCACTGCAATGATGTCCTTTGCACCGGCGGTCATAAGCATCTTGATGATGGCCGTACCGGCGGCGCCGGGGCCGTTCAGCACGATGTGCACATCTTCCATCTTTTTGCCCACCACGCGCAGGGCGTTGATGAGGGCAGCAGTAACGACGATAGCAGTGCCGTGCTGGTCATCGTGGAACACGGGGATGTCCAGCTCACGCTCCAGCGTTTCTTCGATCTCAAAGCATTCGGGGCTCTTGATATCCTCCAGATTGATGCCGCCAAAGGTGGGCGCAATGGCCTTGCAGGCAGCAATGACGCTGGCAGCGTCGTGGGCATCGATGCAGATGGGGAAGGCATCCACGCCGCCGAACTCCTTGAACAGCACCGCCTTGCCCTCCATGACCGGCAGACCGGCTTCCGGGCCGATATCGCCCAAGCCCAGCACGGCGGTGCCGTTGGAAACGACAGCCACCATGTTGCCCTTGAAGGTGTACTTATACACGTCGTCGGGGTTTTCCCTGATCTTGCGGCAGGGTTCAGCGACACCGGGGGTGTAGGCGGTGGACAGGTCATCGCGGGTGGCGACCTCCACCTTGCTTACGATGCCCACCTTGCCCTTGTGGCTCTCGTGCATTTCCAGAGCAGCTTTATTGTAATCCATTTGAATTTCCTCCAATATCTTACCGTCCTCGCCCTCTCCATTGCACAGCGATGACGGAAGGAGGAACTCCTCCAGTCTCGCATACGCTCGACAGCCCCCTCAGGGAGGGGCCTTATGTTCCCGGGAAGGCTCACTTATTTTTATTGTAACAGAACCGCCCGCCCATTTCCACCGGTTTTGGTCACTTTTGCGCCTGTAGACGGGCAAAAGTGATACAAACCCGCCGCAGGATTTGTGGAAATTTTGCAAAGAACTTTCCTTTTGCCGTCAGAACGTATATAATAAATGGGTATCTGTTCTGCCTGTACCGGTCTTTTGCTGTGCATCAGGCCGATTTTTATGGAGGTATTTCTTTTGAAAAACAACACCAAAAACTCCTGTGCATCCTGCTGGCCATCGCCGCAGCGGTGTGCGTCATTTTGCCTGTTTCATGCTGACAAAGCACAAGCAGACCGACAGCGCTTCTTCGGCTGCCGCATCCGTCTCGCAGTTTGGCTCTGTTGCCGACTTCGACTACGAGGCCTTTGATTACAGCGATGGTCTGGACGAAAACGGCTATTGGAGCGGCATCAAAGCGCTGGACTATGTGACCCTGCCGGAGGACTTCGGCTCCATTGCCCTGAAGGAGAACGACCTGAACCCCACCGAAGATGAACTGCAGCAGCAGGTGGACAACCTGCTGAACCAGTACACCTCTTCCCAGCCCGTTACCGGCCGTTCCGCCCAGAGCGGAGATGTTGCCAACATTGATTACACCGGCACCGTGGACGGCGTGGCCTTTACCGGCGGCACTGCCACCGGCTACGACCTGACCCTTGGCAGCGGTTCCTTTATCGATGGCTTTGAGGATCAGATCATCGGGCACAATGTGGGCGATACCTTTGATGTGACCGTCACCTTCCCGGACGGCTACGGCGATTCCACCGATGCCGAGGGCAACACGATCACCCTCAGCGGCAAGGAAGCCGTGTTCAGCGTGACCCTGAACTCCATTTCCGAAAGCGTGACCCCCGAGCTGACCGACGAGTGGGTGGACTCCAACTTTGGCACCAGCGATGATCTGCACACCGTCGATGCCCTGCGCAGCTACCTTTAACGATGCGCTGTATGCCACCAACTATGAGAACGCCATCGTGGACTACCTGATGTCGAACTCCACCTTCAAGGAGCTGCCCAGCGAGATTACCAACTATTACATCCGCATGTTCCTGAACTACTACAACCAGTACGCCACCGCCTACGGCATGGATCTGAATGCTTTTGCCCAGACGCAGGGCTACACCGATGCCGATGCCATGCTGGCCGCATCCGACGCTTACTTTGAGCATCTGGCAAAGCAGGACCTGATCCTTCAGGCCGTGGCCGAAACCAAGAGCCTTGCTCCCACGCAGGAAGAGCTGGACGACGCCAAGAGCACCTATGCCGACACTTACGGTGAGAACCGTGCGCACCTGAACGCCCTGCAGTCCTGTGTGCTGGACTGGCTGGAAGAGAATTCCACCGTAGCGTAAAAACACAAGAACTATTTAGAATGCCCTCCGCTTCGCTCTGGGCATATTCAGAGGATAATTTATCTTTAATTTGCAGCTCCGAAAAGCCTGCGGGCTTTTCGGAGCTGCTTTTTTTTCACAGGAAGGGCCGGAGCTTTCAGATGCTGTTTTTCTTTGCGGCCCCTTCTGTGAAAAATGCAATACCGGACAGACCGCAGTCTGTCCGGTATTGCTCTAATAAAAAATAGTATTTCCGCTATTTATGCCCAGAGCGAAGCGGAGGGCATTTCAGATCGTCAGGCTTTTTCTTTCTTCCCGCCGTTCAGCTTCCAGAGCAGCCATGCATAGAAGTAATTCATCAGCAGGATGGCGATGCACCACAGCACCGACGCCTGCACGCTCTGGTCATACACCTTCATGAAGGGATATGGTCCATCTACCACGCGCTGGATGTTCAACCACAAAATGATGCCGCCGTACAGCGCCGTGGGCAGCAGCGCCCACTTGACCGTACTGCGGGGCAGGCGCGGTGTGCGCTCCAGCAGCACAAAGGAGAAGATGGCCGCCAGCGGGTTGAGCAGATGATGGTACAACATGGAGCTGGTGCACAGCATGATGTACCAGCCGTTGCCGTCCTCATACATGGGACCCAGCACGAACACCACCGTGAGAAAGGTCATGGTCAGGCAGCAGGTGGCAATGTACTTGAGGGTGTGCAGCCAGCGCGGCAGTTCCCTGCCGGTAAAGATGCACACCAGCTGGCCCACCGCCACCATGGCGCAGATGCAGGCCGAAAGGATGTTGGAATCCTCGGTGTAAAAAATGAACATCTGCTCTTTGCCCCAATCCCAGCTCATGGGCAGGGCAATGGGCTCCGCCCAGACGATGAACAGGTTCAGTGCGATGGAGAGCAGGCGGCGCACTGTATCAGCAAATTTTTTCATGGAAAGCCTTTCCGTCTTGTAATATTTCCTCGAAAATTTGAAAAAGGGCAGGTCTCCCTGCCCTTTTTCAAAAAACGCTTTATTTTGCGGTGTTGATGAAGCTACGGTTGTCCCACAGGTACTTGATGCCGGAAATGGCCGTCACGGCAGCCACCAGCCAGCACAGCACCATGGAAATGCTGATTACCAGGATCTGCCGCACGCCCTGCTCTGCGCCGGTAGCCGACATGCTTGCAATGGACATGCCAAAGAAGTAGAAGATGATGCTCAGCATCTGCAGCACGGTCTTCACCTTGCCCCACATATTGGCGGCGATGACCCGGCCATCCTTGGCACCGGCGGCTACCATGCGGAGGCCGGAGACAGCGAACTCACGGGCCAGAATGATGCACAGCACCACCGGGCTGCATACGCCGTCCCGCATCATGTAGATGAAGGCCACAGTGGTCAGCAGCTTGTCGGCCAGCGGGTCGGCAAACTTGCCGAAGTCGGTGACCATGTTCCACTTGCGGGCCAGATGACCGTCCAGAAAGTCGGTAAAGCTGGCGGCAGCAAAGACAATGCCTGCGATCAGGTAATACGTCGGCTGGAAGGAGCCATCCGCGATGCCGCTCAGGCTGGTGAGGGACACAAAGATCATGAACACCGGCACCAGCACAATGCGGGTCAGAGTGAGTTTATTGGGCAGATTCATACAGATTTTATCCTCCAATATGTTATTTTACGACAGTACCATACAGATCGTAAAGGTCGCTGTCGTCCACCAGCACATCATAGAACTGGCCGGGGTATAGCGGTTCCTCGCTGGACACGCACACGTTGCCGTCCACCTCCGGGGCATCGCCGGTGGTGCGGCACAGATACAGGCCGCTCTCCTCGTCGATGCCGTCGCAAAGCACATGCACGGTCTGGCCCACCTTTTCGGCCTGCTTTCTGGGCCATGATGCCGGTCTGGATCTGCATCACCAGTTCGGCGCGCTTGTCCTTGACTTCCTGCTCGATCTGGCCGTCCATTTTGGCAGCAACGGTGTTCTCCTCGGCAGAGTAGGCAAAGCAGCCCAGACGGTCGAACTTTACTTCCTTGACAAAATTGCACAGATCCTCGAACTGCTCCTCGGTCTCGCCGGGGAAGCCTGCGATCAGAGTGGTGCGCAGGGTGATGCCGGGGATCTCGCGGCGCAGCTTGCCGATCACCTCCAGCAGCTCGGCGCGGTTGGAGCGGCGGTTCATATTCTTGAGGATGGTGTCGTTGCAGTGCTGGATGGGCAGGTCGAGGTAGGGCACCACCTTCTCATTGCGCTTCATGGCGGCAATGAACTCATCCGTGATGCGCTCCGGGTAAGCGTACATAATGCGGATCCACTCGAGGCCCGGCACCTTGTTCAGCTTATCCAGCAGCTCGCAGATGCTGCCGGGCTTGCCCCAGTCCTCGCCGTAAGCGGTGGGGTCCTGTGCGACCACGATCAGCTCCTTCACGCCCTCACCGGCCAGCCAGCGGGCTTCGGCCACGCAGTCGGCCATATCGCGGCTGTGCAGCGGGCCGCGGATGCCGGGGATGGCGCAGTAGTGGCAGCGGTTGTTGCAGCCTTCAGCGATCTTTAAGTACGCATAGTGGGCAGGCGTGCCGATGACACGCTTGCCGCCCAGCGGAAAGTCCTTTTTGGTACCGTAGCTTTCCAGATGGTCCTCACCATGGAACAGGCGGGCCACGATGGTGTCGATGGCCTTGTTGGAGGCACAGCCCACCACGGCATCCACCTCGGGGATCTCTTCCTCGATCTGGCTGCGGTAGCGCTCGGCCAGACAGCCGGTCACGATGACCTTCAGCTCCGGGTTCTGCTGCTTGTAGGAGCAGGCTTCCAGAATGTTCTCGATGGCTTCAGTCTTGGCGCTCTCGATAAAGCCGCAGGTGTTCACAAGGATCACATCTGCTTCGGCCAGATCGGCCACGGTCTCGTGGCCGGCCGACAGCAGGATGTGCACCATCACGTCCAGATCGACCTGATTCTTCGGGCAGCCAAGGGAAATACACGCAATTTTCATAGGGGATGATACTCTCTTTCTCTCTTGAGGGGTGCTTTTTATTCTTCTTCCGCTCTTTTTATCGCTTCTTTTATGACCGAATACGCAAAGCCGCGGCGCTGCAGGGCGGCCACCACAAGGTCGCGGCGGCCATCGGCCAGCTTTTTCATGTAGCGGCTGCGCACCAGAGCGGCGGCAGCTTCCAGCTCCGGGCTTTCGCCGTCTACGTCCGGGGCATAGACGCTTTCCAGCGCCTGCTCGATCTGCGCGCCGGAAAGGCCCTTCTGCCGCAGGTTCTGGGCCGCCGCACGGCGGCTCTTGCGGGCGGCAAGCAGGCTGTGTGCCCGGGCTTCGGCATAGCGGTCATCGTTTACGTAATCCAGCTCCACCATCTCAGCCACAGCAGCCGCTGCAGCCTGCTCGGTAAAGCCATAGCACAGCCGTTCATACAGCTGTGCCGAGGACATCTCGCGCGAGGCCAGCGCATCCAGTGCGCGGGCGCGGGCCTTGGCCGGGTCGGCGCACTTTTCTTCTTCCTGCTTCGGGCGGCGGCGTTTATAAAAGGACATTTAGTCCTCCACCATGATATCCAGTTCGCTCTCGCTGCTGCGGGCAGGAGCCTTGACCACCGGCTCCTTGGCATCTGCAGCCTTGGCGGGTTCCTCGGCCTTGGCCGCAGCGCCCTTGCCTGCCGGGCGGCGGGATGCGTACAGCTTATCGGCATTGGCGCGGATCTGGCCCTCGATGTCGTTTGCGATCTCGGGGTTGTCCTTGAGGAACTGCTTGGCGTTGTCACGGCCCTGACCCAGACGGATGTCGCCGTAGTTGAACCAAGCGCCGCTCTTCTGCACGATGCCCAGCTTCACGCCCACATCAATGAGTTCGCTCATCTTGGAAATGCCCTCGCCGAACATGATATCGAACTCTGCCTCACGGAACGGAGGTGCCACCTTATTCTTGACGATCTTGGCGCGGGTGTGGTTGCCGATGAACTGGCCGGAAGAGTCCTTCAGGCCCTCCACGCGGCGGATGTCGATGCGCACCGAGGCGTAATATTTCAGGGCGCGGCCGCCGGTGGTGACCTCCGGGTTGCCGTACATCACGCCCACTTTTTCACGCAGCTGGTTGATGAAGACGCAGACCGTGTTGGTCTTGCCGATGACCGAAGTCAGCTTGCGCATGGCCTGACTCATCAGGCGGGCCTGCAGGCCCACATGGCTGTCGCCCATTTCGCCCTCGATCTCAGCCCTCGGCACCATGGCGGCAACCGAGTCCACCACGATGGCATCGATGGCACCGGAGCGCACCAGTGCTTCGCAGATCTCCATGGCCTGCTCGCCGGTGTCCGGCTGGCTGACCAGCAGATTGTTGATGTCCACGCCCAGCGCTTCGGCATAGGTGGGGTCCAGTGCGTGCTCCACGTCAATGAAGGCCACTTCGCCGCCCTGCTTCTGGGCTTCGGCCAGGATGTGCAGAGCCAGCGTGGTCTTACCACTGGATTCCGGGCCGTACACCTCAATGATGCGGCCGCGGGGCACACCGCCCACGCCCAGAGCCAGATCCAGACCCAGACTGCCGGTGGAAATGGCATCCACCTGCATGGAGGCGTTATCACCCAGCTTCATCACGGCACCCTTGCCGAACTGCTTTTCGATCTGGGCCAGCGCAGTGGCCAGCGCATCTTTTTGGCCTCCGGCTCGGTCTTTTTGGTCGCCGGGGCAACGGTGTTGTTGTTCTGATTTTTTGCCATAGCGTGCTGCTCCTTTTCTTCCTGCTGCCCGCCGTGCGCGGGCTGTCCGTATACTTTCCAGTATAGTATACCACAAAATCAAAATATTACAACAAGAAGTTGTTTCTATTTTCACTTTTATTTTTCGGGTCTGTGGGCGATCATGCACCGGTCATTGCCGCCAAAATCCTTGCGGCACTCAATATCTGCCCAGCCGTTTGCAGCCAGCAGTGCCGCCACAGCCTGCCGCTGCTGCCAGCCGATCTCCAGCACCAGCGCTCCGCCGGGCCGCAGTGCATTCTGGTAATGCTCTGCAAGGGCACGGTAGAACACAAGGCCGTCCTTTCCTGCTTCCAGCGCCATGGCCGGTTCCTGTGCCACCTCCGGCTGCAAATGCTGCATTTCCTCCGCCGTCAGGTACGGCGGGTTGGACACGATCAGGTCCAGCTGCCCTTCCGGCAGGCTTTGCCAGTAGGTGAACAGGTCCCCCTGCACGGGCTGCACCGCATAGGCTGGCTTTGCCTTTGCGCGCAGAGCGTTCAGCGCCGGCCCCCAGTCAAAGGCCGGGGCATCTGCCTGCTCAAACGCGGCAGGCTCCAGCAAGTCCTCCGTCTGCCCGCCCTGCCCTTTCAGGGCGCAGCGGCAGTTCTTTTCCAGATAAACAAAGGCTTCCGGGCTTTTTTCCACGCAGGTAACGACTGCCGCCGGGCAGAGCCGCTTGACGCCGAGGCCCAGACAGCCGGTTCCGGCGCAAAGATCCAGCACCCGGGGCGCTGCAATGCCCGTCAGGGTATTGGCAGCTGCTTCCGCTACCACCTCAGTGTCTGCCCGGGGGCAGAGCACACCGGGGCCAACGGCAAGGTCAAAATCCAGAAAGCTCCAGATCCCGCACAGGTATTGCAGCGGTTCCCGCTGCTCACGGCGCGTGCAGAGGGCTTCCAGCTTTTCCGCTTCCTCCGTGGTCAGCACCTGGTCGGAAAGGCGGGCATCCCGCCCGGCTGCCACGCGGAACAGCTCCCGTGCATCGTAATCGGCATCCGGACACCCTGCAGCGGAAAGCCGGGCTTCCACGGCCCGCACCGCTTCGCGCGGGGTCAAACCAGCAATTACCATTTGCCGTCCTCCGGGTCTTCGGGCAGCACCGGCGTCACGGCGGCGATGGCCACCTCGATCATGCTGTCGTCGGGTTCAAAGACGGTCAGCCGCTGCACCCAGAGACCGGGCTGGCGGATGATGCGGGTCGCGAGGTTATCCGACCGGCCGCACCATTTCAGCAGCTCGTAGCTGATGCCCATGACCAGAGGCAGCAGCAGCAGTTTGAAGAGCACCCGCAGGCCGATGCTGCCCCAGGGCAGCACGCTGTACAGGAATACGCTCACGATGACCACCAGAATGAGGAAGCTGGTTCCGCAGCGGGGGTGGAAGCGGGTATACTTGCGGACATTCTCCACGGTCAGCTCGTCGCCGGCCTCGTAGCAGGCGATGGTCTTGTGCTCGGCACCGTGGTACTCGAAGACGCGGTGGATCTCCTTCATCTTGGAGATGGCCACCATGTAGGTGAGGAAGATGCCCACTTTGAGCACCGCTTCCAGCACCACCTTGGCCCAGCGGCCCAGCGTGACAAAGTGGTTCACACCGCCCACGATGAGGGTGGGCAGCACGGTGAACAGCAAAATCGCCAGCAGCCCGCCCAGTACGGCGGCACAGGCCAGCAGTGCGTCCTCTGCCTTTTTGCCCAGATGGTCGCCCACCCATTTTTCAAAGGCAGACTCTTCCTCTTCGGCGTCGTACTCGTCGCCCATGCTCACCTGGGCAGAGTACATCATGTAGCGGTAGCCCATGATCAGGCTTTCGATCATGGAGATGGCACCGCGCACCAGCGGGATCTTTGTCCAGATGCCGTGGTTCTTCACAGGGTCGATCTTGGTCTCAATGGTGCCGTCCGGCTTGCGCACGGCGCAGCAGATCTGCTTCGGGCCGCGCATCATGATGCCCTCCATCAGGGCCTGACCGCCTACGCTGGTCTTGAAACGTTCCTTTTTGGGTTGATTCATTGGGTTCTCCTATCGGATCATATTTTTCCCGGTTATTTTACCACAGAATTGTGACAAAATCTTCACGCCTTATGGTACAGCGGCAGGCCCAGCGTCACCACAGTGCCGCGGCCCAGCGTGCTCTTGATGTCCATGGTGCCGTCCAGCGCGGTCATGATGGAATCCACCAGCGCCAGACCGATGCCGCTGCCGCGCACCGAGTTGCTGCCCTTGTAGAACTTGGTCTTGACGTTCTCCAGATCTTCCGGCGGGATGCCCCGGCCCTGATCCAGGATCTCCACAAAGGCCTTGTATTCCCCTGCCCACAGCTTGACCGTGATGCGGCCGCCGGGGGCAGAATATTTGATGGCGTTGTCCAGAATGTTGATGAACACCTGCCGCAGGCGGTCGGGGTCGGCATACACCGGGATCATCTCTTCCGGCTCGGTGTAGCTCAGGATCAGTCCTTCGCGCTGGATGCGTGCCTCGCAGAACAGCACCGCGTCGGTGAGCTCTGCCACCAGATCCAACGGGCGGCACTCCATGCGCAGGCGGCCGTTCTGCAGGCGGCTGAAATCCAGCAGCTCTTCCACCATGTTGTAGAGGCGGGCCGTCTCGTTGTTGATGATCTCGAGGCCCTTGCGGTAGTTCTCGTCCGAGGGGTCGTCCAGCGTGCGCAAGGTCTCCACCCAGCCTCGGATGGAGGTGAGCGGGGTGCGCAGCTCGTGGGAGACAGAGCTGATGAACTCGTTCTTCATCTTTTCTGTCTCCTCGAGACCCTCAGCCATCCGGTTGATGGTACCCCGCAGACGGTCCACCTCGTCCCGCTCGTCGCCGGTGACAGGCAGGCGAACGTCCAGCTCACCCCGGGCGATGCTGGCGGCAGTGCGCTCCACCTGCCCCAGCGGCACCACGATGCTGCGGATGAAGTACAGGCCGGACATCACGGTGAAAGCAAGGATCACCGCCGCGATCACAACACTTACCGCGATGGCGTTCTTGATCTGCGCTCCCACAAGGGTCAGGCTGGTGACGAGACGCATCGCCGCCACATCCTCGGCGGCGTATGGCACCAGATAGCAGGCCGCCATCACCAGCTCGCCGGACTGGGTGCGGTAGACCGCCACACCAAGGCCATCAGAAGCCTCCTGCGCCTGCTCAAAGTCGATGCCGGTCACAATGCCGTCCGCATTTGTGCCGCTGGAGGACGCAATGACCCCGCCATAGCTGTCCAGCAGCATGAACTCGTATTTGTCCTTATCGGCAAACTGCTCCACCATGCGGCGCAGGGCCACGCTGCGGGTAGCCGCCGTGCTCTGCACCGTATCGCCGGTGTACATTTTCAGCTGGCCGGACACCGAAGAGAACCGCCGGTACATGGTCTGCTGCACGCTGTTATAATAGCTGCGTGTGTAGTTGTACAGGAACATGGTTTCGGCCAGCAGCACCAGCAGCACCGTAATGAGCAGATTGCCCCTGCAGCCACCGGCGGGTGATCCCGCTTCTCATTCTTCCCATCTGTAACCGTAACCCCACACAGTAAGGATATGGGTGGGATGGCTGGGTTCATCCTCCACCTTCATGCGCAGACGGCGGATGTTCACATCCACGATCTTCACGTCACCAAAATAGTTCTCGCCCCACACACCCTTCAAGATCTTCTCGCGCACCAGCGCAATGCCGGGGTTGCGGAAGAACAGCTCCATGATCTGGAATTCCACCTGCGTCAGCTCAATAGGCTGGCCTGCCTTGAGCAGCACGCGGCGGTTCTCGTCCAGCACAAATTCGCCGCTGGTGAGCATCCCCAGCGGGTTTTCCTTTTCTTTTTCGTCCCCGCCTGCAGTACGGCCGACGCGGCGGCACAGCGCTTTCACACGGGCCAGCAGTTCGCTTACGCTGAAAGGCTTGGTCATATAGTCATCGGCACCAATAGAAAGGCCGCGGATCTTGTCCTGCTCCTGTCCCTTGGCGCTGAGGATGATAATGCCGATCTTCTGATCGGTGCGGCGGATGGTCTCGCACAGGGAGAAGCCGTTCATGCCCGGCAGCATCACATCCAGAATGGCCGCATCGCAGCCCGGCTTCTTCTCCAGCAGCGGCAGAGCCGCCTCGGCGCTTTCGGCCTCCACAGCCTCCATGCCCGCAAGGCGCAGGTTCAGCGCGATCATCTCGCGGATGTTGGCTTCATCTTCAACGACAAGCACTCGTACCATGAACTGTTCCTCCGTTCTTTAGTTGAGCAGATACAGCGCCTTGGACAGGCGGTAATTTTTATCACGGATCTCCACATCCGGGGCAAGCTTCGCCTGCATCTGGCGGGATGCCACGATGCCAAGGCGGGTCCAGCCCTTCAGGCTGGAGGTGGTGCGCACCAGACGCAGGGTCATTATCAGCTGGTCTTCGTCCATCGTGCGCAGCTCCACTGCACCATCATATTGTTCGCTGTCGGTCAGTTTGAGGTTGCCCTCCCACTCCATGGGCAGCTCGATATAGCAGTTGGTCTCTTCGTCCAGCAGCCCGAAGCTTTTTTCCGGGTGAGGGCTGGTATAGTCCATCCACACGATAAAATCCATGCGGCGGCTCTGGCTCATGTTCAGCAGGCCCGCTTCGTCCGGCTGGGTGGGGATCTCCACGATGCCGTCGCCGTCCAGATCCTGACTGACCAGACTGGGCACATTGCGCAGGGATGCGGTGTAAAGTTTTTCGGTGCTGATCTGGTCGGCAGGCACCATCTGCTGCGTGTCCTCGTCAAAACGCAGCAGCACGCTGGCCAGATTGTTGCCGGAAATGCCGGTCCAGCCATCCAGCACCAGATAATGCCTGCCGTCCGCACCCACACCCGCCGCCACCGAGGCGCAGCCGGCGAACCGATTGGCGGAAAGGCCCATAACAGCCACCTGCTGGAAGCTGCCCTCTTTATCCACGGTAAGCAGTTCGATCTGCACGCCGCCGTCCTCCTGGGTGGACATCAGGATCAGATCCTGACTGCCGCCGCCGGTGATGTCCTCCACCAGATACTGCTGGTACTGCTGCTCCAGGATCGTGGAAAGCACGCCGTCGGTGTAGGAATACACAGCCAGATAATGGTCGCCCTGTGCCGCTACATAACCCACCACCAGTTGGGTGGCATCGCCGGGCTGCAGCTGGGCCAGCCCCACCGACTCTACCGTGTCTGCAAGGCCCTCTACGTTCTGGCGTACATGCCAGATGTCGGCATCATCCTTCTGCAGGATGGCAATGCACACGTTGGAGCTTTGGGCGGTGGTGTAAAGCACGGCGGCATCCTGCCTGCCGTCACCGTCCAGATCCTGCAGCAGGAAAGGCGAAAGCAGGTCGCCCTGCATGGGATATTTGAGCTGGGCGCTCTCCCCCAGCCAGTCGTTCAGGGCAGTCTGCACATCGCCGTAATCGCCGGAAAGCTTGGGCGCACGCAGAAGCTCTTCCACCTGCACCTGTTCACCGGGCATGCTGCAGCCTGCCAGAAGCAGGCACAGCAGCACGCAAGCCAACCACCGGCCAAAATGATTCGGATGTTTCAACCGCTGCGCCTCCTCTGTGTGGAAAACTTGTCCGGCCAAAGGCCGAAAACATGCTATTGTCAGTATACCACGGGCCGGGCGCAATTCCAACACCCGAAAACGAGAAAAGGAGCTGCTGCACCACATTTGGTGCAGCAGCCCCTTCGGGGTCCTGATTTTTATTCTTCGGTCTTGTCAAACAAGCCTTTTTCTTTTGCGGCGTTCCAAGTCAGGCAGGTGCGCAGCTTGCTGACGGGGAAGGCCGGGTGGAATTTATTGTTGTCCGCATCGTCCTTCATCAGATCCTGCTCCACTGCCCAGCGGGCGGCCTTTTGTGCGTCGGTATCGCCCTCGTCGATGTCGCTGTAGAGGGCGGTGCTTACAGGCTCCGGCTTCCCGGCGTGCTCCCACAGCAGCTCGGCCAGCTCGATACGGTTGGAGGGCATGGGGATGCCGGGCATATTGATGACGCGGTAGATGCCGGTGCCGGCTTCATAGATAATAGCACCTGCGGCAGCACCGATCACCACAGCAGAGATCGCGCCCTGAATGTTGCCGGTATCGCTGGGTCCAACCGGGTCGGGTTCAGGAATGGAGTCATCCTCGAAGGTTGCCTTTACTTCCACGTTCTCATCCGGCATGGTAAAGGTCACCTTGGTGAGGTCGTTCTCGTCCGGGGTCGTCAGGAAGGTGTCTGCTTTCTGTTCCTCACCGCCTACCATCACCGTCCAGCTGATGAAGTGCTGCATTGTTCGTTCTCTTCCTCTTTTCGTTTGTTATTTTGCAGGCACCCACCCCAAAAGGCACCGTCTGCTCTTTAAGTTTACCCCCCCCCATACAACATATCAAGAGGCATTTTGGCCGAAAATAGGTTCGAGTTTTTAGTGGAATTATTGAAATGTTTGCGGTTTTGCCCGCTATTCCCGGGAACATTCAGAAGCAATGAAAATGCCACGCAAAAAAGCCCTCCCCCATTGCTGGGAAAGGGCTTTTTCAACCGTTTATCAAACAGTCAGAGCAGATCAGACGAGCTCCAGAACTGCCATCTCGGCAGCGTCGCCGCGGCGAGCGCCGATCTTGATGATGCGGGTGTAGCCGCCGTTGCGGTCAGCGTACTTGGGGCTGATCTCGTCAAACAGCTTCTTTGCAACATCTTCCTTGGTGATGTAGGCATAAACCTGACGCTTGGTGTGCAGGTCGCTTGCCTTGCCAAGGCTGATCATCTTCTCGGCCATGGAACGAACGTCCTTGGCGCGAGTGACAGTGGTCTCAATCTTGCCATTCTCTAACAGGTAGGTAACCATAGCGCGCATCATAGCGTTGCGGCTGTCGCTGGTTCTACCGAGCTTTCTGGTACCGGGCATCCCGTTTCACTCCTTAATTATTTTTAGTTATCGTCATCCGTGTTCAGCTTGAAGCCCAGAGAATCCAGCTTTGCCATGACCTCTTCCAGGCTCTTGCGACCGAGGTTGCGGACCTTCATCATCTCGTCCTCGCTCTTGCTGACCAGATCTTCCACCGTGTTGATGCCGGCGCGCTTCAGGCAGTTGAAGGAACGCACGCTCAGATCCAGCTCTTCAATGGTCATTTCCAGAGCCTTTTCCTTGTCGTCGTTAGTCTTCTCCACCATGATCTCAGCGCCGGCTGCCTCGTCGGACAGGTTGACGAACAGGTTCAGGTGCTCGGTCAGCACGCGGGCAGCCAGAGAAACGGCTTCCTGCGCATTGATCGTGCCATCGGTCCAAACCTCAATGGTCAGCTTGTCATAATCGATCGCCTGGCCAACACGGGTGCTCTCGACGTTGTAGTTCACCTTGAGCACAGGGGTGTAAATGCTATCAACGGGAAGAGTGTTGATGTCATTCTTCTCGATGATGGCCTGTTTGTTGCGCTCAGCGGGCACATAGCCGCGACCCTTATCGAAGGTCAGCTCCATGACGAGCTTGCCGCCCTCGCCCAGGGTTGCGATGTGCCACTCAGGGTTCAGAATTTCGATGTCGTCGCCCTGCTTGATGTTGTCTGCAGTGACCTCACAGGGGCCGACTGCTTCAACACGCACTGTCTTCGGACCCTCGGTGTACAGCTTTGCAGCGATACCCTTCAGGTTCAGGACAATCTCGGTAACGTCTTCCTTGACGCCCTCAATGGTGGAGAACTCGTGAACCACGCCATCAATCTTGACGCTGGTCACGGCGACACCGGGCAGAGAGGAAAGAAGCACACGACGCAGGCTATTGCCCAGTGTGATGCCAAAGCCACGCTCCAGCGGTTCTGCCACGAATTTGCCGTAGCGGCCGTCCGGGGACAGGCTTGCCGTTTCGATTTTGGGACGTTCAATCTCCATCATATCTATGCCCTCCTTGTCAAACCGGCGCAGCCGCCGGCCCATTATTGAATTCTTTCAAAGAAAAGAATGCGAAAGCGAGCCATCCAGTGGGAAGGCCCAGCCTTCTTAATGGATTACTTGGAGTACAGCTCGACGATGAGGTGCTCTGCGACTTCGTAGTCGATATCGCTGCGCTCGGGCAGCTTTGCGACAACACCCTTCAGAGAACCGGTCTCGCGGTTCAGCCATGCGGGCAGAGCCACAACGGGAGCCTCGGGGCCAGTCAGCTTTGCAAACTTTGCAGAGGAGCGGCTGGACTCGCGCACTTCGATCACGTCGCCAGCCTTCACCTGGTAAGAAGGAATGTTGACCTTCTTGCCGTTGACGGTGAAGTGAGCGTGGGACACCAGCTGACGAGCGTCGCGGCGGGTCTGAGCAAAGCCCAGACGGAACACGACGTTGTCCAGACGGCACTCCATGATCTGGAGCAGGTTCTCACCAGTCTTGCCGGGGCGAGACTCTGCGTGCTGGTAAGCGTTGTGGAACTGCTTCTCCAGAACGCCGTAGATAAACTTGACCTTCTGCTTCTCTTTCAGCTGAGATGCGTACTCAGACTGCTTTTTGCGCATGTTGCCATTGGAGTTGCGGGTAGTATTTTTCTTTGCATAGCCCATGACCGCAGGAGAAATGCCCAGGGCCTTGCAACGCTTTGCGATAGGCTGCGTATTCTTTGCCATAATTCAATTTCCTCCTTCGATCAGACACGACGGCGCTTCGGGGATGGGAGTCACGTCCTTGATCAGGGTGACTTCCAAGCCGGTAGCCTGCAGCGCGCGGATAGCGGACTCACGGCCAGCGCCGGGGCCCTTGACGTAGACTTCAACAGTCTTCATGCCATGCTCGATAGCAACCTTGGCTGCGGTCTCAGCAGCAGACTGGGCTGCGAACGGAGTGCTCTTGCGGCTGCCACGGAAGTTCAGGGAGGACGATGAACACGATCACGACCAGTGCCAGACCAGCAGGGGCAGCAGGATATAGAACTTGGTCTCGCCTGCGGCGGCGCGGGTCAGCAGACCCGTGACCGTGGTGTAGACGCCGGACCAGTTGGAAACGATCGAAGAGAAGATCAGAAGGGACAGGCCGTTGCCGATGCCCTTGTCATCGATCTGCTCACCGCACCATGTGATCAGCTGAGCACCTGCGGTGAACGTTGCAATGATGACCACGGCGGTAAAGATACCGGCCGTGCCGCTCGTATACTTCAGTGCGCCCATATTGCGGATCACGAAGTAGTAGCCGATGCTCATGATCAGAGCGACCACAGCACCTGCGTACCGGTTGATCTGCTGCAGCTTCTGCTGGCCGTCCGGTTCCTTCGCAGGCGGCGTGCCAGAGGCATCTGGCCGCCCTCGAAACCAGCGTGCTTTCACGCCGGAACGGGCCTTCTGGCCCTTGCTGCCGAAACCGGCAGTCTTGCCATTGCCGGAGCCAATGCCGCGGCCCTTGCGGGTCACAGCCTTGTTTGCGCCGGCGGCTTCTTGGCGCGGATCTCGGCGGCGTACTGGCCGACCTTCTGCTTGTCAATACCGGTAACAGTGAAGTGGTTGGGATCCTGCCACACGATGGTGCAATCCTCGGTATCGGGGATGTTCACCTGGTGGGAGAAGCCCAGGTTCATGACCAGGTTGGAGCCCTGCTTCTGGCAGCGCAGACCGACGCCCACGATCTCCAGCTTCTTCTCGTAGCCGTTCACAACACCGTTCACCATGTTGGCGATGTTGGTACGGGTCAGGCCGTGCAGGCTGCGGGCCTGGGGTTCGTCATTGGGGCGGGTAACCAGAACTTCATTGCCCTCGACCTTGACGGTCATCAGGGGATGATAGTTGGAATTCAGGCTGCCCTTGGGGCCCTTGACGGCGACGTGATGTGTCTTGACAGAGCAGACCACGACGTCACCAATGTTTGCGTATCTCTTGCGGGTGCCGCCCAGCACGCGGAAGCACATCAGCTCAACTTTGAGATAAGTTTGCATCTGAACCATTTCAGATATCTCCTTTCAAACTGTTCAAAGCAGCGGGCAAAGATTACTTTGCCTTCTCAACGATACGGACCAGGCGCCAGCGCACATCCTTGGACAGGGGGCGGCACTCCATGATCTCAACACGGTCACCGATGCCGCACTCGTTCTGCTCGTCACGAGCCTTGAACTTGGCGGTACGCTTCAGGATCTTCTTGTACAGGGGGTGCTGCACGCTATCCTTAACGGCCACCACAATGGTCTTATCCATCTTGTCGGACACGACGACGCCGACGCGGGTCTTTCTCAGATTACGTTCTTCCATCGTTTAACCTCCTTACTGCTTCTCAGCCAGAACGGTCATCACGCGTGCGATGTCCTTCTTGACTGCTTCGATGCGGCCGGGGTTCTCCAGCTGGTTGATGGCATGCTGGAAGCGCAGGTTAAACAGCTCGGCCTTCAGGTCTGCCAGCTTGCTGGTCAGCTCTGCGGTCTGCATTTCGCGGAGTTCATTAGCCTTCATTGGTGCCATCCTCCTTCACGGAGTCCTCACGGACAACAAATTTGCACTTGATGGGCAGCTTGTGCATTGCCAGACGCAGAGCCTCACGAGCAGTTGCCTCATCGACATCTGCCAGCTCGAACAGCACGCGGCCCGGCTTCACAACTGCGACCCAGTACTCGGGAGAGCCTTTACCGGAACCCATGCGGGTCTCAGCGGGCTTCTCAGTAACGGGCTTATCGGGGAAGATCTTGATCCACACCTTGCCGCCACGCTTGATGTAACGAGTCATGGCGACACGGGCAGCCTCGATCTGAGTGGAGGAGATCCATGCCGGCTCCAGAGCAACAAGGCCGTACTGGCCCTGGCACACCACGTTGCCGCGGGTAGCCTTGCCGGTCATGCGGCCGCGCTGAACGCGGCGGTACTTAACACGCTTAGGCAGTAACATTACTTGTTGCCTCCTTCCTTCTTCTGGGCGTTCTTAGCGCTCTTCAGGACTTCGCCCTTGTAGATCCACACCTTGACGCCGATGCGGCCGTAGGTGGTAGCAGCCTCTGCAAAGCCGTAGTCGATGTCGGCACGCAGGGTCTGCAGGGGGATGGTGCCCTCATGATAGCTCTCGGTACGAGCGATATCAGCGCCGCCCAGACGGCCGGAGCACATTGCCTTGATGCCCTTTGCGGGAACGGTAGAACGATCGCGGGGGCTCATGGCATTGCGCATGCACTGCTTCATGGCACGGCGGAAGGTCACGCGGTTCTCCAGCTGACGAGCGATGTCCTCAGCAACCAGCTGAGCGTTGGTGGAAGCGCTCTTGACCTCGATGACATTGACGATCACGGTCTTGCCATACTCCTTGGTCAGCTTGTTCTGGAGTGCAACGCGCTCTTCGCCGCCCTTGCCGATGACCATGCCGGGCTTTGCGCAGTAGATGTTGACGGTGACGCGGGGAGCGGAAGTGGAAGGATCCACAGTGCGCTCGATCTCGATCTTGGGGACGCCAGCGTCCTTCAGCTGAGCCTTCAGCTCAGTGCGGATCTTGTGATCCTCGACGAGGTTATCGCTGAAATCCTTCTTGGAGGCAAACCAGCGGCTGTCCCAGTCTTTAATAACGCCGACACGAATGCCGTGCGGATTTACTTTCTGGCCCATTGTTTTCCCTCCTTACTCTTTCTCTTTCAGAACAACGGTCATGTGGCTGGTGCGCTTCAGGATGCGGTAGCCGCGGCCCTGTGCACGAGGCATCATGCGCTTCAGCGTCGGGCCGGGGCAGACGTAGCACTCGGCGACGTAGAGGTTGTTCTTGTCCATATTGAAGTTGTTTTCCGCATTTGCGGCTGCAGACTTCACCAGCTTCAGAAGGGGCTCACAAGCTGCCTTCGGGGTGTACTGCAGGATTGCCAGCGCTTCGTCCAGGGGCTTGTTACGGATCAGGTCCATAACGATAGACACCTTACGAGGACTAATTGTGGCCAACCATGTCCTCAGTCACGTACACAGGCACATGCTTGCGGCCGTCGTGGACGGCAAAGGTGTGACCAACGAATTCGGGGAAGATCGTGGAGGCGCGTCTCCAGGTCTTGATGACCTGCTTCTTGCCGGAAGCGTTCATTGCTTCAACGTGCTTCAGAAGAGCAGCCTGGACGAAAGGTCCTTTTTAATGCTTCTACCCATTGTCTTAAACTCCTCTCTTACTTACCTGCACGCTTCACGATCAGCTTATCGGAGCGCTTATGATGCTTGCGAGTCTTGAGACCCAGAGCGGGCTTGCCCCAGGGAGTCATAGGACCGGAGTGGCCAACAGGTGCACGGCCCTCGCCACCGCCGTGGGGGGGTGGTCGCAGGGGTTCATGACGGTACCACGGCTGCCGGGACGGACGCCCATGTGGCGCTTGCGGCCAGCCTTGCCCAGGTTGACGTTCTCGTGGTCGATGTTGGAAACCTGGCCGACGACTGCGGTGCAGTTGAGGGGCACGTTGCGCATCTCACCAGAGGGCAGACGGACCAGTGCGTAGCCGTTCTCCTTTGCCATCAGCTGAGCCATGTTGCCAGCGGAACGAACCAGCTGAGCACCGCGGCCGGGGTACAGCTCGATGTTGTGGATGATGGTACCGACGGGGATGTTCTCGAAGGGCAGGCAGTTGCCGGGCTTGATGTCGGCGCCCTTGCCGCTCAGGATCACATCGCCGACCTTCAGGCCGTCGGGAGCGATGATGTAGCTCTTGACGCCATCGGTGTACTCGACCAGAGCGATGTGAGCAGAACGGTTGGGATCGTACTCCAGGGTCTTGATCTTCATGGGCTCCAGCAGGCTGCGCTCGGGAGCGACCTTGCTCAGGACGCTGTAATCCGTGACGGTCATGCCGCGGCGGCCCGGAGTAGTGGGGCCATACTTTTTGATAGCCATAATGCTATTCTCCTTTGTTTATCTTATGAATTATTACAGACGGTGCTGACCGTAGCTTGATAACGCCCTGGTAGCCCTTGCCCTTGGAAACGCCCACAACGTCGACCTTGTCGCCAGCTGCGAAGACATCAGCCTTCAGCACGTCGCCAACGTTCATTGCGGAAACATCTTCCAGACGGAACTCGCGCAGGGTCTTCTTGGGGCAACGTTTGCCTTCTTGAAGTGGCCTGCAGCTGCCTTGTTGACCTTCTTGGCGGAAACCTCGCCGAAGCCCAGCTGAACAGCCTGATAACCATCGCTCTCGACGGTCTTCTTCTGCACGACGTTTATCACATCTTCGTGCA
>VOFD01002226.1_pt1 | contig 42496 bp, 58 predicted proteins | sample 5384101 | NCBI WGS metagenome assembly VOFD01 (sample SAMN12384723, study PRJNA508395) | human gut metagenome | isolation source: healthy gut C | host: Homo sapiens
GTTGCAGTTGAGTTTGCTTGACTTAACAACCGAACAACAAATTGATTTAGAACAAATTTTGAAGGAGTGTATTATTAACAATGGAAAATAGAATTTATGTAAGCATACCGCTTGACGCACTTATTGTATCAGGAATCACATCCGACTGTGCTGTGCAGATTTCAGCTGTGGAAGGAGCAATTCTGATTGAGAGGTGCGATGATGATTGCGAAAATTTTGATGACAAGTGTAATTGTAGCAACTGTATCTGCGATGAGTGCAGAGCAGAGCTTGCGGAAAGCGAGGACGAGTAGTGCTTAAAATTTACAGAGTTCTCGGTAAAAAGGAAGAATTACAATTCCCTATGAAATCCGTCAGCAAATTGGATTCAGATACAACGATGTTTTATCATTCAACCAGCAGGATGACGGCTCGGTACTTGTCAGGCGAGAAAAAATATGCGACAACTGCAAGGAGTTAGCAGAAGAATATGAGGAAAATTTCACCCTTGAAGATTTCCTCGGCAGCCTGTCAGAGGAAGAACAGAGAAACGCACTTTTGCATCTTTCTCTGTTGTGGGCAGAAAAGCTGAAACACTAAATCGGAGGTAAATTCATATGGCACAGAATACAAATTTCAAAGGAAACAAAAACAACAATCAGAAAAGGAAACTGCCGTATATCAAGGTAAGGATTGATAAGCTCGTTGATGTAGATGATTGCAACACAAAGGCGTTTGCAAGCGTTACTGTCGGCGGTGCTGTGGCAATTCACGGAATCAGAGTGATGAACTCAAGAAAAGGACTGTTTGTTGCAATGCCTGCAAGTAACTATGTTGACGAAAACGGCGAAACGAAGTTCAGCGAGATTGCTCACCCGATTTCCAAAGAAGTCAGAGATTTACTCAACAGCAAGGTTATGGAAGCGTATCATCAGGCACTTGATGAACAGCAGAGCGAAGATGAATCGAGAATATGTCGGAAGATGAATCGGAAAGCTTTACGCAGAGTATGTAACAGCAAATAAAAAAAAAATCTCTGGACATTTGAAATTCTTTGGATATACTTGTTGCTTGAAAGGAGCGATGAGAATATGAAAAAAGAAAATCGCAATAATGCTGACATTGATTTTAGCAGCAGGAACATTTACGGCTTGTACAGCAGAAGAAAAAATTAAATAACGATATTCAGACATCCGTAGTTTCAAAGGCTGCGGATGTTTCTGAATCTACGGAAACTTCTGCAACGGCAACAACTGAAATAACAATCCCCGAAAAAGCCACAGTTTCAAAAGAAACAGAGCCTTCGGGACAGAATACCAAAACAGAAGAAAGAGCCGACAGTGGGCAACATTCGGCGGTTGTTTCGGCAACGAATCCGATTCAAAAACACAAACAGAAGTTCAGAACAACAGAAGGAATACAGTAAATAGCAATAAGCAAAAATCGGAATCGACTGCTAAAAAAAGAAACTGAAAATTCTACTCAAAAGCCTGCTGAAAAGCCAACACAGAAACCTGCGCAAAGCCTACGCAACCGCCTACCAAAGCAAAAACGGTTGATGTTCAGTATGCGGTGAGTGCCTGCATAGCCTACGGTCAGCAGCTTGGAATGAAATACGATTCCTCACTGAACACAGGCAACGCAAGCTGGTTCTCGCCCACAAACGCATCATATTATGATGATACGCAAAGACTGACAGCAGATTGCTGTGGTGATGTTGAGTATGTAGCCTACTACTACCAAAGCAGTGGCATAGCTCCGAGTGACTTATCATTCAATGTAATTGCAGACAATAACAAAATATATGTAGTCTATTGCTAAATAAGGCTATGAAATCTAAACACCCGAATGTCAAAGTTCGGGTGTTTTTTATGAAAGGAAAATGACAATGAAAATCAATAATATTACACTCTCGGATCTCCGCCGTATGAACGGCAAGGAAGGACTCATCTTGCAGGGCTGCGGAGGTGAAACACAGGAATGGGTGGACGGCATCAAAAATACTCACGGACAAAGGAATACTTCTTGACGATACAAAGTTTGAGAATATTTCTGTGTTCAAGAGTGACGGCGTAACCTGTATTCTCTATCCCTTTGAAGATGTCCACCTTGATATCGGCAAGCTGGCAATATGGAGATTGCAGTCCTACACAGCCTTTGCAGGAATGTGGCTGTCCGATTATGTGGACAACAGGCTCGGCGGTTTTGAAGCTGAGCAGAACAAAGAGGAAAAGGTAAAACCCGACTGTGCATTGATAGGTCAGGACGGAAATATATTCAATCTGTTGGAAATTGCAAGTCACACTCTCAAGCAAAACGGTATGGCTGACGAGGCAAAGGAAATGTGCAGTCGTGTTACGAGTTCGGGCAGTTACTGCGAAGCACTGAACATTATCGGCGAGTATGTAAATATCACAGACGGCAGTGAGCAGTCTGATGATATAGATGAAGATTTCAATGAAGGGCAGGCGATGAAGTTATGATTTACTTTATCTGAAAACAGAATATTTTATCAGCAGGCAGAGTCATAAGACTTTGCCTTATTTTTTTTGAAAAGAGGTATTTTTTATGAACAAATTAATGTCAAACAAAAAATTCACAAGAATAACGGCACTTTTACTTGCGGTGTCAGTAATATTCGGAACAATGTTTGCACTTCCCGTAAGTGCGGCAAGCGGTGATAAGGTGACAATCACCTTTGATTACTGTTATGACAGCGCAGGAAACATAATCAGATATAAGCAGACAACAGTCAACGACGGTTATACTGTAGGTACAGTGGGCGAAGAGCTTTGCAAGATTTTTACAGACGGCAAAGAAGCCTACTGCATTGAACCCGGTCACACTCTCTATTCAGGCAATACTCTGACTGAGGACGGTTCAACTGTGTGGAAGAATTTAGGCTCGGCAAAGCAGAAAGCAATCAATCTTGCTCTGCTCTACGGCAAACCCGGTTCGGGAAAAAGCTTAAGCGGAACAGAAGATCAGAAATGGTGGCAACACAGCTGATTGTATGGGAGTTTGTTTCAGGATGCCGTTCTACAAGCGAAGGCTATAAATGCACAAATACAAAGTTCATTGACGGCATCTGTGCAGGCGGAGCAAATCCCGGAGTCAAGTCGATTTACAATGTAATATCCAAAAGCATTGCCAATTACTCAACTGTTCCGAGCTTTGCATCGGCAATCGCTTCAAAGGCTGAAACCTATGAGATGAAGTATTCAGACGGAAAGTACACATTAACGCTTACCGACAGCAACAGTGTTCTTTTCGGATTTCAGTTTCAAAACCACAAGCGGAATTTCCGTTTCAAAATCCGGTAACAAGCTGACCTTAACTTCAACTTTGCCAGTCAATGATGCAGTAACATTCAACTCTGCAAAGTCAATGCCAAGCGTAGGAAATACAACTCTTGTTCCATATGGTGACGCAAGCCTTCAGGATGTAATCACAGGAGTTGAAAATGACGCTGACCCGATAAGAGCATATTTCAAGGTCAAGACAAGCTCGGGCAACCTGAAGCTTGTTAAAACTTCTGAGGACGGAAATGTTGCAAATATTGAGTTTACCGTCAAAGGCGACGATTACAACAAAACAGTAAAAACAAACTCAAAAGGCGAATTTGAATTAACTGACCTTGTCCCCGGAAAAAATACACGGTTACCGAGCATACTCCGACAGAGTATGCCGAACAAAAATCAAAGACCGTAAATGTTGAAAGTGGAAAAACGGCAACTGTATCTTTCAGTAATGTTCTTAAAAAGTGGAATCTTACTGTTACTAAAACGGACGCTGAAACAAAATCTGCACAGGGTGACGCAACACTTGCAGGAGCAGTTTACGGCATCTACAACGATGGTAAGCTCATAGATAAATACACCACAGATAAGAACGGCAGTTTTACAACTTCAAACTATGTATGCGGAGATAACTGGACTCTGAAAGAAATTGAACCAAGCGAAGGTTATTTGCTTGACGAAATCGAATACCATATTGGTGCGGAAGCAAAGAAATACACCATTGAAAACAACAGCGTTTCAATTGGAGTAACCGAAGATATACTGAAAGGAAAAATTGCAATCATAAAGCACACCGAAGACGGCAGTACAAAAATTGAAACTCCCGAAAAAGGTGCTGAATTTCAGGTGTATCTGAAATCATCGGGAAGCTATACAAAAGCAAAAGAATCCGAAAGAGATAATCTTATATGTGACGAGTACGGCTTTGCGGAAACAAAGGATTTGCCTTACGGCACATACACTGTTCATCAGACCAAAGGCTGGAATGAAACAGAATTCATTGCTGATTTTGATGTGTTTATTTTTGAAAATAATAAGACTTACAAATACCTCATCAATAACGCAAGCCTTGAAAGCTATGTAAAGATAGTAAAGCTTGACAGCGAAACAGGAAAACAGATTCCGTATGCAGGCGCAGGCTTTCAGATTTATAACTCAAACGGCAAGCTCGTGACAATGACCTACACCTATCCCGAGGTTACAACTATTGACACATTCTACACGAACAGCGAGGGTTATCTCATCACACCCGAAACTCTGCCATACGGCAAAGGTTATTCAGTCGTTGAAGTGCAGGCTCCATACGGATATATCCTCGATAGCACACCTGTATATTTTGACATTACGGCAGAAAACACAAGCGAGGAAAACGGAATTACAATCGTAAAAGCCGAGAAGAAAAACACTTCGCAGAAAGGTACAATTACCGTAGAAAAGACAGGCGAGATTTTCTCGAATGTAACTGCAGTCGGCGGCGGATATACTGATGAAAACGGAGATGATGTTGCACTTCCGACCATATATCAGCCTGAATATTCTGTAAACGGTTTGTCGGGTGCAGTGTTTGAAATATATGCTGATGAGAATATCACAACGCCTGACGGAACAGTTCGATATACAAAAGATACTCTTGTTGACGCCATTACCACAGGTGAAAAAGGCACAGCTATAAGCAAACAGCTTTACCTCGGCAAATACCGTGTTGTTGAAAAAACAGCTCCTAACGGATTTGTTCTTAACAGGACTATAAATCATATCGAACTCACCTACTCAGGACAGAATAAAAAGGTGACTAACACCTCAACATCATTTACAAACGACAGGCAGAAAGTTGTAATTGACCTTACCAAAGTGCTTGAACAGAACGAGAAATTCAACATTGGCAGTAATGACGAAATCCTCAATGTTTCATTCGGACTTTACGCTGATGAAGATTTGAAGGCTTCCAACGGCACAGTTATTCCAAAGGACGGACTTCTTGAAATCATCACCTGTGATGAAAAGGGCAAGGCAACTTTCACCACCGACCTTCCGATTGGAAGTTACTATGTTAAGGAAATCAGCACGGACAATCACTATATTCTTTCCGATAAAAAATACCCTGTTGTGTTTGAATACGCAGGACAGAATACAGCGACTGTTCATATATCAGTTAATGACGGTGAGCCGATTGAAAATGAAATCATCTACGGCACAATCAAAGGCTTGAAGATTGACCGTGAAACAGGCGAAAATATCGCAGGCACATTATTCGGATTGTTCAGTAATAATGAAACTAAATTCACAGAAGAAACTGCAATTCTCACCGCTGAATCAAACGAGGGCGGTATTTTTGAATTTACCGATGTTCCTTATGGCGAATACATTGTCCGTGAGTTAAAGCCTGCCGAGGGTTATCTGCCTAATGAAGAAAACTATACCGTAACAATTTCTGAAAACAAGGAAATTATCGAAATCACAATTGAAAACGATAAAATACCTGAACTCGGAACAACTGCAACTATTGACGGTAAAAAGGAATTCACAGTTAACGGTGATATTACCATTGACGATGTTGTTTCCTACAAACATCTCACAGCAGGAAAAAGAATACACAATCAAAGGCGTCCTTATGGATAAATCCACGGGTAAGCAATTCCTTGTTGACGGCAAAGAAGTTTGTTCCGAAGTAACATTCACACCCGAAACAGCAGACGGCGAAGTCACTGTATCCTTTACCTTTGACGGCTCTGCAATTACCAAAAACACAGAAGTCGTTGTGTTTGAAACTCTCTACCGTGAGGGAACAGAAATTGCAGTACACGCTGACATTGAAGATGAGAATCAGACTGTAACTATTCATCCGCAGCCTGAACCTGAAAAACCGCAGACAGGTGACAATTCAAATCTTGGCTTTTATATCGGATTGGCTTCTGTTGCTGTCGGCTGTTTAATTGCATTTCTCATCATCAAATTTAAGAAGAAAGATGAGGACGATGAATAATGCGCAGGGTGTATATCTGTTCGCCTTTGGGTGGTAATGTATCTGCAAATATTGAAAATGCAAAACGATATGCCCGATATGCGTTAGAGTGCGGTATGGCTCCGTTCATACCGCATTTTTATGCGCTGATTTTAGATGACAGCAACAAAGAAGAAAGAAACCTTGGTATGCTTGCGGGACTTTCTATGCTTTGGGTGTGTGATGCGGTCTGGGTTTTCGGTGATGAATTAACCGAGGGTATGAAAACAGAAATTCGCTTTGCAGAAAAACTGAACATCGAAGTCAGATATATATCGGAGAATGATCTAAGAAAATCGGAGGTAAAAAATGATAAAGTCAAGAAAAATTAAGTTATTGAAGTGGTTGGCAGGAATATCAGTAATACTGTTAATGCTCGGAATATCGGCGGTAACAGTATTTGCCGCAGGAGATGTATCATCAGCAATCGAAAGTACATGGACCTCGGTGCAAACACAGATTAAAAAATGTTGTAAATAATGTTGTTTTTCCTGCTGTAGATATGATTCTTGCTATACTTTTCTTTGTCAAACTTGCAACCGCGTATATGGACTATCGCAAGCACGGGCAGTTTGAGTTCACGGCGCCGGCAATACTTTTCGGTTGTCTTGTGTTCTCGCTGACAGCACCACTGTACATCTGGACGATACTCTGATAACAATAAAAATAAGGCTGTTGTGTTAAGTCATAACAGCCTTTTGTGGAGGTGATTTATATTTTTGACTGGTTAGGAGATTTCATCGGCGGAATCGGAAGTGCCATAGGCGGTGTGTTTGATTACCTCGGTGAGCAAATCTCAAACGCTATATGGAACACGATGTTACAGTGGTTCTATGAAACGATTTACAACGCTGTCGCAGACTTTTTCACTATGATGGGAAATATGGGCGCAGATGTGTTTGACCTTGAATGGGTGCAGGCGACAATAAATCTGTTTACTCTTTTTGGCTGGGCATTGTTCGTCGCAGGAACGGTCGTCGCCGTATTTGATGTGGCTATTGAATATCAGAACGGCAGAGCGAACATAAAGACAACTGCAATTAATGTCTTAAAAGGTTTCTTTGCCTGTTCGCTGTTCGGCGTTGTGCCTGTGGAACTGTATAAATTTTGCATCAGCCTGCAAAACACATTCTCAAAGGATTTGTCATCTATAATGGCAGGGCAACAAAGCATTGATTTAGCCGGACAAAGCACAAGTGTTTTAGAGGGCAGTTTTGCAGTAGCAACACAGACAACATTCGGTTTGCTGAATCTGTTATGTATGATTGCTTTTGCCTACTGCGTAATAAAAATATTTTTTGCGAACATCAAGCGTGGCGGAATTCTGCTCATTCAAATGGCAGTAGGTGCGCTGTATATGTTCAGTGTTCCGAGAGGTTATCAGGACGGCTTCAATCAGTGGATGAAACAGATAGCGGCGTTGTGCCTGACGGCATTTATGCAGACAACTCTGCTGTTCCTCGGGTTGCTGACCTTCCCCGGAAATATGCTTTTGGGACTTGGAATAATGCTTGCATCAAACGAAGTTCCGAGAATTGCACAGCAGTTCGGTCTTGATTCAAGCGTAAAGGTGAATATGACAAGCATTGTTCACGCAACTACAACTGCTGTTAATCTGACAAGAAGCGTTGCGAGGGCGGCTAAGTGAATGAAAGGAATTTAAAGATTATGACCACTTATTTATATCCGCAGAACCTAAAAGCCACAGCCAATCTGTGGCTGTGGAGCTTACGGGATTTTGCAATTATGAGCATAGCGCTTTTATTATCAATTCTGATACTTGCACAGACGAGGATAATAGTACCGCTTGCAGTGACACTTTGCTTTGGGTTTTTGTCAATAAGGCTTGAAGATACAACAATTCTTGATTTTATCCGCTATGCTGTGAAGTATTTTATTTCAACACAACAAATTTTTTACTGGAGGGAGAAAAAGTGAAAAAGCAAAAACGAAAAGGCAAATCAGTTCAGGACTTGCTGGGCATAAAAAAACCTTTACGAAAAACGGCTTAAAGGTCGGTAAGGAAGAGATTATCTTCTATATGGTTCAGCCGACAAATATTTCCGTACTTTCTCATACGAATATTGAAATCAAGGTGCGCCACCTGATGATGGTGCTTTCTGCTGTGCCGGATATTGAAATCACCTGTACCGATTTCTGCGAGTGCTTCGATACAAACAAAAGCTATATCAAAGGCAGAATTGAAGCTGAGCAGAATGAAAAAGTCAGAAAAATATTGAATAAGGATCTGGATTTTCTCGACAGTATTCAGACCGAAACCTCAACCGCAAGACAGTTCCTGTTCATTGCAAGGTGTAAATCTTCAAAATCAGAAAATGTTTTGCAGAAAGCAAACAGAGTTGAGAAGATTATTTCAGACCAAGGCTTTGAAGTAACCAGAATGAAGAAAGCCGACATCAAGCGTTTCCTTGCAATATATTTTGACGCAAGTATGAACGGCGATTTGATGCCCGACTATGACGGCGAACAGTATATTTCGGAGGTGGAAAATGAAGAAGCATAAAAAAGGAAAATCCAAACGGGAATTGTGATAGGCCTATTTTCTGTAATTATAATTGCCTGTTTGATTTCAATATTTTCACGGATGTACACCGAAAATAAGGAAAAGGAAGCATTCAGACAGCTTGCAGAAATCGTTACTGAGGATACAACAGATGCAACCATTGAAGAAACAATTAAAAAGCCAAATATATTAAAAGTCAGCGATTTTGATAATGAAGTTCAGGCTGAACAAACAGTGTATTACACGACCTATTACGAACCTCATTCAATATCAGAACTTATTTCAATGAATTCCGAGTGTTTCGGCTGGATAAGCATAGCAGGCACAAATATTAATTACCCTGTTATGCATACACCGAGTAATCCGCAGAAGTATCTGAACAAAAACTTTTACGGCGAGTACAGCTATAGCGGTACACCATTTCTTGATGCAAGGTGTTCAGCCGACAGTACCAATCTCATAATTTACGGACACCATATGAACAACGGCACAATGTTTGCAGACCTCTGCAACTATACCGATTATTCATACTTTACAGAACATCCGACAGTTGTGCTTGAAACGAAAGACGGGGTATTTGCTTACTCCGTCTTTTCTGTTATGAGGGTAAAATCCGATGATGATTGGTACAAATTCACAACGGTCGGAACGCAAAAAAGCTATAACTCAAGAATTGAATATGCAAAAGAGAAATCTATATACAACACAGATGTCACACCTGTTTACGGTCAGCAAATTTTAACGCTTTCAACCTGTTACGGATACAATCAGGATGACCGCATACTTGTGTTGGCAGTCCGAAATTAAAGGGGGTAAAAATTATGGGACTATTCAATAGAAAACCAAAGGTGCTCACACCCGAACAGGCAGAGGAAATATACACCAAAGATTTCTTTTGATATTATTCTGCCGTCAACAATTAAGTTTTTCACCGATTATTACATTGTCGTCGACTCATACCGCAGTGTATGGGCAGTCAGAGAATATCCGCCGTCAACTGAAGAACAGGCAATACTCTCACAACTTGCAGACAGAAACGGAGTAACTCTCCGCATATATCACAGACTTGTTGAGAGCATGGAACAGCGTAAAATCATACAGAATGCCACACGCAAAAACAAGCTTAAATCAAGCGGTAACGATGTAAATGAAACCATTGAAGCACAGGGCAACTTGCAGGATGTTGTTACACTTATGGCAAACTTACGAAAAACAAAGAACCGTTATTGCATTGTTCAGTATTTGTCGAACTAAAGGCAAAAAGTAAACAGAAATTAAAGGAGTTGCAAACCGATATTGCAATGGAGCTGACACGGTCAAAAATTGAAGTTGACCGTCTGACTTTACGGCAGAAAGAAGGCTTCTTGTCTGTAAACCCTATCGGCAGTAACCAGTTTGGAAGTTTGTATGAAAGAGTGTTGCCTGCCTCATCTGTTGCAAATCTGTTTCCGTTTAACTTTTCTGGCAAGACAGACTCTAACGGCTTGTATATTGGCAGAGATAAATACGGCACTAATATCCTTGTTGACTTTGACAGGCGAACAGAGGACAAGACAACAAGTAACATTCTTATTCTCGGAAACTCAGGTCAGGGTAAATCGTATTTATTGAAACTTATCCTTACAAATATTCGTGAAAGCGGAAAGAAAATCTTATGCCTTGATCCCGAAGCGGAGTATGAGGATTTGACAAATGCCCTCGGCGGTTGCTACATTGATTTTATGTCGGGCAAATACAAAATCAATCCGTTAGAACCAAAGGACTGGGGTGATGCAAATGAAGAAGTTGACTCCAAAACACCCGAACCGTTTAAGCGTGTTACCCGATTATCACAGCACATTGCGTTCTTGAAAGACTTTTTCAGAACCTACAAAGGATTTCACGGACGCACAGCTTGATACAATAGAAATTCTGATTATGAAGCTGTACGCACGATTCGGCATAACCGACACAACTGATTACAGCACAAAGAAACCGTCCGACTTTCCTGTGATGAGTGATTTTTACGACTTGTGTGAGGAAGAATATATGACCTACGACCACAAGCGAAAGTATCTTTATACAGAAGAAATCTTGCAGGAGGTTTGTCTTGGTATTCACAGTATGTGTGTCGGTTCTGAAAGTAAATACTTCAACGGTCACACAAACATTACTGATGACAAATTCTTGTGCTTCGGGGTTAAGGGTTTGCTTGATACTAACAAAAGGCTCAAAGACGCAATGTTATTTAATATCCTTTCCTATATGTCAAATAAGCTTCTCGGCGAGGGAAACACCGTTGCATCAATAGACGAGCTCTATTTGTTTTTGTCCAACCTAACCGCCATTGAGTATATCCGCAACGCAATGAAGCGTGTCCGCAAGAAAGATTCAGCAGTAATTCTTGCCTCACAAAATATCGACGATTTTCTGATTCCAAGTGTTAAGGAATATACCAAGCCGCTGTTTTCAATCCCGACTCATCACTTCTTATTCTTTCCCGGCAACATCAATCCGAAGGATTTTGAAGATGCACTAATGGTAGAACCAAACGAGTACGCCTTAATCAAATTCGGCGAGCGTGGCACTTGTCTTTATAGGTGCGGTAATGAACGCTATCTTTTACTTGTTCAGGCACCCGAATACAAAGCTGAAATTTTTGGTAGTGCTGGGGGAAGATAAAAATATTTTACAAGGCAGTTTTGCCGTGGTATAATTTTATTAATTTAATTAGTTTATCACATTGATAAAAAAGGTGAAAAGATGGATTGGAAAAATGAATTTTTAAAACTATATATGTCATCTACAGCAGGAAGTTTTGATAAAGCGCTTGAACTTAAAAGAAATCATTTGCCACAAAAATTGTACCGATACCGTAAAGCTGATAATCTTGAACATCTAAAAAATGAAATTTGTAAAGGACGGATTTTTTTTATCTTCTCCGTCCATAATGAATGATCCTTTCGATTCTTGCTCTTTTGTTAAGTGAACACAATCCCTCAATGTATGCACAAACTAAAATCGAGTATGCAAAAAAATATAAGAATATACTTGATGATAAAACATTAAAAAAGATTTTTGGCAGTGATAATTGGTTAGAGGAACTTGTTGCTTATATTGCGACTAAATATGTTTCTATTGAACAGGTAGACAGTGCTAAAGGAAAAGTACTTGAACTTATAATGAGTGGTATGGAAGAGATTAATTCAGATATCAATGATATTATAAGCAAAACTTCTCGTATAGCTTGTTTTACAGAAAAAGCTTTTAATTTGCCAATGTGGAATCACTATGCAAACGGTCATAAGGGGATATGTTTAGAATATAGTATAGACAGCATTCAAAATATACAAAATACCAACAGACTTTTTCCTGTAAAATATACTGAAAAGTTGCCAGACGGATTATTGCTTTTAAAGGAACAAAAATCGTCTAATTCAGTGTTCTTAGAATACTTCCTTATGCATAAATTAATTGATTGGCACTATGAAAGTGAATGGCGTTTAATCTATGATATTGGGGCATGGCATAATGATCCAAATAAAGTTCATTTTAAATTTTTGAAAATGCAGTGCCTATTAAGTTTGCATTACCATCAACGGTGTATTTAGGTGCTGAAATATCTAAAACTAATGAAAATGAAATACGAAAATGGTGTAGTGAACATAGCATATCCGTACAAAAATGCAGTGTACAGAGTATGGTTTAAAAGCTATCCAATAGATTAATAACAAAAAGCTAATTGAAAATAATCAGTTGGCTTTTTCATTTTTCGAAAGAAGGTGATTTTGTGAGTGCTACCATAGGTGCGGCACTGAAGAAAATAGCAGTTGCTCTGCTCACGGATAAAAAGGTAATAAAAACAATAGGCGGTATCGTTCTCGGCATAATCATAATTGTGGTTATGCCGATTATTGCTGTTGTTTCCATTTTTAACGGCAGTATGGATATTGACACAGACAAGCTCTATCATTCCATACAAGAAAATATCTCAGCAGAGCAGATGGAAAATCTACAGCTTATCAACGACACAATGACAGAGGTTGAAAAACAGCTCGACAAAAAGGAGTTGTCCGACTGCAATACGCAGGCAGAGGTTATCTATCTGTTTTCCTTGTCCGATAAATCAGAGGACAAGGACTTTGTAAAAAGCTTCGTTTCCTGTTTCAAGAAGAATCAGTCTGATGAGGATTTGATAAAAGCCGTCAATCAGAAATTCGGAACAGAGATTAAGTATGACGAGTTTCAGAAGATGATGCAGTCAATCAAGGGTGCTGAAATCAGCACCGCAGGCCTTTCCGACAAGACCACGAAGAATAATCTTGACCTTGTCAGGTGGTGCGAAAACGCATACAGAAACGGTTGGGGTTATGTGTATGGCGGTTACGGTCAGGTCTGCACAAAGCAATATCTCGACCAACAGGCAAGTCTGTTTCCCGGCAACAATGAGGCAGGCGGTGAAATGCGAGAGGTAGGTGAAAAGTGGCTTGGCAAGAGAGTCTGCGACTGCATAGGCTTGATAAAATCCTACGCTTGGTACAATGCTGACAGCGGAAAAATTGTCGCAGGCTCAAACGGCTTCACCGACTGCGGGGCAAACTCCATTTGGAGCAGTGTAACTGAAAGCGGACCGATTTCAAATATGCCAGACACACCCGGACTTGCTGTCTGGATGGACGGTCACATCGGAGTGTATATCGGCAACGGAGAAGTCATCGAAGCACAGGGCACAGCCTACGGAGTTGTTAAAACTAAACTATCAGGACGAGGCTGGACAAAGTGGTTGAAAATACCGAATATTAAATATGTAAATCAAAGCAACAAGAACTGACGAGGTGATTTTTTATGAAGAAAACAAGTGTAAGCATAATGTACGATGATGAAAAGCTGAATGCAATCAGGCTGTATATGTCACAGCGTGATTTGGATTTCAAGGAAGAACTTGAAAAATCTGTGGACTCTCTGTACGCAAAATATGTTCCTGCAAATGTCAGAGAGTTTATTAATATGAAAGGTTCACAGGTGAAACCACCAAAGCCTAAAAACCAAAGCTACAGGAAGAAAATACCGAGGTGGTAACTTGAAAAATCAAAATTTCGGAATAGAAATTGAAATGACCGGCATCACTCGCAGTACGGCTGCGAAAGTGATTGCCGGTTATTTTTATACGAACGCAACTCATGTCGGCGGTTGTTATGATGCGTATTCTGTTCGTGACAATGACGGGAGAATGTGGAAGATTATGCGTGACGCAAGCGTTCGTTGTGAAAACCGTTCGGGGCAGAATGCAAGCTCTCTGTACTCGGTTGAATTTGTCACTCCGATTTGCAACTATGATGATATAGAAACGATACAAGAACTTGTCAGAAAGCTTCGTGGTGCAGGAGCGAGAGTCAACTCAAGCTGTGGTTTACATTGTCATATTAATGCGGCTCCGCATACCCCGAAAACACTTCGCAACATCGTAAACATTATGGCGGCGAAAGAGGACTTGCTCTACAAGGCTTTGAAAGTGAATGTGTCAAGGGAACATTACTGTCAGAAGATGGACACTCGTTTCCTTGATGAAATCAATAACCGTCCTCCTATGTCAATGGAGCAGATAAAATCAATGTGGTATGACGGCGAAGATTACAGCTACAGACATTATGATGACACTCGCTATCACGCACTGAATCTTCACAGCGTGTTCTACAAGGGTACGATTGAATTCCGCCTTTTCAATTCCACCTTACACGCAGGCGAGGTCAAAAGTGCGATTCAGCTGTGCCTTGCAATCAGTCATCAGGCTTTAATTCAGAAGTCTGCAAGACACGCTAAAACTGTATCGGACAATGAAAAGTATACTTTCAGAACTTGGCTTTTGAGATTAGGTTTGATAGGTGACGAATTCAAAACAGCTCGTCATCATCTGCTGAAAAATCTTGACGGAAACATTGCGTGGAAGGATCCTGCACAGGCTGAAAAACAAAAAGAAAGGCTTGCTCAAAAACGAGCCGCAGAACTTAATAATACAAACGAAAATATAAATGTCAACGAACCCGAAGTCAATCCTGTTCCAAATGATGAACAGGAAGAAACTTCGGGTTTTGTTATGAGTATGTAAGGAGAGAAATCTATTATGAGTAAAAAATTATACATTGCCTACGGCAGTAACCTCAATCTTAAACAGATGAAATATCGTTGCCACACAGCAAAGCTTATCGGCAAGGGTGTAGTCGAAAATTACGGATTGCAGTTCAAGGGTATGCCTCACTGTTCCTATGCAACAATCGCACCTTGCATTGGCAAGTCCGTTCCAGTTACATTGTGGGAGCTTCAGCCGAGAGATGAAAAACTGCTTGACCGCTACGAGGGTTATCCCTCCCACTATTTTAAACAAGACTTGCCTGTGAAATTGAATAACGGTTCGGAACTTACTGCAATGGTTTACATTATGAATCTTAAGCAGCAGTTCGGTTTGCCCGGTGCAAGCTACTACGATACAGTATCGCAGGGTTACAAGGACTGCGGTTTTGACTTGAATGTTTTAAACGAAGCCGTGAATGACAGTGCAGAAAAGTTCTACGAGAACCTTGAACAGAACAATCTGTTTGATACACCTGATGAAGATGAGGTTGAAGATTTTACAAATGAGATTGGCGGTATGAGTTTATGAACGAGAGAAAGAAATTGAAAAAGTTACTCGGTAATAAATATATTTTCAAAATGTATTTGTCGGTGAACGAAGTCAAGAAATTACTTTCCGAAAATCCAAAGGACAAGCACGACACTCTATTTGCTTCACTTACAGTCGGCTGTGTGAAAATCAACGCTGTGGTATTTCCAACTCCCGATAAAATGCTCCTTGGCTTTGACATTCTTGTAAAGGATACACCCGAGAGTGAGGAATGGATTTGCTACGACACATTAAGTGATGAAATCAAGTTATCCCTCGCAGTATTGAGCAATCAATGTTTCATATTATGAACCGTGAAGTCAAGGAGTACGGACTGTCCTATACAGAGTGCAATTTTGAAGTGATAAACGGTAAATCAATAAAAGCAGAATAACGGCGGTATTCTCGCCATATTCGCTCCGTGTCGGCTTTTAATGGAGAAGTCGGGAAAGTATCCGAATTCAAAGAAAATCGGAACAGGACGATTTGTGGCAAGGTGTGAAAAATCGAAGTTGCGGCATTTCGGGCAGTTTTCAAGGGTAGGTATTCAAGCAGGATAAAGGCGTATTCCGTTGCAGAGCAACAGATGCCGAAACACACCGACCGGCAATGCCGTTCGGGGATTTTCAAAGGTGTTACTTATTTAAAGTTGTGTTACCGCTTGTATTCGAACTGCCCGATTTTGCCGATTTTAAAGATTTTTTCTGAATACTCAAGTGTTACCGAAAGGAAAGATGAAAAATGGACAACGACTCAAAGAGAATAGGACTGTATATAGGTAAGGATTTACTCAAAGCCTGTGACAATGCCATAGCGCAAACCAACGCAACATCACGAAGCGAATTCATTTCCAACGCAATAGAGTTTTACATTGCGTGGCTTAATTCAAAGAACATAAGTAAAGTGCTTACTCCTGCACTTGAATCCGTCATCAGTTCAAAAATTCTTGATACCGAGGATAGAATTGCAAGAGTGCTGTTCAAGCAAGGAGTTGAGCTTGCAATGCTGATGCATGTTGTTGCGGCGACCAATGATATTACCGAAGGTCAGCTGAAAGATTTAAAAAAAATATGTGTTGATGAGGTCAAACGCAACAGCGGTAAATATAAATTTGATGATGCAGTCAGGTTTCAGAAAGGGTAAACTATGCCGAGAATTATTATGAAATCGCCCTACATTAAACCGAATGCTAAAACTCATATCGGGAATTATGTTTCATACATTGCGACTCGTGACGGAGTTGAAAAGGCTGACAGCACACAAAAGTTTATGGATGCAACCGAAAGGCAAAAACAGATTATTAAGAAATTGCTTTCTGATTATCCTGAGTCAAAGGACTTGTATGAGTATCAGGATTATCTTGATAAGCCGAACAGAGGTAAAGCAGATGAATTAATTTTGCGGATTGCCGAAACTCACGCAGAGTTATTCGGCGACAGAGAAAAGTATGTAAGTTACATTGCACAGCGACCGAGAGTAGAAAAAATATCCTCACACGGCTTATTTACTGATGATGGTGTGCCGATAGTTTTATCTAATGTGCAAAAAGAGATTGCCGAGAGTAATAGTAATATCTGGACTCATATCATTTCTCTTAAGCGAGAAGATGCAGAACGGCTGGGCTACAACAATGCAAAAGCTTGGATGAATCTAATTCGTTCACAACGTAATATGATAGCGGGAAATATGAAAATTGCTCCCGAAAACTTCCGATGGTATGCGGCATTTCATAACGAGGGACACCATCCTCACATTCATATGATTGCATATTCAACAAAGCCGAATGAGGCGTATCTGACGGAAAAGGGCATTGAAAATATTAAATCAAATCTTGCAAAGGTAATCTTCCGTCAGGATTTGATAAGTATTTATCAGAAGCAAACCGAGCATAGAGATAAGCTCCGTGCTGAGACTCGTGACATAGTAGATGATTTGGTTTCAAAGATTAACTCCGAAATATATATCAGCGCATCAATCCAGCATAAGCTTTTTGGAACTTGCCGACAGGCTTTCAAAAACAAGCGGCAAGAAGGTTTATGGTTATCTCAAGCCTGATGTAAAAGCAATCGTTGATTCCATTGTTGATGAGCTTGCCAATGACAGCAGAATCAAAAGGCTGTATGCCCTTTGGTACGAGCAAAGGAAAATACAATCCGTACCTACACGGATGAAGTGCCTGACAGGATTCCCCTTGCCCAAAACAAGGAATTCAAGTCAATCAAGAATGCAATAATCAAGGAAGCGTTGAAATTAAATGTCACCGAAGATGAAGCAGAAGAAAGCGAGAACACAGACGAAGAATCTGTTTCAAATCCCTTTGAATATGAAGAAAACACCTCTGCTGAATCAGTCTTTGATTCAGGCAGAGGCGTTCTGTATCCTCGTTATTCAATTAAAACCAACCGGAACAGCGTTGCAGTTTCTTCCCTTTATCTCCTACGCTACCTCTGCAACATAATTCAAAATCAGCTCCGTTTTGAAGAAAAACAGAAAGCACAAAGGACGGATAAAAAGTTACAGCAGAAGATTAATGATAAAAAACACGATCAGGGTTTAAAAATGTAATCACAGATTTAATGAATAAAGTTGGCAAAAGGGATTTTCTTTAAATCAATCTAATATCGGTAAATTGTTTAAACATGGAGGTAAATGCATCATATGATGGTCAGTCATTGGAGTTAAAATCATACCTCCCATTGTTAACCTTCCCCAAAATACTAATAACCATACCGAGCGAAAATCTGTTGTTACTCCACCTTCTTCTAATATTCTCATTACCCATTCTTCCGGTACCATTGAATTTATCTGTACTAATGTTAGATTTCCTAATATATTACGTGTGTTTTTACCAACTGTGAGCATATATTCATGAAGAGCTTCAACGTTTATCTCTTTTCCAAACGCTATTGCTTCATCAAGTTCCAAAGCATTGCCTGTATCTGTAATAGGTGAACCAATTTTTCTTTGCCATTCTTCATTGAATATTTGATTTTGATTTGCCATTAAAATATTGCTTACTAAATCTTCAATTCGATATGTATGCCAAAATTGCCAACACAAAGGAACGGTTCTAGTGCCTGCGTAATGTAAATCCACATCATAATCCTCTCTGGGCACTAATTCATTTTGATTGCCTCTTAACATATAATCCAAAACATAATCTGCAATAGTTTTTTTCAGTTCTTCCAGAAATTTCAGCAGGATGCACCATAGCATGAACTTCTAAAGTAAGTTCTCTTATTTTATCTATATCTGTTCCTTGTAATGCAAGTTTTAGTTCATCATATTTCTTCGTTATTGGCTCAAATAATTCTTCCTTTGTCATAGGATTAACCTCCTGAAATTTATAATTTTTGATCGATTATTTATAATTATCTTACCATATATATAGGAAATTATCTATCAAAAAATTAACCCACCGCCAAGGGGAAACTGCACCCAAACGCTGACAGGTGCCACCTGTCACAGTGATAAGAGAAGAACTACCCACTATAAGATATTACAGCAGAAAAGAAAAATATATACAAGGAAGTGATTAAAATATTAACCTACATTCATTTTACAAAAGAACATCGAGAACAGGCAAGGAGAACCGACCTTGCTAATTTTTTAATCAGTCATGGTGAGAAAGTCAGGAAATCAGGTTCAGAATACGAATGGCTTGACGGTTCGCAAAAGGTTACAATCAGAGGTCACCTTTGGTATCATCAGTACGAACAGAAAGGCGGAGATGCAGTTGATTTTGTCCGCAGATTTTACAACAAGGACTATGCCGAAGCGGTGGAAATGCTTTTTGAATAACTGTGGCGGCCAAATCATAACTTCACCATCAATAGAAAAAAGTCACAAACCCTTTGAACTGCCGCCGAGGAATGACAGAATGAGCAGAGTTTTTTCTTATCTGCTGTTGACTCGTGGAATTGATAAAGATGTGCTTTTTGAGTTTGTGCGGAAGAAAATGATTTATGAGTCAGCCTATTATCACAATGCGGTATTTGTCGGCTATGATTCAAGCGGTAAGCCTCGCCACGCACACAAGAGAGGAACGGTGACAAGTAATTCTTACAAGGGAAATGTTGCAGGCAGTCAGCCTGAATTCAGCTTTCATTGGCACGGCACAAGCGACAAGATGTTCTTATTTGAAGCTCCCATTGATATGCTTTCCTACATTTCAATGCACAAGGAAAACTGGAAAAAACATAGCTATGCGGCATCCTGTTCCGTATCGGACAGGGTGCTTTTTTCAATGTCTTAAAGATAATCCAAACATCAAAAAATGTGTTTCTCTGCTTCGATAATGATGAGGCGGGACAGACAGCAAACAAACGCATAGCCGATAAATTAAACTCAATGAATATCCGAAATGAAATTCTAATTCCAATTCATAAAGACTGGAACGAAGATATTTTAAACGGTGAAAGGACTGATGAAATATGCCGTCAGGTGTTATAACTCTGATTATTGTTGCAGGTTCAATGTTTGCACTGTTCATAATAATTCCAACGGTCGGAAATTACTATTCCCTCAACAGAATAAAGAACAAGACGGTCGGACAAGGTCAGCATGGAACGGCTCGTTGGGCGAAAAAAAAGAGATAAAGAGAACCTACAAGCAGATTGATTTTCAACCCGATGAATGGCGCACAAATCCCGATAGCAGACCAACTGAACAAGGAATAGTTGTCGGCTGTAAGAACAGCAAAAAAGGAACAACAGCGATGGTAGATACAGGAGATGTTCACGCTTTGATGATTGGTGCGGCAGGCGTCGGCAAGACAGCATTTTGGCTTTATCCTTGCATTGAATATGCCTGTGCAACGGGTATGTCATTTTTATGTAGCGATACGAAAGGCGACATTGTTCGAAATTATGGAACGATTGCGGAAAAGTATTACGGCTACAAAATTTCTGTTATTGATTTGCGTAATCCCACACGCTCACACGGCAACAATCTCCTGCATCTTGTGAATAAGTATATGGACTTATACAAAGCTGAACCCGGACAGCTTGTTTACAAGGCGAGAGCAGAAAAATACGCAAAAATCATTTCAAAAACGATTATTCTTTCAGGTATGGACTCGGCTTCATTCGGACAGAACGCTTACTTTTATGATGCGGCAGAGGGATTGCTCACGGCTACAATTTTACTCGTTGCAGAGTTTTGTGAACCCGAAGAAAGGCATATTGTTTCGGTATTCAAAATCATTCAGGAGTTACTTGCTCCGACCAACAAGAAAGGCAAAAATCAGTTTCAGCTTTTAATGGACTATCTTCCCGACGACCACAAGGCAAAATGGTTTGCAGGGGCGGCTCTCAACACAGCCGAACAGAGTATGTCAAGTGTTATGAGTACAGCACTTTCAAGGCTGAATGCATTTCTCGACTCCGAGCTTGAACAGCTTTTGTGCTTTGATACGGAGATTGACGCTGAAAAATTCTGTAATGAAAAGTGTGCAATATTCATTGTAATGCCCGAAGAAAACCCCAACACTTTCTTTATGGTTTCGCTGATTATCCAACAGCTTTACCGAGAATACTTTCAGTTGCAGATGAAAACGGCGGTGTACTGAAAAACCGCTGTGTGTTCTTTTGTGATGAATGGGGCACTTTGCCGAAGATTGATTCGGCAGAGATGATGTTCTCTGCCTCCCGTTCAAGGCGGTTACAGATAGTGCCAATAATTCAATCCTTCGCACAACTTGAGAAAAATTACGGCAAAGAGGGTGCTGATGTTATCATAGACAACACACAGCTGACAATATTCGGCGGCTTTGCTCCCAACAGCACAAGTGCGGAAGTGCTGTCAAAAGCTCTCGGTTCAAGAACTGTTATGTCAGGCTCTGTAAGCAGAAGCAAAAATGATCCGTCCCAATCATTGCAGATGATAGAAAGGCCATTGATGACTCCCCGATGAGCTGAAGTCACTTCCAAAAAGGCACATTTGTTGTTATGAAAACAGGTTTTTATCCTATGAAAGTAAAACTAAAGCTGTTTTTTAAATGGGGTATTAAATTTGAAGAAAAGTATGAGGTCATGGAAAACGGCAACCGTGAGGTTCACTATGCCAACCGCTCGGAGTTGTTCAACAACATAATCCAAACATACTGTCCTCACTATCTTGAACAGCCAGTAACTGATTCGGATTTTGATGAAGCAAGCAGTGAGAAAAAAGAAGAAAAATGAAAACCTAAAGACCTCGCCAGATACAGAACAGACCGAGAGTGAAGATACTATTAATTCAGAACAGCAAAATGATCCAACAGAAGAACCTGAAAATTCAAGCGTTGAACAGAGCGCAGACAAGCAAAGAAAAGTAGTCATAAGAACCGAACGACCGTCACAGGAGGTGCAGAAGAATGAGTAAATTAACTTTTCTGTATCAAATGGACTTGCCTCACAGAGCTGTAGCAGTCTATACCTACCTCTACGACCGAGCAAACAAAAACTGCGAATGCTGGCCCTCAGTAAACAAAATAGCAGGCGACATAAAGCTGTCGCCTGCCACAGTGCGTAGGGCTATTAAAGACCTAAAGAAAACAGGACTGCTAACAACCACCCAACGCTACCGTGAAAAAGGTGGTAAGAGCAGTTTGTTGTTTAAAATAAAAATGCTATGACTGGTTGTTAGAGGGTAAATTAGAATTTATTCCGATTACGGAGGTAAAGGTTTTTGTATCATTATCATACTTCATTTCTAAATTTCCATTGTATTTTTCAACTACTCTCTTAATGCTTCTTGTACCTATTCCGTGCATTCCGGGGGTGTTTTTTGATGAAACTAAAATATTGTTTATATATTTAGGTTTTCTATCACACGAATTTGAAATTTTTATGATTACAAAGTTTGAATTCCTTTTGCAAATAGAAAAATCAATAAATTTATCATTGGTTAACAATGCAGACTCAATAGCATTTTCCAAAAGATTATCTAATAGAGCAGTTATATCATATTCTTTCATAAAATCAAGGTTAGTATTATTTATGTTTATCGTAAAAATTATATTGTTCTTTCTGCATATTTCATAATATCTGTGAGTGATTAAATTGACTACTGAATTATTACAGTAGTCAATGGGATTCATAACACTATAATCTGCAACAATTTCAGATATATATTTTGATATATTTGAATCTTTGTTTTCTGATAATTGCTGAATTGTCTTTAAATGTTTTGTTATATCATGAATTAATATCTTTGAGTTTTCGTTTTGTTCTCGTAACAAATCATAGTAATCTATTGTATTTTTTTTCCTGCTGATAATCTAAAAGTATTTGAGTGTATTTCCTATTTATTTTTATCGTTGTTTCATGGAGGTAAAAACTATTATGTTTGACAATAGTATGAGAATGTTACCTATAATTATAGCAATTTTAAAGTTGTTGTTTACGGAGTAGGCTGTACAAAGATAGACATTTGTACACATCAAGATTATTGAGGCAATGGGCAAAAAACAAAGTAATATTGAAAATTTAGAACCTGTACTTTTAGACTCTTTTTCAGAAAATTTTAGAACACTCCATATAAAAATAAAATAAAGCAATTTACTCATAATTGCCTGAATTATGAGTATAAATGCATCAGACTGGCTTTCAAAAAGACTAAAACGAAATACAACAGAAAAAGGGAAAATAACAATTAATTCTGTGATAATCATTAAAAACAACAAGATAAAATTAGCAAATATACCAGATTTTATGTTTGAATTATAGCAAATTCTCAAGATAATAAAATTGCAAACATAAAAAAACAAACAGCATTTATCAGCGGAACTTCAATAAAATTTATAGTATATAGGACTAAACCGGATAAAAGTATTGATATAGGAATAAATTTTTTTGATATTCTTCGTTTAAATTTAAAATCAAAATAATAAAAAGATATGAATGACTCAATCAGAAAGACTACAGCGTAACAGATATTAGAAATCATGTTGTCCCTCCCATATATTCATAAAAGGCTTTTTGAATGATGCATAGAAACTACGGGATATAGGTACTGTTGCTTTTTTAGAATTAAATGATAATGTGATTTATTTTTATTAAAGTCTGTTACATTCTTTAAATTAACTATGTAACTATAGTGTGATTGTGCAAAATAACCATATGGTTTTAAGTGGCTTTTCCAATAATCAAACTTTTTATTTGAGAATGAACTCTTGCGTTTTTGTAACTAGTTTAGTTTTGCGATTTTCTATAGCTAAATACAAGATGTCAATTGTAAATATATTGTGACATTCATCAAAATAGTCTAAGATAATTTTTCTGTGCTTTGTTTATACAGATTTAAAGCAATCTCCATGCTCCTAAAAAATCTATTTTCGTCAATGGGTTTAGATAAAAATCTAAAAACCTTTAAATCCATTGCATCATCAAGATATCCTTGAAAAGATGTAACTATAAAGACAATAATATTCGGATTTAGTGTTTGAAGATGTTTTGTAACAGAAAGTCCATTAACACCGGGCATTTCTATATCAATAAACGCAAAATCAGTTTTAATTTGTTTATCCAATATAGAATCCCCATTTGAAAAGCAGGTAATATCAAAATTATAGGTTGACTGTTTTGATAATTTAAGGAGAAAATTTTTGATTTGCTGAACGATTTTCAAATCATCATCACATATCAGTACATTCATATAGTTATACCCCCTAATTAGGATTATAACTCAAAACAATAGATTTGTCATCTGTTTTGTTCCTGTTCAGATAAAATTGCATCAATTATTTTTGATATCAGTTTAAGGGATTTGTCATCGCAGAGATTTAATTTATCAACGATATTTTGTGGGATATTGTTACTTTTTAATGTCCCTAATAAAAGATAATCAGGTGTGATATTTAATACATTGCAAATTTTTGCAAATGTTTCAATACTTGGAACAGAATAACCATTCTCAATATTAGAAATGTGATTGTTTGAAAGGTTTGTTTTTTTCTGCTAAAGTATTCTGTTTCATTTTAATTTCTTTTCTGCGCTGTGCTATACGGACACCTATTTTTTTGTAGTCAACATACATAAATATCACCAAATAAAATGTTATCAATTATCGGTGATATTGTTAACAAATTAAAAAGGTAATATACTTATATAGTTGTAATATTCAAAAAAATGATTTAAAAGTTTTTATAGAGTTGTAAGATAAAGCGTTATAACAGATGAAAAGTGCAATTTTGTCGAATTTATTACCATTTTTGTAAAAATCAACGTTTACAAATATTTTTTTGATAAAATTTATAACAAGGAGGTTGATTAAAATGAAAAACGAAAAATTATTATCAACTAAAATTAAAGACGGAGTCAAAAAAGGATTGTTTGCTACATTAAAAGCTAATGCAAATTCTTCCGGTTGTTTTTATAATCTATCAGCCTAAAACGCCTAAGGGTTTTTGAAAAGTTTAAAAACATCAAATGATCAAATTGATTTCAAGCAAAGCCGCCTGTTTATTATGTAAAGAAGATGACGAGGAATCTTTTGAATTATATAAATATGCAATATATATACTCATTTCGGCAATATTTCATATTATAACAGTAATATTATTGGGTATATTCTTTAATATGCCGATCGAAAGTATAGTCTTTTATTGTTCGTTTATTGCAATTCGTAAATTTGCAGGTGGCTATCACGCTAAAAATTCAACAAGATGTTATTTGTTTTCAATTGTATCAAGTATTATTATTTTGTGTTCAATTGCATTAATTAATAGCATTAATAGCTGTGTGGTTATGATTATGTTAACAGTAATTGAATTGTTTTGTGTTGTTCTAATTTTTATGATATCACCTCTAGACACGGAAAACAATCCATTGAATAGTAATGAAAAAAAGGTATACAGAAAAAATGCTTGTATTATATCTATTGGCGTTTTTTATTATCTCTATTATTTATTGTTTTAAATTTAAAAGGTGTAGGAGTGTCATTAGGTATTGGAATTGTTATGTCTGTATTTGTTTTAATTATTAGAAAAATAGAAATGGTGTTTGGTGATAAATATGTTTGAGTAAAGTAAAATGTTGTTACTTATGATGGAATTTTAAAATGATTAAAAATTTTAAATATAGTTTTCTTAAAATTAATTGAACTTTAAATTATTACTCGGACTACACAAAATAAAAAGACTTATACATTGGTGATTTGTTAAACAGTATTTATTTAATGGTTAATTTGTTGATGACTTTATTATTCTTACTAAAAATCTTTCAAACATCAGAACAATTATCAAAACAATAAATTATTAAATTTTCTGAAAAGATCTTTTATATTAAATTAATGAAAATAAAATATAAACATAATATAACTAAAACAACATTTTATTCGAGTTTTCTAATTATAAGCTTACAAATTATAAGAAATAAAATCAACACAATTATTTTATTCTATTCATTATAATAAAGATTGACGTCATTTGATTCTTATCATTAGGATATGACCAAAAGAGAAAATAGTAAAAGTGTTTGATGATACATATCTTTTATATTGTAACAGAGAAAATGAATACGGATCTAGTTTTAAGTGTTAATCAATTTAGCCAGAGAGCGTATGTCTAAAAAGTAGATGGTACATAGTCAAGTTGAGGGAAAGATGGAACTACTAAAAATAAAAGAAAATAATGTGTTTATAGGAATGGGAATATTAGACATAAATACGGTTTCTGAAAGTTTATATAGAAACTGGGAAGAACGTATATCTGAATGTAGAAAAAAAGCTGTTTGCTATAAAAAGGAAATTGACAAAAAAAGGAGTGTGTGTTCGGAGATATTAATCAAAGAGTTAGGTTCTTTTTTTTTTGAAAGTGGATAAAGATAATTTAAAACTTCAAAAGGAAAAAAGTGGGAAACCATATTTCTCAGATATAAATTACTCAATTAGCATAAGCCATTCTGGTGCTTATGTAGTTGGGATAATATCAGATGCAAAAGTTGGGATAGATATTGAAAAAATGAGTGATCTAGAATGGAAGACCGTTAACCATATTTTTTCGGTAGAGGATTTAGAATATATTCAAGGGCAAGAACATATAGGAAAAGAATTAACGGAAACTCAGAATGAACGTTTTTTTGAGGTGTGGACGACAAAGGAAGCTTACGCAAAAATGTGTGGAACAGGACTTACAAAATCCATATTTTCGATCCCCCATAGTGATATCGTTTCAAAAATAATCTTGTTTGATGGGTATGTAGTTAGTTATGTGTTTGTAAAAGGAGAAAAGGCTTATGAGTAAAATTATCCATGAGCGTTTAAGTAGTATTAATAATTTGCAGGATTTATTTAGGATATGTTGTGGTAAAAATAATACTTTGCCATTAGTAAAAATTCGAAATAAAGATAAAATCGAGGAAATTTCTTACAAAATAGCATGGGAAGATGCGTGCAGAATAGCAAGTGATTTTATTGATAGAGGATACACTGGCGAATATGTTCCTTTAATAGGTGCCTTTAGTTATGAATGGCTAGTATTCTATATGGCAGTAACAATATCGGGAAATATAGTAGTACCACTAGAAAACGACAGTGAAGAATTTATATCTTACATTGAAGATTTAAATGTCAGTTTAATGTATATAGATCGAAAATTTGCAAAAAATGAAGCGATAATAAATAGCACAGAACTGGTATATAGCAACTGTGACATAAATGGATTAATAAATATCAGACAATACGAGAAAAGAATAGATGATATTAAATTGCCAGATATTGAAAATGAGCAACTGGCAATGGTTATTTTTACATCTGGAACAACAGGAAAAGCAAAAGGTGTTGTTCTTACACATAAAAATATCATTGCAGATACAAAATGTTGCTTGACATATATTGATGATATTCCAAGGGAAAGTAGTTGCACGGTTTCAATTTTACCTGTAACACATATGTTTGAAATTACAGTAGGAATATTAACAGCATTCTATTACGCAATTCCGTTGTGTTATGGGGGAGGCTTAAAATACTTCTCAAAAAATATGAAAATGTTCAAACCAGACATCATGGTTATGGTTCCGTTAATAGTTGAAAATTTATATCAAAAAAAATAAATCAAAATACTACTACTAAGAAAAAAATACAGAGAGCAATGTTTTTTCAAACATATTAAGAAAAATTGGTTTGGATTATAGAAGAAAAATATTCAGAGATGTACTTGAAGAATTTGGCGGAAATCTTTCTGTAATAATATGCGGTGGTGCTTATTTGAACAATGATATTATTAAATGGTGGGACGGAATAGGTGTTATTGTTAGATGTGGGTATGGGATAACAGAGTGTAGTCCAGTTGTTTCTTGTAATTATCGAAATAATAGTCGAAAAAATTCTGTTGGAAAAATATCCCCTGCATCAAATTGTAGAGTAAAGATTATTGATGATGAAATATGTGTGACTGGAGATATAGTATTTAAAGCATATTTAAACGATCCGACTGCGACAGAAGAAGCATTGGTTGATAATTATTTCAAAACAGGAGATCTTGGTTATGTAGACAAAGAAGGATTTATTTATATAACCGGTCGAAAGAAAAATCTTATTATTTTGTCGGATGGAAATAATGTTTCTCCTGAAGAAATAGAAGCCCATTTTACAGGAGAAGAAATAATTAAAGAAATAATAGTCACATTAAAACGATTTGATGATAAGGAATATATTACAGCTCTTATAAACATTGATGAACAGTGCGCAAATGAAGTAAATGACATAGATCAAGAAATACAGAGAATTGTGGAAAAGGTTAATTATAAACTTCCAGCATATAAGAGGATTAAGAAAATTGAAATAGTAGAAGAATTTGAAAAAACACCTTTAAATAAGACAAAAAGATACAAGTATCAAAAATAAAGGAGGCGGATTATATGTTTAATAAGATTGCAGAGTTTTTGGCAGAGTACTACGAAATCAACAAAGAAGATATTAAAATGGAGAGTCAGCTTGAGACAGATTTAGGATTATCTTCTTTTCAGCTTATTGAAATGTGTGCTGAGTTAGAGCAACAATCGGGAATTGAAATAGATGAAGATAAATTGGCAAGTGTAATCACAGTTGGTGATATCGTACGTTTATTAGAAGGATAAGAGGGTGTGAGGATGAATTCGTTATGGAGTAACTATAATGAAAATGTAAAATCAAAACCTGATAAGGTAATATTTAAAGAGGCTACATCAGGTAAGGAAATAAAATTTAAAGAACTTGAAATAGAGTCAGAAAAAGTTGCAGATTACATTGAGGCAAATAGTGTTAAATTTGGAAAATATGTAGGTGTAAGCTCAAGTAAAAAAATCAATTCAGTTGTTACAATGATTGGTGTGATGAAAACTGGTCGTGCATATATTCCAATTGACGATCGTATGCCACCAGAAAGAAAAAGCATATATTCTTAGTCAGTGTGACAATAGTTATTGTAGTTATGATGAGGCTATGAGTGTAGATGTACCTCATGTAGAGAGAAACATTGAAGCGATAGGAATGGATGAATCTGCATATATCATCTATACATCTGGCTCAACTGGAACCCCAAAAGGTGTAGAAATTAGTTATTCAAGCGTTATAAATACAGTTTTATCAGTTAATGATAATTTTAGTGTTGATAGCAATGATGTACTTATTAATCTTGCTCCTTTCGATTTTGATTTGTCCGTGTATGACATTATTAATGCGTTAATGATTGGTTCAAAATTAGTAATTACACAGGACGGAAGAGATATCGAATTAATAAGAGAAATGCTTATTAATGAAAAAATAACTGTATGGAATTCTGTGCCAATGGTTATGGAAATGTTAATAACATACTTACAATTTAAATATCCAAATGAAGAAATTCCAAGTATGAAGAACATTTTTTTTTAAGTGGAGACAAAACATATGTTAAGTTGGCTCATAAGATGAAGAAAGTATTCCCCAATACTGAAGTTGTTAGTATGGGTGGAGCTACAGAATGTGCTATATGGTCAAATTACTTCAAATTTAGTGAACTAGTAACTGAAGAAGAGATAATACCTTATGGATATGCTTTGGACAATCAGACATTAATGGTTTTAGATGAAAATCTTCAAAAATGAGAACCAGGCGAAGAAGGTGAAATTATTATTGGTGGACAGGGGAGTTGCAAAGGGTTATTATAAAGATTTAGAAAAAACAAATAGATCGTTTGTAAATACAGATGAATTTGGAAGAGTATATAAAACTGGAGATAAAGGTGTACTCACAGAGCACGGATATATTAATTTCCTGGGACGTTTTGATAGACAGAGAAAGGTGCGTGGATATCGAATCGAATTAGAGGAGATTGAAAATGCATTAGAAGATATAACAGGACTTAGATGTGCTGTCGGAATAGTAAATGATAGCATTGTAGCAAAGGTAGTAAATGAATCAAAAATTAAAATAAAAGATATCGAAAGTAAATTAAAAACAAAACTTCCACACTATATGTGTCCAAGTAAAATTGATTTTGTTGACAGTATCCCTGTTACTAAAAACGGAAAAGTGGATTATAAGTTGATTTTTTGTAATGAGGAATAGGCAATGTATGTAAATGATTTAAGTAGGTTATTAGGTATTAATAAAAATAATTTTAAAAATCAAGAATATGTTTTACAAGTTTGTACTGAGTATTCAACTTTAGATATTTCCTTTGATGAACTAAAAGAGATAATTGAGAAATCAATAAAAGAATCAAAAGTATTTACAACAGTAATGCAATTTGATGAACTTGGAAAGTTTATTCTTAATAATAAATCTTTTGAACAATTAAACATTATAGAAAAAGATATTACCAATGAGGATTCAATTGTAATTGAAGAAGAAATTAGAAAAAGATGTTAGTTGGTTAGAAGAGGATAGCTATCTGTATAGATGTGTATTGGCTAAGAACTTACAAGGAAATTACGTACGTGTGTTTTTTAGCATTTCACCACAGTATAATGGATGGAGTGGGGAATCTTCAATTTCCTTGAACGTATTCAGAAAAAGAATAGCAGGCGATGTTGTTGATACATACGAAGATGGTAACGAACATACTTTTTTAGATGAAATAATAGAAAAGAACGGAAATTACTGGGAACCTAAAATCAAAAAATATGAAGATAGCATTTGTACAAAAAGCAATAGAGAATTTAGGCACAATAGAGCTTGTGTTCACAAAAGAAGAAAACAAGCGTATTAAAAATGCGAAAAAAAGATATTATGATGGCAACATTATTGGGAATTGCCAGAACATATCCAATTTTTGATTACAATAATAGCTCAGACATTATTATTGATTTTGCATCTAATTTGCGTAAGAGACGCACTGTAAATGAATTGGGGATGTATGTAAACATTATGCCAATTTTTGCTGATAAGCTTTTTGATAATACGCTGAGTGAAGCTGAATTAGTACTGAGGAAATCTTTAATAGGAATATTTAAGCATGTTGAATATCCTGTAAATGAAGTTGGAAAAACATTTTCAAATATTATGTTTTCTTACGTTCCATTATCACAGTATAAATGTTTGAATAAATATTTTGTTGAGGATAGGAAGTTTACTTGGTTAGATACTGGACGAGGTCCATATGATTTTGCATATTCATTATTCGATGGAGAGGATTATGTAAGGTTACGAATTGACTACAAAATAAATAAATTTAGTCATGATGAAATGCAAGTTTATATCAAATGGTTAAAAGATTATGTTGTTTATTATCTTACAATGGAACAATCCAAGAAAGATGAAACAAAAATTATCAGAGTGGGTTCCAGAAATATTTAACAGAAGTATTATTCAAAACGAATTAAATGATGTATCTTTTTGAAGAATTATTAAATGATACATTTAATAAAAATTTAAATAGAGTTGCGTTTACCGATGGAACTAACTCTATCACATACGGAGAAGTTGCACATAGCATTAAGAAGATAGCAGCTGAGTATGAAGAAAGAATAAAAGATTGCGAAGTTATTTTCATATATGGAAAGCCTAATTTAGAGATGTTTGTAATCATGGTAACCGCAATATATTTAGGGATTCCTTATATCTTTTCGGGACCAAAGATTCCAATTAAAACAGTTCAATACTTGAATAAAGAATTTAAAAATATTTTCTTCTCTAATACAGAGTTAGATGAAATAGAGGTGGAACCATACCCTAAATTAGTATACGGAAAAACAGAAGAAATATGTTTCGATAATCCAGGACATGATTTACTTACATATTTCTGTACATCAGGTACAACTGGAGAGTCAAAGATTATTCCTGACAAAAGAACAGGAATTGCTAATCTTATCAATAATAAGTCAAATACATATATTGAAGAGGGCGATACATCTCTACTAATATCTTCTGTAACCTTTGATTTGACAATTGATCCTATCTACAGATCTCTGTTAAAAGGCGGAACAATAGTAATAGTTGAGATTGAGAAACTATTTAATAAAAAATTATCTTTTAGATTTGGTAGAAAAAACTGGAGCTGATACTTTATTAGGAACACCATCTGCTTTATCGGGAATATGTAATGAGGTATATAAAAAGCTAACAAAAGTTGGAAGTGTTGGTGAGATATTAACAAAGTCATTAGCGAATAGATTAAACTCATTTGATAACATTAGACTTTTCAATTGTTATGGTCCAACAGAAGCAACTTGTTATTGTCATTTAGTAGAAATAACAGGTGAAACATACAACGATATTGAGCAGGAAGTTTCAATTGGATATGTAATAGACGGAATGGAATCTATTATTGTTGATCCATTCGACTGTGAAATTCCAGATGGTCTTCAGGGAGAAATGCTTTTAGCTGGAGTAGGTGTATTAGATGACTACTATAACTACAAGGGAACAGACAAAGTATTCACTAATGTATATGGAAGACACTGGTATCACTCAGGTGATATGTGTAGAGTTAAAAATGGCTTATATTATTACATTGCGCGAAAAGGAAAGCAGGTAAAGATTAACGGCTACAGAGTTGAGTTATCGACAATCGAAAAGAAACTTGAGAACTATCTTACAAGTGCATTTAAATTAATGCTAATTAATGGAATTTTGGTGGTATTCCATGAAGGTGAAATAGTTGATGTGCAAAATAGAATGCTAAACGAATTACCATCATATATGGTTCCAAAGAAATTTATATGTGTAGAAAAACTTCCAACAAATAAAAATCAAAAAGTTAATACAAAATTGTTGGAAGAGATGTACAAAGAAAATGCAAATACATACGTTGACTATTCAGAAATGAATTCAATTGAAAAGTACATATATAAAATATTTGCTGATATTTTAGGAATAAGTAATTTTGGGTTAGATGATTCACTATATGAATTAGGAGGGAACTCTTTTCACAATTATTCAGATAAGTAACAAACTGAAAGAAAAAATATTCTTGTATAGATTTTGAAATCGTTATGGAGTATATGAACGTTAGAAAATTGGCGAAGTATATAAGCAAAAACCAGGATCTCAGCGAAAACTATAATTTTGTTTATGACATTGTCGACGAGTTTAAGGTTAATAATATGCAGAAGTCAATGATTCTTAAACAAATAATGAATCCTAAAGACACTTCATATCATATTGGAGCATTAATTAGTGTAGAGAATATGAAAGTGACAATGGAAGAGATTATGGACTACTGCAAAAAGAGAATGAATTTCACTATAACGTAGCTTACCATGATAATGAATTCTATTTGAAATACAGAGAAGAATTTAAACCAGCTCACAATAAGATAGAGATAAGTAGGCTTGATGAGATATCAAATACAATAGTACCTTTTGATTTATTTAAGGATACGCTTATCAGATATAGTGATGTGGTGATTAACGGAGAATTAAAATATTATTTATTCGAAATGCACCATATTATTTCTGATGGATTTACATTACAGAGTGCATTAATTGAATTGTTGGACAATAAAAAGCCGACAAGCGAGTAGCACTCTGGTCAGCATTAGAATATTTTGCTGAAAGAAAGAAAAAAATCCATAGAGGAAAGTATAGCCTTCATTACAAATTTAAAAGAAGCTAAGCCTTCAAAGTTTATAATTCCAAAACAGGATAAGACAGTTCAAAAGCACTACAAATTTGATAAAGATAGTATTAGTACATTACTTAAATGTGTTAGGGAAAATTCATTATCTGTGCAGTCTTGTATAAGTTCATTGATTGTAAATGCATTAATTGAATGTAAATACATCGATGAACAGGACAAATGTATTGTTGGTACACCAGTTAATTTGAGAAACTGTGTAGAACTTGAAAATGCGTATGGTCCATTGATTCAAATGCTGCCTACTATAGTTACATCTGGAATTGATGCAAAGTCTATGGAAAAAACAAAAAATGCTATTAGTGAAACATTAAAAAAAATAAGTTCGTTCCATATGATCATATTGTAAAAGAATATGGAAAGAATCTGTTCGAATTGGTTATAACATCATTTAGAAAATATGATAATTTATCTAACGATGAATATAATCAAAACATTGCAATTTACCCTGATAAATTTGGAAGCACAATGTTTATTTATGAGGGAAATAATGAAATTGAATTAGTATTGTCCAGTTATTATCTCGATTATGAAATGATGGACAATATAATAAGTAAAGTAAAAAACAAAATAAAAAGCTTAGGAAAGGTAGAATAAGAAAATGAGAAATACAGTTGAATGTTTATGGAAAGAAATTTTAAATAACGAGGAAATCGATGAAAACGCTTCATTTTTTGAAAATGGCGGAGACTCATTAAAGGCAATGAAAATGTTACAGAGATTAGATGAAGAGAACAATATCAAAATGGATATGATGAGTTTTTTCAGAACCCAACAATTGACAATATTTGTCAGAGTTGTGAGTAATTAGTAGAGGTAAGTATTTGATGGATACTATATTGAAAAAGAATAGAATGATCAAGTTGAAGAGTGGGACAACAGACAAGTCAATAGTTTTTATTCATGATGGCTGTGGCGAAGTAATACAGTACCTCGAAATATGTAAAGGTATAAGTGAAAAGTATTCTGTATATGGAATGAGATACGGAATAGAGAATTTAAATTATTCTGCAGAAGTGCATGAAATAGAGAAAATGGCAGAATATTATTTGAAGTTGTTAGAATTAGAGGGTATAAAAAATATATATGCAATTCTTGGTTTTTGTATTGGGGGAAAAATTGCATTTGAAATGTGTAAGCAGTTAAATCAAGAGGTTGAACATCTTATACTTTTAAATGCTATTCCACCAAATCAAAGTCGAAAAGAAAATGATTTTGACTTTGACATGGAATATAGTTTTATAAAAAGAGATGTTTATTTTTTTATTACAGAAATAAAAAAAGAAAAAAATACAGAAGATTTATGGAAAAACTTTTCTGAATATCTTGCAAAGAGAAAAGCAGTATTTTTTGTTATGAAATTAATGCTTCCGGCGTATATAAAAATATTATTATTCATTTTCAATGTAAGGATAGTTCTGAAGAAGTAATCAAGTATATTAATTTAGTACGTGGATTCGAAGAGACTCATTACCGTTATAGCGTTGATGAGATGTTGACATTGACAGATGTAACGTGTTTTTATGCTAAAAAAGAAAGCGCATACAATTATAATAAATGGGATAGTGTTTGCTCAAAAATAAAATTCATTGGTGTTGATTCAGACCATATCAATATGATATCGCCGCAGAGTATTAATTTTATGAATGAGCAAAGACTTAGTGCGATATGGGGATAAGGATATGTCCCAATAAAAATGAAAGGAAAACGTACATTAATTTAATGTACAAGGTGTGTTTATGATTCATGTTGAAGATTTATGGAAAAGTTATTCAAATGCGTCTGGAAAAATTGATGTATTAAAAGGCATTTCAATTAACATTCCAGAATCGAAGTTCGTTACAATTTTAGGACCAAGTGGTAGTGGTAAGACAACATTATTGAATGTCATTGCTGGATTGGAAGGGTTTGATAGCGGAAAAGTAATTTGGGAAGAGGATTCTATTGGTGAATTAAAAAAAAAGAAATTAGAGAAGTTACGTGTAGAAAAATTAGGGTATGTATTTCAAGAGTATTTCCTATTGAATAACCTTTCTTTATTAGAAAATGTATATTTAGCTGCTAAATTAACTAATAATACAAAAGAAGATGCTAAAGTCGCATTGAAATTAGTTGGACTAGATGATCATATTCACAAATTACCGGACCAATTATCTGGAGGACAGAAGCAGCGTGTTGCAATAGCAAGAGCTATTGTAAAGAAGCCCAAAATTCTTATTTGTGATGAGCCAACAGGTGCGTTAGACACAAAGAGTAGTTGTATGGTTCTTGAGATAATTAAGAAAATTCAAAAAGAGCAAGGAACAACCGTAATTATGGTTACTCATAATGAAAAAATCGCTAAAATATCAGACTGTGTAATTTCATTAAAAGATGGGCAGATTAGAAATATAGAAGATATCAATGCGGTTGGAGTATCAGAGGTGGATTGGTAGTAATGGAAATAACTAAGTTTTTAGGAAAATCTATTTTAAAAAATAAAATATTAGTTATCGCAGTTATTGTACTTTTAAGCAGCGTTATATTTTTTGTTTAACTATTTATACTTAGGAGTTTTAGACGTTCATAATAACTATGAAAATATGAAGAAAGGGTCTGAGATTAGTAATTGTCAGTATATTCCTATGATAGAGCTTTCAGATGAAGAAATGCTTGATATTGTAGAAGAATATGATATTCCAATGTCTGATATGGAGAATGATGATGTAATTGAAAAATATGATGTAGACCTTGATCCATACTACGAGGATTGTTTAGATGATATCAAAGATAAATACAATTTTGAGTATGATGATTTTAGATATAAGGTCTTGAACTATGATGGAAAAACATATTTTTTTACATGCTATAAAGGGAATATAAATATTTTTTTTTTACAAATGATAAGAGCCTTAAAAGCGGAGAAGTATTTATCACAAATGATACAAATGCTTCTCTACTTGAAGTAAAAAGATAGAGAATATTGTGTTGTAGGTGGATGTTCAAGTATAGATCTTATACAGTTATATGATATAAAAATCAACAATCTAATTTAGCTATGGATAATGTTGGTGTTTTCATGACATCAAAAGATTATGAAGAAATTGATGTAGAAGAACAACACTATTACAACTTAAAATTTAAAACAAAAGCAGATTATAATAAATTCGTGAACAAGTACGAAAATGACGCAATTTATTATAATGATACTAAAGACTATTTAGCTAATTTTGAAGACGTTATTGCAATGAATTTTAGATTATCGTACATCGCGATAATCGCATATTTAATTGTTTCAATAGTAATCTTTTTATATTACATATAAGAATTTATTGGATTCATTAGATAAAGAATTTGGTCTGTTAAAAATAATAGGTGTAAAGACAAGATCAATAATGCTTTCTGTTACAGGTATATATTTAGGCATATTATTAATTTCCGGAGTGTTAGGAAATGTATTGGGACTTGTCACTCAAAATGCAATAAGAGAGCAGTTTAAGCCATTATACAATTTTGTATATTTAAATAACTATGCATTTGCTAAAGAAAGAATAGCATTTACACTGATTATTGTAGTTGTAATGTTGATTTTAATAACTTTAATGTTACGATTAAAATTAACTAATCAAATTTTAATTTTACTAAAAAGTGAAAGTTTATCAAAAAATAGTGCATTACTTCGTAAACTTAAGAAAGGTATGTCAAAACTACCATTAACTTGCCAGGTTAAAACATCGTTTGCATTGAAAAAGATAAGCAGAATATTAATTATCTTTATGGGTGTGCTTATTTGTACAAACTTCCTTGCAATTGGAATTGGATTGTACGAAAAGCAGTTAACTCAGGTAAATGAACTTAATGAATTAACAGAGTTTGAAGTAGCATATTATTTTGATGAAACTGGATATATCGATAATAAGAATGTAGCATACATTGAGCAAACAAACATAGAAACTTCTGATGAAAAACAGAAGATACAGATAGTTGCACTTCATAAAAAGGAAATATATTTGTAAAAGAAATATACGAAAATCTTGAACCAAATGAGATAATAGTTCCAAAAAAATATTGCATTTAATAACGATCTTAAAAAAGGGTGATAAAGTAAAAATCACTATTAATGATAAGCAATTAGATTATAAAGTGGGAAAAATTCTAAATGGAAATTATGAACACAGATGTTATGTTGATTTAGATGCCTTATATGAAGATTGTTTAAAGGACGATTCTTATAATGTCTTCTATCAGAAGGAAAACGAGGATAAACTTGAACAAGATATATTAGATGATGCAATAAGAGTTGAGAAGCAGGAAGATTATAGACAAAATAATATAAACAGCTTTTCACAGATTTTAATGATTGTTGGAGTTCTTCTAGTGTTTTCAATTCTTGCAGTAGTTATAGTATTTTCATTAATTTCATCATTAAATGTTCATGATAGTATGCCTGATATTAAGATAATGAGATTTTTTGGGATACAAAAAGGAGAAATTCAGCGACTTACAATCACTACATACTTCCTAGTAATTGTAATAACAATGGTAGGGGGATATTATGCATTCCCTGCATTATGTAGTAAATTTGAAGAATTAATTAATGTAAGTAATTGGGACTTCTATTTAGGAGTTGATAGTAGCTTGATGATCTATGTTGTATCATGTATTGCTGTTATGATTAATTACTATTTTTGGATGTTGCTTATATATTTTATAAAAACAAAAAAATTAAAATAGGAGAAATACAAAATACACATGAAAATTATATGTTTGCATCATGCAGGAGGAAGTAGCTTTCTGTATAGTGGATGGGAGCAGTTGTTGTCGGGAAAAAGGATAGTGTCGTTAGATCTTCCTGGACATGGGAAGAAGATGGCACAGAAACCATTTCAACAATATAATGATGCGGTAGATTACCTGTATGGTGAAATATGTAAGGAATGTGACGAGCCTTACATTATTTTCGGACACAGTATGGGAGCAGAGATGTTACTTCATATTATAGAAAAGTTGGAGCGTTCAGAAAAACAATTACCAAATTTTATCATTCTTTCAGGGTTATCCTCCAAGAATGATGCACTCCCAGCAAGTAGGTTATCAGATGATGAATTGCTTAAAAAAAATATACGAACTTGGCGGGATTCAAAGCGAATTATTGGAAACCCAAGAGTTCATCGAATATTTTTTCCCAATTATTAGAACAGATTTCAATATGATAGAAAATACTCCAGAATATAATCTAAATAAAAGCAAAAGCAAAAAATATAAAGTTATTTTATTTAATGGTTTATATGATACTTCTGCAATAGATGCAGAAGAAGAATGGCTTGAGTTTTTTGATGGTGAATGTGAAATATATCATTTTGAAGGAGATCATTTTTATCTCTCAAATAATAAAGAAGAGGTTTGTAAAATTATATCTTCGATATTCCAGTAAATGTTTTACCCCAACAACTGGACATGGGAATGTCATTACTGTTCAGGTCTGCGCTAGTGAGGCCTTTAGAGGATAACAAAGGAACATAACCGTCAAATTCCTATTAAAAAAACAAATCAGAGAGTTTATTTTTAATTCCTCACTGGTTATTTCATTATAAAACATCAATAAACTTTATCTTTGTTCAGTAGTCTTTTGAATTCATCCATTTAAACCTCATTATATTTATCAATTGCATTTTTGATTTAACACACAACTCTTATGAAGATATGAATACTCTCAATGATATCTGTGACTGAGTTCTCAGACATTTGCTTGAGCAGATGCAGTTGGAATCATCTACAAGATAGTTTTATTACTATATGTTTTTTATTGAATTATAAAGAAAGGTAATCAAAAAATAAAGTTTAAAATAAATGAGGTATTAAAATGATTTATGTGACATCGGATTTACACGGATACACACGCTTAAAAGATTCAAAGAAATGCTAAGCAAGGTTGGATTTTCAGACGATGATTTTTGTTTTGTACTCGGTGATGTAATCGACAGGGGCGAGGACGGAATGAAAATCTTAAAGTGGATGATGAGTCAGCCTAATATGGAGCTGATTCTGGGCAATAACGAGGCGATGATGCTTTCCTGCAAGTTCCTGTTTGATGAAATTACCGAGGAAACAATCAGCAAGCTTACAGGCAGTAAACTTGACTCATACCTTAACTGGGAGTGCAACGGTGCAAGACCGACAATTAATGCACTCTATTCAACCATAACAAGTGAAATTAAGTACATTCTTGAGTATCTTCACGAAGCACCTCTGTATGAAACGGTTAGCGTTGCCGGAAAGGATTTTCTGCTGATGCACAGTGATATTGATAATTTCAATAAAAAACTTTCAGAGTATTCCAAAGATGAATTTTTATGGATCAGACCGAAAATTGATGATAGATATTTTGATGATGTTATAACTGTATTCGATTGCGCACCGACAATTTTTTATGGAGAAAAAATATATGGGCAAAGCTGTTATAACCGATACATGGATTATGTCGATACAGGTACAGCCTGCGGATTTTCACCATGTTGCTGAGATTGGACGATTTAAGGAGTTCTATTTTTAATCAGCTTATGGATTAACAAAGTATTTAGTGTTTTCTAATGCTAAAATATGACAGTGTATTTCATATTACAATGTTATTATTATGTTTATTTGAAATATTTGTCGTATGGTGATTATCCTGATAGAAAATTTTAAACTATTATTAATAACGTTATTTCTATATACCGTAGTGCGACAAAGCATTGCGGTATTTTTTATTTTCAGAAAAATACAATCTTTATCTAAACATATCTGTTTTATTACGATATGAAAACAAGTATGTTAGATTTCATGAGAACGCACGTGGATACATTCATGTGCGTTCTCATTTTGTATGGAAATGTGAATTGCATTTTATCCGTGCACCTCCTGTTCTGTTTGAGTGCAAAAAGTCAAACAGAATGGAGGAGTTTTAATGGATGAAAAATCCAAAAAAGAAAATAAGTGTATACAATACTACGAATCATACATATGAACAGATTGAGGTTACCGATGATATTGCCACTGTTTATAAAAGAACAAAGTGGAATATAGAGGATAATGACAAGTCATTTTACGACCATGAAATCCAAATGAGCGGTTTGATTGGAGGAGAAAACAATGCTTTTGAGAATTTCAGAGAATTTGTTACCACAGAAAATTCAACTGAAAATCTTGTACTGAAAAAAATTACTGGTTGATGAATTGTATAAAGCATTGAAAACCTTGGATGAAAATGATTTTAAAATCATCTACTATATTTTCTTTGATAACAAGACGGAAGAGCAATGTGCTGAGAAGATAGGTGTATCACAGCAGATGATAAGTAGAAAAAAGAAAAGAATTTTAAAAAATTTAAAAGAAATTTTGAAAAGTGGGTTGTAAAAATAAAGACTTCTTCCCGTATACAAGCGAGAAAAGCTGTTACAGCTTTTTTTATTGTACCTTGAAAATTTAATATCAGCACATCAGATACATTCCTTCTGCTGTTCGGTACGGACGAGCCATATGGGCGAACATATTTTATATATCTTTAGGACTCAGACATTGAAAGGCAAATTCAATGAAGGCGATGACAGGCAAAGGGGATAATGATACTTCCGTCAAGTCAAAAGTCGAGCGTGATAGAACCGTCGCAACCAAAGATGGCGGCTGTGGGAGATCCTCGCGGTGGTGAAATTCCAATGAGGCTATCAATGCAATAGCCGTCTGATGTGTTCCCGATTAGGGGAGATTGAGAATAAATACTAATCAAAAAGCAAAAGTCAGAACTTAAAATACTTCTATCTGAAAATAGCTGTTCTGACTTTTGCTTTGAAGTTAAAAGTCTGCTTTGATATTTAATCGTTACTCGCCAATTGATTTAAACAGATAAGCAGACGATTGCTAAAAAACGATTGATAAGACAGCAAGTGCTTAATTGTGCTTGCTGTCTTTACATATCTACAGGAGGTAATAAATTTGATAGTTAAAAAAGGAGAGGTATATTACGCTGACCTCAATCCGATTATAGGATGTGAACAGGGCGGTTGCCGGCCTGTCATTATTGTTCAAAATAATACAGGCAATCTTTACAGTCCGACAACAATAATAGTTCCTGTTACTGCCCGCAAGAGAAAGAAAGCGCTTCCGACGCATATAAAGGTTAAAGGTGCAGGTCTGCCGAAGAAATCGATTGCTTTACTTGAACAGTTAAGGACAATAGATAAAAGCAGATTAAAAGAAAAAATAGGGGAGATAACCCAAACATCTTTGAACAAAATAGGTAAAGGCTTACTTATCAGTTTAGGTTGCTTTGAGAATAGGAGGTGCAAAAATGATTGGATTTGTTATAGGGCTGTTTGTCGGTGCATTTATCGGAGTTGCATTAATGTGTCTTTGCAATGCCGCTTCAAATGCTGATAAAAATATGAGCTTGAAAACAGAAAGGACGATGTAAATGATTGAAAGAATGGAAAACAGGGATTATGTTGATAGGGAACATATCATTGAATTAGAAGGACATAATGCCAAAATTTTTTTGAAGCACAGCGATTCCAATGCACTGAAACAGGTAGAGGAACTTCTGATTGATGCATATGAGAACAGAGTGTGCAAAGGATTTGTTTCATAATAAAAATATCAGCCTTGCGAGTATAAAAACTTGCAAGGCTTTTTTCACAAAATTATCTTTGCATTTTACCGACATTGGTCTGGATATTACATTATATAATGGTATAATGTAATCAGAGACAAATCTCAACTCAGACTAAGAATAGTGTCGGTACAAATGGGAAAGAGAGGTTAAAATGATTGCTACAAAACCGACACAGGATAGAATGATGAAAACAGTTTACTGCTTATACAGAGTATCAACTAAAGGACAGGTTGATAAAAACGACATACCAATGCAGAAACAGTCCTGCCGAGAATTTGCTGAGCATCAGCCCGGATGGGTAATCAAAAAAGAGTTTCAGGAAAAAGGTGTTTCAGGGTTTAAAGTTTCGGCAAATGACAGAGATGCCGTTCAGGAGTTAAAGACAGCGGCGGAAAATAAAGAGTTTGACATACTT